>ERZ795042.441-NODE-441-length-34169-cov-22.707393_pt1 | contig 34169 bp, 30 predicted proteins | sample MGYA00375126_ERZ795042 | MGnify/ENA primary metagenome ERZ795042 (study PRJEB30171, sample SAMN05518105) | compost metagenome | isolation source: Feedstock adapted compost from Newby Island compost facility, Milpitas, CA | place: USA:Newby Island compost facility...
CATACGAGATGCCTAAGTGACTGGAGTTCAGACGTGTGCTCTTCCGATCTGAGGGAGGAGAAGTTCGAGCGCCGCCCGTGCTGAGATTCGAGGAGTCGTGCCGTTCGGGCGGTCGCTGGCCCGCGCGAGCGGCACGAGCGCCCGCTGCAACCATGGTGGTGACTCTAGGTCCTCCCTCTCCCCCCTGAAGGGAGGAGATGGTTGTGGCCGCTAGTGCCGGAACTCGAGGAGTAGTGCCTTGCGCGCTGGCAGTGCTCGCCTTCGAGGACCGGCGCAAGATGGGCTCCCTATCGCCGACCGGGGAAGAGGGTGAAGGTGAGCGGGGGCCGGATCCGGCCCCCGCTCACTGCCCCCGCGGCCCGAGGCTCAGCGCCAGGCCACGTCGAAGCGGTCGAGGTTCATCACCTTCGTCCAGGCGGCGATGAAGTCCCGGACGAACTTCTCCTGGTTCTCGTCGCAGGCGTACACCTCGGCGAGGGCGCGGAGCTCGGAGTTCGACCCGAAGACGATGTCCGCGCGCGTCGCCTGCCACTTCACCTCGCCCGTCTTCCGGTCCCGGCCCTCGAAGAGCCGCCCATCGTCGCCGACCGGACGCCACTCGATGCCCATGTCGAGGATGTTGACGAAGAAGTCGTTCGTGAGGACGCCCGGCCGGTCCGTGAGGACGCCGTACGGAGTGTTCCGGTAGTTCGCGCCGAGGACGCGGAGCCCGCCGACGAGGACGGTCATCTCCGGGGCCGTGAGGGTGAGGAGCTGCGCCTTGTCGACGAGCGCCTCCTCGAGCGGGATGACGTTGTCGGCCCGCTCGTAGTTGCGGAAGCCGTCCGCCACCGGCTCGAGGACGGCGAAGCTCTCCGGGTCCGTCTGCTCCTGGGTGGCATCGTTCCGGCCGGGGATGAACGGGACTTCGACGTCGAAGCCTGCCTCCTTCGCGGCCCGTTCGACGGCGGCGCAGCCGCCGAGCACGATGAGGTCGGCGAGGGAGACCCGTTTCCCCCCGGAGGCGGAGGCGTTGAACTCGCGCTGGATCTCCTCGAGCTTCGCGAGGACGCGCGCGAGCTGCTCGGGCTCGTTCACCTCCCAGTCCTTCTGCGGCAGGAGGCGGATGCGCGCCCCGTTCGCGCCGCCCCGCTTGTCGGAGTCGCGGTAGGTGGAGGCGGCGGACCAGGCGGTGTAGATGAGCTCCCGCGGAGGGATGCCGGACTCGAGGATGCGCCGCTTGAGGGCGGCGACGTCCGCCTCATCGATGAGCTGGTAGTCGACCGGCGGGATCGGGTCCTGCCAGATGAAGTCCTCCTGCGGCACCTCCGGGCCGAGGTAGCGGGTCTTCGGCCCCATGTCCCGGTGGGTGAGCTTGAACCACGCCTTCGCGAAGGCATCCGCGAACTCGTCCGGATGCTCGAGGAATCGGCGCGCGATCCGCTCGTATTCCGGGTCGTAGCGAAGGGAGATGTCGGCGGTGTTCATCACCGGCGGGTGCTTCTTCGTCGGGTCGTACGGGTCGGGCACCAGGTGCTCCTCCCGCGGGTTCTTCGGCACCCACTGCCACGCGCCCGCCGGGCTCTTCGTGAGCTCCCATTCGTAGGCGAACAGGATCTCAAGGTACGTATTGTCCCACTTCGTCGGGGTCGGCGTCCAGGCGCCTTCGATCCCGCTGGTGATCGTGTACGGGCCGTTCCCGGTGCCGAGGCTGTTCTTCCAGCCGAGGCCCATCTGCTCGAGCGGCGCCGCCTCCGGCTCCGGGCCGACGTGCGAGGGATCGCCGGCGCCGTGGTGCTTCCCGAACGTGTGACCGCCGGCGATGAGCGCGACCGTCTCCTCGTCGTTCATCCCCATGCGGGTGAAGGTGGTGCGCACGTCGCGGGCGGCCGCGACCGGATCCGGGTTGCCGCCGGGGCCCTCCGGGTTCACGTAAATGAGCCCCATCTGGACGTTCGCGAACGGCTTGTCGAGGTCACCGCTCGTGTGCCGCTGGTCGCCGAGCCACTCCGCCTCCGCGCCCCAGTCGATGTCCTCGGGCGGCTCCCACACGTCGACGCGGCCGCCGGCGAAGCCGAGGAGCTTCACGCCCATCGACTCGAGGGCGACGTTCCCGGCGAGGACCATCAGGTCGGCCCAGGAGATCTTGTTCCCGTACTTCTTCTTGATCGGCCAGAGGAGCCGGCGCGCTTTGTCGAGGTTCGCGTTGTCCGGCCAGCTGTTCAACGGGGCGAACCGCTGGGCGCCGGTTGACCCTCCGCCACGCCCGTCGAAGATCCGGTACGTCCCGACGCTGTGCCACGCCATCCGGATCATGAGCCCGCCGTAATGGCCCCAGTCGGCAGGCCACCACTCCTGGCTCTTCGTCATCAGCTCCTGGAGGTCACGCTTCAGCGCCCAGTAGTCGAGCTCGCTGAACGCCTTCCGGTAGTCGAAGTCCCGCCCGAGCGGGTTTGACTTCTCCGAATGCTGCCGCAGGATGGCGAGGTTGAGCTGGTTCGGCCACCAGTCCCGGTTCGTGCGCGCCGCGCCCTGGCGCGTATGCCGCAGCGCGCCGATGACGAGCGGTCTCGATTCCGTCTGGACCATCGTCGACTCCTTCTGGGGAGATTATCGTTCCAAAGAGTTCCTTCCCAGAAAGATACACCGCAAGCCGGCGGCGCGCGACCCCGCCGTGCGCAGCCGGCCGTGGAGCGGGCAGAATTGCGAGGCCGTGAGCCTCGCCGACGCCCTCGCGCACCTCTCGGAAGCGCGGCTGCAGGAGCTGCAGTGCGCCATCGCCGCCGTGCCCGCACCGCCGTTCGCCGAGGGGGAGCGGGCCGCGTTCGTCGCCGAGCTCTGGCGTGGGGCCGGCCTCCCCGTGGAGGCGGACGGGGAGGGGAACCTGCTCGCCCCTCGGCCGGGCGCGCGGGAGCCGTGGCTCGTGGTGAGCGCCCACCTCGACACCGTCTTCCCTCCGGGTACGGACCCGGGCGTCGCCTCGGCCGGGGAGCTCTGCCCGCACTGCGGCGAGCCCGTGCCGCCCGGGGAGCTCCACGGGCCCGGGATCGCCGATTGCGCTGCGGGACTGGCCGCCCTCACCGCAGTGGCGGAGGCGCTACAAGCGTCAGGGACGGAGACGGCCGCGCACCTCCTCTTCCTCGCCACCGTCGGAGAAGAGGGCGCGGGGAACCTGCGCGGGGTGCGGAGCTTCATGGCGAGCGAGTGGGCGGAGCGCGCCGGCGCCTTCGTGACCGTCGACGTCGGGCGGCCCGCCACCCTCGTCACCGACTTCGTCGCCGTGTGGCGCGGGGAGGTGATCGTGACCGGGCCGGGAGGACACGCGTGGGACCAGTACGGGATGCCGAACCCGATCCTCGTGCTCGGCGAGGCGCTCCTCGCCGTCGAGGAGGCGTGGCCCCCCAGCGGAGCGCCCCGATCGGCGTGGAACGTAGGGCTGATCGAAGGTGGGACTTCGGTGAACGCCATCCCCGAGCAGGTGCGCTGCGCGGTGGAGTTCCGTTCGCTCGACGCCCGGCTCGCGCAGGAAGGCCCGGAGCAGCTGCGCACGGCCGTGGAGGCGCGCGCGGCGGCCCGGGGACTCCGCTCCCAGGTCATCGTCCGCGGGGAGCGGCCGGCGGCGCGCACCGCACGCGACCACCCGCTCGTCCTCGCCGCCATCGACGCGCTCGCGGCCGAGGGCCTCCGCATTGCCTACGGGACCGGCTCCCTCGACGCGAACGTGCCCGCGGCAGCGGGCGTGCCCTCCATCGGCTTCCCGTGGGGCGGCCAAGCTCTCGCCACCCACTCGACGAGGGAGCGCCACCGCATCGAAGGGCGACTCGCGCACGTTCGCGCGCTCCTCCGGCTGCTCGCGACGTTCCGGCCGTGAGGAGGCCGTGCCGGGAGAGGAGGGCGGGGATACCCTGACGGGGGAGGACCCGTGGTCCCTGCGATCGAGACGGAAGGCCTGACGAAGCGGTACGGGCGCGTGCTCGCCCTCGATGGCCTCACCCTTCGGGTGGAGCGCGGTGAGGTGTTCGGCTTCCTCGGCCCGAACGGGGCCGGGAAAACGACGACCATCCGCCTCCTCCTCGACCTCATCCGGCCGACGAGCGGCCGCGCGGCGATCCTCGGCCGCGACTGCCAGCGGGACTCCCTCGCCGCCCGCGCCCACGTCGGATACCTCCCCGGGGACCTGCGGTTGTACGACGGACTCACCGCTCGCGACCATCTTCGGCTCCTCGCGGAGCTCCGCGGGGGAGCGTTCGACGACGCCTGGGTGGCCTCCCTCGCCGACCGGCTCGAGCTCGACCTCGACCGCCGCGTGGGAGCCCTCTCCAAGGGGAACCGCCAGAAGGTCGGCGTGCTCCTCGCGCTCGCGCCGCGGCCGCCGGTCCTCATCCTCGACGAGCCGACGAGCGGCTTGGACCCGCTCATCCAGCACGCGGTCCTCGACCTCCTCCGGGAGGAGTCGGAGCGCGGCACGGCCGTCTTCTTCTCGTCCCACGTGATGAGCGAGGTGGAGCGGATCTGTCACCGCGTCGCCGTCCTCCACCGGGGCCGGCTGCTCACGGTGGACACGGTGGAGGGCCTCCGCGCGCGGGCCACGCGCCGCGTCGTCGTGCGGTTCCGGGGGCCGGTGCCGGGGGAGCTCGAGGGCGTGCCGGGAGTGCTCTCCTGCCGCGCGGACGGGAACGAGGCGCAGCTCGAGCTGAAGGGGCCCTTCATGCCGCTCCTCGAAGTCCTCGCCCGCCACCCCGTGGAGGACCTCCTCGCGGAGCGGCCGAGCCTGGAGGACGTGGTCGTGCGCCTGTACGAGGAGGTGGGCGCGTGAAGGGGGCGCTCGTGCGGAAGACGGTTCGTGACGCGCGAGCGGTGACGTTCGGCGTCTCTGCGGCCTTCTTCCTCATCACGCTCCTGACGGCCGTGTCGTACGCGCCCTTCCGCGACCAGCTCGAGGAGTTCGAGCTCTCCGAGGACCTCCTCGCCTTCTTCGGCGGCATCTCCTCCATCGCGACGCCGGAGGGGTACTACGTGAGCCAGGTGTTCGCCTACGGAGCGCTCCTCCTGGCCGTCATCGGCATCGTCGCCGGGACGGCGGCGGTGGCGGGCGAGGAGGCCGCAGGGACGCTCGATCTCCTGCTCGCCCAGCCGGTGCGGCGGCGGACGGTGCTCTTCTCGAAGGCGGCTGGGATCCTCCTGGCGCTCCTCGCGGCGAGCGCTGCCAGCCTTCTCGGCTTCCTCGCGGCCGCGCCGTTCACGGAGCTCGGGATCGGGCTCGACGCCCTCGGCGTGGCCCACTGGCACATGCTCCACCAGGCGGTGCTCTTCTCCGCCCTGGCGCTCATCGGGAGCGCGGCGCTGCCGACGCGCGCCCAGGCGGCGGTCGTCTCCGCGGGGGCGATGGTGCTGCTCTGGGTCGGCGCGGGGCTCGGCGCCATCGCCGAGCCGCTCTCGTTCTTCCGCGACATCTCCCCCTTCGCCTGGACGAACTTCGAGCGGGCGATGCTCGGCTCCGGTGAGTGGAGAGGAGCCGCCCTCGACCTCGCACTCTCGGCCGCGTTCGTCCTGGCGGCTGCCGCCGCCTTCGAGCGGCGGGACCTCGTGGCCGGCCCGCGCGAACGGGGGCAGCTCCTTCCGCTTCCGCTCCTGCGGCGGGCGCGGGCAGGGAGCGAGTAGCGCCCCAAGGCCGCTTCCGGGGGAGGATCGAACGGCGCGGGCCGGGGGCGTCCCCGACGGGGCTCATACCCCCGGCCCTTCAAGGCAGAGCTCAGGCGGCGATCTTGAAGCGGCGTGAGGCTTCGTTCAGCGCCTCGGCGAGCTGCCGCATCTCTGCGGCCGTCGCGGCCACCTCTTCCGACTGCGCGGAGAGCTCCTCGGTGGAAGCGGAGACCTGCTCCGTCGCCGCCGACGTCTCTTCGCTCGTGGAGGAGACCTGCAGCACCATGTTCGAGATGCGCTCGGTGGCGGCGGCGAGCTCCGAAGCGCCCTCCGCGTTCTGGCGTGCGACCTCCGCCATCCCCTGCACCGCCGCCACGATCCTGCGGGCGCCCTCGGCGACCTCCTGGGCTTCGGCGGCGATGGCGCGCATCTCCTCCGCGGCTGCGTCGACCGTCTCGATGACGGAGGCGAGGACGCTCGACACCTCCTCGGTCACCTCCCGGCCGGCGACGACGTCGCGGACGGTCTCCTCGATGGCGCGGACCGCCTCCTCCGTCCCCTGTCGGACCTGCCGGATGAGCGCCTCGATCTCCTTCGTCGACGCCGACGCGCGCTCTGCGAGCTGCCGCACGTTCTCGGCCACAACGGCGAAGCCGCGCCCCTGCTCCCCCGCGCGGGCCGCCTCGATGGCGGCGTTCAGCGCGAGGAGGTTCGTCTGGTCGGCAATCTCGTCGATCGTCTGCACGATGGAGCCGATCTGCTGGCCGAGCGCCCCGAGCCCGTTGACCCGCTCGGCGGCCCGCTGCACCGCTTCGGCGATGGCGCCCATCGAGCGGGAGACCCGCTCCGTTGCCTCGCGGCCGCGGCGCGCTGCCTCGCGGCTCGCCTCGGCGTTCCGCGCCACCTCCTGGCTCGTGGCCGCCATCTGGAGGATGCGGTCGCCGATCCGCTCCGCCTCGGAGCGGCTCTCACCGGCTGCCGAGGTGTTCTGCGTCGCGCCGGCGGCGAGCTGCTGGCTCCCCGCAGCGAGCCGCTCGATCTCCTGCGTGGAGCGCTGCGCCGCCTCTGCGAGGCTGCCGGCGGAGGCCGTGACCTCGGCGATGGCGGACGCAATCTGCCCCGTCGCGCCCGCCATCTGATCGGCGGTCTCCCGGAGCTGCTCCGCGGCCTGGAGGACCCCCTCCGCGCGCTGGCGGATGTCGGCGATGAGGGCGGCGAGACCGCGCCGCATCCCCTCGTAGCTGCCGGCCGTCTCCCGCATCGAGCGGACGAGGTCGTTGAAGGCGCGCGCCATGCGGCCGATCTCGTCCCGCCCCGGGTCGGGGACGGGCTCCGTGGTGAGGGTGATGCGGGCGCGGAGGTCGCCGGACGCGGCCGCGGCGAGCCCGTCCCGCAGCCGCCGCGCGTCGACGTCGGCGAGCTGGCGGAGCCGGGCCATGACGTCACGGACGGGGCGCTGGATGCCGCGCGCGAGGAGGAACGCGAGGAGGACGATGACGGCCGTCGCCCCTGCGCCGAAGTACACGACCGTACGGGTGAGGTCGTTCACGCCCGCGAGCGCCTCCGCCTTCGACTCGCTTACGAGGTACCCCCACCCCATCCCGAAGAAGCTGCCGTACCCCGGCGCCTGCGCGACGCCGAAGATCGCCTCGCCGTCCACGCCGGGAGTGAGGCTCGCGGCGGTCACCGCCTTCGGCTGCACGGCGGAGAGGGCGAGCTCCGCCACGCGTTCGCCGGCGAGGGAGCGCTGCAGGATCTCCTCGCGCCGCGGCGAGGCGATGACGAGCCCGTCCCGGTTCACGACGAGGTAGTCCGTGGAAGGAGCATCTGCGCGGGCATGGGCCACCGCCTCGTCGATCGTGAGGAGCATCGCCTCCCAGGAGACGAGGTTCAGCCACACGCCAGCGAGCCGGTGGGCTTCGTCCCGGATCGGATAGGCGAAGGACATGGCCCAGCTGCGCGAGCCGGGCCCGTACAGCGCCTCGAGCAGCGGGTCGGCGTGGACGTCCTCGACCACGGTTGTCCCCTCCGGGAGATCCGGGGAAACGGCGCGCTGGAACCATGGTTCGGCGCTCACGTCCCGGCCGAGGAGCGCGAGCGTGTCGACCGGCGCGCCCGTCGCGTCGATCGGGCTCACGGCGACGATCTCCCCGTCCGTGTCGGCGACGAGCATGAGCGCGTAGCTCGGGGCGTACAGCCGCATGACGACGCTCATGTACTCCATGATTCGGGAGGCCTGCATCGACTTGACGAGCGGGTTCTGGGCGAACGCCTGCACGTCGCCGTACCGCTGGGAGAGGTCCCGGTCGATGGTCTCGGCGATGCTGCGGGCCAGCTCGGCGCGGCGGGCTTCGACCTGCGAGGTGATCTCGCGCGTGGCGACGTTCCGCGCGAGGACCGTCCCGACGACCATCGGCACGATTCCGACGGCGAGGAAGGCGATCATCAGCTTCCACAACAGGCCCAGGTCGCGGACGGGCCGCAGGGGGCGCGCGAGCGCCCTCGGGATGCGGAGCGGAACCCCGCGCAAACTCGGCAGGGAGCGACGCATGCAGAACCTCCCGTCGTTCGTATGACGTTCTCTCCCATGGTTTCGGCAGGAACCTCGCCCGGTGAATCGGGAGTTTTCCCCAAGCGGCAGGGAGCGGCTCCCGAGGGCCGGCCGAAGCGGGGAGACGGGGCGCGCCCGGGACGGGTAGGCTAGGCTCGAGGCTCCGCATGCGCGTAGCAGGGATCGATGCGGCTCCGGGCAGGTGGGCGCTCGTCGTTCTCGAGAGCGGGCGCTTCGCGGGCGCCTACGCCGCAGCCGACCTCGCGGACCTGTTCGCGCGGATTCCGGACGTGGCGGCGGCAGCGATCGACATCCCGCTCTCCTTGCCGGACTCCGGCGTGCGCGGGGCGGACATCGCCGCGCGGCGGGAGCTCGGCATCCGCGCTTCCACGCTCTTCGTCGTCCCTCCCGCCCCGGCCTTCCGGGCCGCCACGCAGGCGGAGGCGACCGCCATCGCCCGCTCGCTCGGTGCGCCCGGCGTCTCCGCGCAGGTGTGGGCGCTGCGGAAGCGGATCTTCGAGGCCCTGCCGTACGCCGCGGACGAACGCCTCGTCGAGGCGCATCCGGAGCTCTCGTTCGCGCGCATGGCGGGGGCTCCGCTGCGGGCGCCGAAGCGGACCTGGAACGGGCTCGCCCGTCGGCTCCAGCTGCTGAATTCGCAAGGGATCGCCTTCCCTGATGAGATCGACGGCCCCGGGGGAGCTCTCCCGCCCGCCGACCTCGTCGACGCCGCGGCCGTGGCGTGGAGCGCGCATCGGTACGCACGCGGGCTCGCCGAGCGGTACCCGGCGGCGGGGGCGAACGGCGCCTCGCGGCTCGGCGCGATCTGGGCCTAGTCCACCGGGAGCTGGAGCACCACCGGCCCGCCGGTGTCGACGACCTCGATGAACACGTACGTGCGCTCTCCGCTCGCCTCGATCGGGATCGTCACTTCTCGGGCCTCGTCGGGGTTCTCGAACGCTGCCGCGCGGCGCCCGTCGACGATGACCGTGAGCTCGCCGTCGAATCGAAGGCGGAGCGCCCACGGGCCGCCTGAAGGTACGTCCACCATCGCCTCCGCCCGCAGCGCCCACGAGTCGTCGGGCACGTCCGGGAACGGGAAGGCGGGCACGTCGAACTCGAGCCGCTCCAGCTCAGCCGAGGCGGCCGTCTCCTCCGACCCCGCTCGGAGGGCGACGATGCGCACCCGCCACTGCACCCCGTCCAGGTCGAGGAGGCTGGGCTCCGCCGTCGGCGCGGGGGTCGGCGCGGTGGGGGTGGGTGTCTCTCCGACGGGTGTCGGCGAGGCGGTAACGATGGCGCCGGACGTGACGGGGCGGCGCGGCTCGCCGCCGCCCGGCCGCGCGAAGTAGAACCCGGCCGCGAGGGCGAGCGCGATCGCGGCGAGCAGGAGAGCAGCGGCGTCGCGAACGCCGGGCCGTCCCACGACCCCCACCTTACCAGCGGTCCGGAGACCGGGGAGCGGCGAGGCAACGCCGGGTGAAGCGGAGCGGGCAGCAGCGTCTCGCCCGCCCTACACTCGGGGAAGGAGATGGAGCCCACCATCGGGTGGCGGGAGCTCGCGGCGCTCGCGTTGGCGGCGGTCGCCATCGCCGTCACCCTCCCGTACCTCTCGCCGCAGGCGCAGTCGGGCACCCCGCGGCCGGTCGTCCTCGACACGCCGTCGCCTCCGCCTCCCTCGCCGTCGAGCGCCGACCTCCCGGTGGTGCAGACGTGGACGGTCGAGGTCCTGCGCCCGGGCTCGCCGCCGCAGTCGCTCGGCGAGACGGCGGAGCTCGACGTCCTCATCCCAGGAGGACCGGCGCAGGTGGTCGCCCGCACGACGCTCCTCGTCCCGCGGCCCGGTAGCTGGACGATCCTCATCGCGCACAACGCCCCTCTGGAGGTGGAGCTGGACGGCCTCGCGCTCGACACGCCGCCGGCCGAGGCTCCTGGGGTGTCCGCGGTCACCTTCCAGCACGAAGGAGGGCCGGCGCTCCTGGTCATCCGCACGAAGTCGGACCGCCCGGGAGCGCTGCGCCTTTCCTTCGTCGGCCTGCGCTGAAGGAGCGCCCGCCGGCCGTTAGGACGCCCGCCGCACGAGCCAGAGCGCCCCGCCTGCGAGGGCGAGCGCGAGCAGCGCGGCGAGCAGGAGCGCCGTGCCGGCGTCGCCGCTCTCTCCCCGGAGCCCTGCGTTGCCGCTCGGGGGCGCTCCCGGCGTCGCCGCTCCCGTCGGCGTCTCCTGGGCCGTCGAGATCGCGCCGCAGGCGACGTACGCCTGGATCTCCTGCTGGGAGCGGTGGACGTTGATGGCTCGATTGCCGCTCACCACCTGCTCCAGCGGTGTGTCGATCAGCGTCGTGGAGCGGCCGTCGACGATGTCGGTGAGGGCGAAGGCGACCGGCCCGACCTCCGGGCAGGCGCCGTCGTGGACGTGGGCCGGCTGCGCCACTCCCGGCTCGCCCGGCACGATCGCAACGACGACCTCGGTCTGCCCGTCGCGCGAGATGAGCGCCGCCGATCCTGGCTGGCTGCCGTCCCGTCCCGGCCCGAGCACGGCCACGACGCCCCGCGGGATGTTCCCGCAGGCGGTGTACTCCGCGATCGCCGTCTGTGAGCGGTGGATGTTGATGGCGAAGCCGCCGCTGAGCAGCTCGGCGAGGCTCGCCTCGACGGTCGTCGTCGATGCTCCGTCGACGACGTCCTGGAGTGGGTGAGCGACGGGCCCGACGTCCGGGCAGCTCCCTTCGTGGATGTGCGCCGGTTGGGGGACTCCCGGTTCGCCCGGCGTGATGTCGATGGCCACGATCGTCCGCGGCCCGTCTGCGGTCAGCGTGGCCGTTCCTTGCTGCGTGCCGTCCCGGCCAGGCCCGAGGGGCACGGTGACGGAGAGCGGCGGGGCGGTGCTCTGCGCCGCCGCGGCGGACACGAACGCGCCCGCGAGCGCGGCGCTCAGGGCCGTCGTGAGGACGAGGACGGTTCGGACGGTGAGGTGCATCATCGATCCTCCGTTTTCTCTGGACGTCCGGCGCTCCGAGTCCGAGGCCGCTCGTGCGGTGCCCGCCGGCGGGCCGCGTCCCCGTCGCCGGTTCACGGCCGCCTCCTCCACCAGACGAGGGCCGCCGTTCCGACGGCGGCGAGCGCCGCTCCCGCCGCGGCGAGGGCGGCGGTAGGGAGGCCGGGCCCGCTCCCTTCCGGCTCTCTCCCTGCCTCCGCCGCTGACCCCGGCGTCGGCGTTCCGCCGAGCGCCGCGGGGGTCGCGGTCTCCATCCCGGCGGCGGGCGAGGGTGAGGGCGTCGCGGTCGGCGTCGCCGTCATGGTCGGTGTGGGCGTCATCGTCGGCGTGGGCGTCATCGTGGGCGTGGCGGTCGGACTCGGCGTTGGGGTCGGAGCGGGTGTGGGCGGAGGAGGCGTCGCCGTCGGGGCCACGGTGACGATCACGGTCCCCGCCATGGCGACGCCCCCCGGGCCGCCGTGGAACCGGCAGTAGTAGCCGTACCTGCCGGGCACGGTGAAGGTGAAGCTGAAGACGTCTCCTTCGCGCAGGAACGGGCTCGTACCCGAGTCGAAGCTCCCGTCGTCGGCTGTCACCGTGTGGCCGTTGCGGCCCGCCGTCTGCCAGACCACGGTCGTCCCCGCGGGGACGGTGACGGTCGCGGGCTGGAAGAAGTCGTCGCCCACGGTCACGGCGACCGTCTGCGCAGGAGGGGCCGGCGCCGCCGGGAGGCCGGTCTCGACGGAGAGCAGGGCGCCGATGAGCAACGCGAGGAGGCGCATCCTGTCGGGTATTCGGGAGAGCGCCGGGCGGCGATCACTGCGGGCTCGTCGGGGGAACGCGTTCGCGATACAGTTGGTCCGCGGCGAACGATCCGCTCGAGACTCCAGGAGAACGGGAAGAGGGACGATGACGGAGACGGAGAGGGACGAACTCGCGGGACTGATCGACGTCCAGGCGCTCCAGCGCTTCCTCGACGAGAAGCTCGGCGGTACGGTTCCCATCCGCGTCTGGAAGCACACCGCCGGCTACTCGAACGTCACCGTGTTCATCGACCGGGGCGACCAGAAGCTCGTCCTCCGGCGCCCGCCGGGTGGACATCTCCTCCCCTCGGCCCACGACGTCATCCGGGAGTGGCGGTTCATCTCCGCCCTCTACGGCCGAGCGCGGGTGCCGCGTCCCGTCGTCGCCTGCGAGGACCCGTCCGTCATCGGCGCTCCGTTCTACGTGATGGAGCGCGTCCCGGGGCGCGAGATCCGCGAAGAGGTCCCGGCGGCCTACGACGACCCCGCCGGGCGGCGGAAGGTCGCCGAGGAGACGATCGACGCCCTCGTCGAGCTCCACGCCGTCGATTGGCAGGAGGTAGGGCTCTCCGCCCCGCCCACGAGCTTCGCCGAGCGGCAGGTGCGGCGCTGGAAGCGGCAGTGGGAGCTCACCCGGCCCCATACGCGCGACCTCCCCGGGCTCGACCGCGTCGCCGCCTGGCTCGAGGAGCACCTGCCCGAGGAGCGGGAGCGGACGATCGTCCACGGCGACTACAAGCTCGACAACCTCCTCTTCTCCCTCGAGGAGCCGAAGCTCCTCGCCATCCTCGACTGGGAGCTCGCCACGCTCGGCGATCCCCTCGGCGACCTCGGGTGGCTCCTCTCCACCTGGGGCGACCCGCGCGACCGCGACAACCCGCAGCGCTCCCCCGAGGGCGAGGTGCTCGCGCCCGCCGTGACCCTGCTCGAGGGGTTCCCCTCCCGCCAGGAGCTGGCGGAGATGTACGCCGAACGGAGCGGCCGCAGCCTCCACGACATGCACTTCTACCTCGTCCTCGCCATGTTCAAGGGGGCGGTCATCGGCGAGGGGATCTACATGCGGTACCTGCAGGGGAACGTCACGAACCCGCTCGGCGCCCGCATGGAGTGGCAGGTGCCGCTCCGCATCGAACGGATGCTCGAGGTGCTGGAGACCGGCGCCTTCTGACCGGCTCAGCGCCCGAGCGCGGCGAGGACGATGTCCCGCGCCATCGGGCCCGCCTCGAGCGATCCGGAAGCGCCGTCGTCGAGCACTACCGCGGCGAGGGCAGCGGGAGCGGCCGCCGGGGCGAAGGCGACGAAGAGAACGTGCTGCTGCTGCCCGGCGTCTTCCGCCGTCCCGGACTTCCCTGCGAAGTCCGTGTACCCCTGGCGCCAGAAGGCGTAGCCCGCCGTTCCGTTTGGTCCCGTAACGAGGCGCAGCCCCTCGAGCAGATGCGCCCAGGCGGCGTCGCTCAGCGGCAGCGGCTCCCCCACGGGCTCGGCGCGCTGCCCCGCGAGCACCACCGGCCTCCGCAGCTGGCGGTTCACGAAGGCGCTGTACGCGTTCGCGAGCTGGAGCGGGGTGATGAGGAGATCCCCTTGGCCGATGCCGAGGTTGACCTCGTCGCCTGGGTACCACGGCTCGCCGCGCTCCCGCTCCTTCCACTCCGAGTCCGGCACGAGCCCCGCCGCATCGTCCAGGCCCACGGCCCCGGTCGGGCTCCCGAACCCGAAGCGGCGCGCCATCTCGGCGAGGAAGCCCGGCCGCTCGTTGTAGAGGCGGAGGGCGATCTCGTAGAAGACCGGGTTGCACGACCGCATGAGGCCCTCGGCGATGGTGAGCTGACCCTGCGCCCCCTCCCAGTTCCGGCGCGGCGGGTCGAGCCCGTACCAGACGGCGCCGCACTCGAGACGCGTCGCCGGGTCGAACAGGCCGGAGGCGAGCCCGGCGGCGCCCGTCACGAGCTTGAACGTCGACCCGGCCGAGTACAGCCCGTGGAGGGCGCGGTCGAAGAGCGGTCGCTGGGGGTCTTCGAGGTAACGGGCGCTCGCGGCCGCATCCTGCCGCTCGAACGCGTCCGGATCGAAGGAAGGGGAGCTGACCGCGGCGAGCAGCTCGTTCGTTCGCGGGTCGAGGAGCACGGCGGCCCCGGCTCGGCCGCCGAGGCGCTCGTACGCGGCGAGGAGGAGCTCTGCGTCGAGGGTGGTGGTGACGTCCTGTCCCTCGACGAACGGCCGCTCGGCGAGGGTCGCGACCACCGTCCCGCCGGGTGCGACCACCTCGAGCCGCGCTCCCACCTGCCCGGCGAGGACCGGCTCGAGCGTCGCCTCCAGCCCGGCTGCGCCGATGCGGTCTCCCGGCCGATACCCCTGCCCCCCGCGCTCGGCGAGCTCCTCCGCCGTGAGCTCCCTCGTGTACCCCACGATGTGGGCTGCGGCTGCTCCGAGCGGATGGACGCGCTGCTCCTCGAAGTAGAGGAGGAGCCCGGGCGTCCGCGCGACGAGCTCGGTCGCCTCCTCCGCGCGCTCGTCGGGGACGACGCCGACCGGGATCCGGTAGCTGAGCGGGAGCGGGCTGTCGAAGGCGGCGTCGATCTGCTCGCGGGAGAAGCCGAACTCCTCGAGGAGCGCCGTCACCGCGCCCCGGTCCGCGATGGCCGCGCGGTTGAGGCCGAGGTACCGCACGTCGGTCGTGATCGCGAGCGGCACGCCGTTCCGGTCGTAGATCGCGCCGCGGCGGGGACGCTCGATCTGCGAGCGGAGCACCCGGCCGCCGCTCAGCGCCGGGTGGATGGCGGTCGGCTCCCAGCGGACGCGCAGCTCGCCCCCGTCGTCGACGAAGCGGAGCTCGGTCGAGTACTCGAGTGTGCCGAAGTACGCGGTCTCCACGCGCACGGCGAGGCGCGCGCCCGTCTCCGTCGCCTCCTGCACCGCCACGCGGAGCCGGATCTGCGTGGTCTCGCGCTCGAAGTCGGCGTACCGTGCCTGGAAGTCGGTCGCTGAGTACGCTGCTTGGGAACGCCGGTCGAGGAGGAGGTAGAGCCCGGCGATGTCTCCGGACTGCCACCGCTCGGCGAAGAGCGCGGCGAGCTCCTGCGGCGTGCGCGGCTCGGTGGTCTCCGTCGCCGCCGGCGTCGGCTCGGGCGGCGCGGAGCTGCGGCCGCGAAGGGCGAGGACGGCGCCGCCCGCGAGGAGGCCCACGAGGACCGCTGCCACGAACGCCGCCCGCATGCGCCCTCCCGGCCGGCCCCGCCTCCGGCCCGCGCTCGCCGCCACGATTCTAGCAATCGCGGCCTTCGCGCTCGCCGGCTGCGTCGGCGGGCTCCGCTCCTCGCCGACGCCGACGCCCGTGCCCGTCGGCCCCACCATCGTCCGGCCGGAGCCCGCGGGCGAGCCGCGCTCCTTCCAGCTCGGCTTCAGCACGCTCCCGCCGGAGATCACCACCGAGGCGTACATCCGGACGTTCGCCGCAGCCGCCCAGTACGGGGACGTCGTGCTCATCCAGCGTACTCCCCCGTGGGAGGACTTCTTCCCCGGGCGCGCCGTCTCGGCGCAGACGGAGGAGACGACGCGGCTCGAGCGCGCCCTCCTCGACCAGTACGACCACCTCGTGCTCTACTACGCCATCGACCCCACGGATGCGCTCGCCGAACGGAGCCGCGTGGCCGATCTCCCGCCCTCGGTCGATCCGAAGGAAGGGTTCCGCGACCGGCGGATCCGGAACGCGCTCGTCGCCTACGCGACCTACGTCGTCACGAACTACCGCCCGCAGTACCTCGCCATCGGCGTCGAGATCAACATGTTGCGCGACCGGGCGCCGGAGCAGTTCGACGCCTTCCTGGAGGCGTACGCGGAGGCGTATGCGGCGGCGAAGGCCGCCGACCCGGACGTCAAGGTCTTCCCGACCTTCCAGCTGGAGGACCTCATGGGGAACCTCGGGCGGATCCACCCGCCGCAGTGGGACGCGATCGAGCCGTTCCGCGGGATGATGGATGCGCTGGCGATTTCCACCTACCCCTACCTCGCCGGGTACGAGTCCGCCGACTCGATCCCCGCAGACTACTACGCTCAGCTCCGGGAGCACTGGGAGGGGGAGATCCTCATCGCGGAAGCGGGGTACAGCTCCGCTCCGGTCGAGGGCCAGAGCGTCGTGGGCAGCGAGGCCGATCAGGCGGCGTTCGTCGAGCGTCTCCTCCGAGAGGCGGAGGAGCAGGGGTTCTCGATGGTCATCTACCGCGCGGTCTTCGACCCCGCCTTCGTCGCCCAGGGCGCCGCCTCGGTGTTCCGCGACATCGGCCTGCGGAAGGCGGACGGCTCGAACAAGGCGGCCTGGACGATCTGGGAGGAGTGGACCCGCCGGCCGCTGGCGCGCTGACGTCAGATCATCGTGTAGCCGCCGCTCACGGAGACCGTCTGGCCGGTGACGAAGCTCGCCGCCTCTGAGGCGAGGAAGACCACGACCCGCGCCACCTCGTCGGCGGTGCCGAGGCGGCGGAGCGGGTACGCCCGCGCGATCCGCTCGCGCATCTCGGGGGTGTCCCAGCTCCCGAGGCCTTCGCTCCGCCACATGCTCTGCGCGCCCGCTTCCCCCTCGCGGGGGATGATCGTCCCCGGGCAGACGCAGTTCGCCCGCACCCCGTAGCGGCCGTACTCGCGCGCGAGCGCCTTCGTGAGGGCGATGACGCCCGCCTTGCAGGCGGAGTACGTCGCCTCGCGGAACTCGCCGATGCGGCCGGCGTCGGAGGAGATGTTGACGACGGCGCCGCCCCGCTGCTCCACGAGATGCGGGAGGCCGAGCCGGCAGCAGACGAGCGTCGACCAGAGGTTGAGGCGGAGCTTCCGCTCGATGCTCTCCCACGACTCCTCGAGGAAGAGCCCGAGACGGTCCCAGCCGACGTTGTTCACGAGCACGCGAAACGTCCCCCAACGCTCCCGCACCGCCGTGAGCGCCCGCTCGACCTGCTCCGGGTCGGTCACGTCGCAGCGGTACGGCACTGCGTCGGCGGCGCCCAGCCTCCGGGCCTCGGCGGCGACCGCCTCGGCCCCGGCCTCGTCGATGTCGAGGATGGCGACGCGGGCCCCCTCGCCCGCGAAGGCGAGCGCGATCGCGCGGCCGATGTTCGAGGCGGCCCCGGTGACGATGACTCCCTGCTCTCGCAGTCCGAGGTCCATCACGAGCCCTCCCGGCTGCCGGCGGAAGGGAAGCGGGGCGCCCGCCGCTCCTGGAGCGAGCGGAGCCCCTCGCGCACGTCCTCGCCGAAGAACGTGAGCATCTCCGCCGCCAGCGAGTAGTCGAAGGAGACGATGCCCCCGAGCCGCAGCCACTGGTTGAGGGCGCGCTTCGTGAGCCGAATCGCCCGCTGAGGCCCCTCGGCCAGGCGCCGAGCGACCCGCAGGGCCGTGTCCATGAGCTCCTCGTGCGGGACGCAGAGGCTCACGAGGCCGATCCGCTCCGCCTCGCGGCCGTCGAGGAACTCGCCCGTGAGGAGGTAGTACTTCGCCTTCGCCATGCCGCAGAGGAGGGGCCAGACGATGCAGGCGTGGTCCCCGGCAGCCACACCGAGCCGCACGTGGCCGTCGCCGAGCCGCGCCCGCTCGGAGGCGATGGAGACGTCCGCCATCAGCGCGACGGCGAGCCCCGCGCCGACGGCGGCGCCGTTGATGGCGGAGACGATCGGCTTGTCGAGGTTCAGCATGTTGTAGACGATGTCCCGCGCCTCGGTGAAGAAGACGTCGAGCACCACCTCCGGCCGTTCGAGCGCCTCGCCGAGCATGCCGAAGTCCCCCCCGGCGGAGAACGCCTCGCCGGCGCCGGTGATCACGACCGAGCGGACGGCGTCGTCGCGGCCGAGGTCGAGCCAGATGCGGGCGAGCTCGTTGTGCAGGCGCCGGTCGGTCGCATTCAGCGCCTCCGGCCGGTTCATGGTCACGACCGCTACGCCGTCCCGCCGCTCGATGAGGAGGTCACGGTACTCCTCGTACGCCATCATTCGCACCTCCCGGGGAGCTCCCGATGTCGGGGCAGTCTCATTCTTGCGCTCGAACGGAGCCCGGCGCCATGGCCTGCGGGAAAACCGGTACAGTATGGGTGTGGACGACGTCCTCGAGGACGAACGTCTCGGCGTCGCCGTGATCGCGCTCGACCGCTGGGGGCGGGCGCTCTGCGTCGAGGGGGGGACGGGGGCGAGCCTGCCGGCCGGGCAGCTGGCCCGTGGAGAAGCGCCCGACCTCGCTGCGCTCCGCCTCTTCGACTCCCTCGTCGGGATGACGCTCGACCAACTCCGCTTCTACCGCCTCTTCCGCTCGCCGGAGCTTTGCGGCTCCCCTTGGGACGAGCTCCACGTCTACTTCGACGACCCCGATCCGGACCCATCGTTCCTCGATCCGCCGCCGGAGGGACGGTGGCGGCTGCTCGGTCCTGCGGAGCTGCAGTCCGCGTCCCTGCTCCCTTGGGCCCGGGCCGTGCTCGGCCGATTCTTCGAGAGTCCCGCGTACCGCGCGCTCTTCCACTGATCGACGATGAAGGTCCGGCGAGGCTGAGGTAAGGAACGATGTCTGACCCCCTCTTCACCGCGCTCGCGCTCCTCGCGGTCGTGGCGCTCGTGGCGGCGAACGGGTTCTTCGTCGCCACCGAGTTCGCCTTCGTGGGGGTGCGGCGCTCGCGCATCGAGCAGCTCGCGCGGGAAGGGAACGTGCGGGCGCGCCTCCTCCTGCGGGCGCTCGACAACCTCGACAACTACATCGCCGCCACCCAGCTCGGGGTGACGATGTCCAGCCTCGCCCTCGGCTGGATCGGCGAACCGGCGTTGGGCTCCGTCGTCGATCCGGCGCTCGAGCGGGTCCTCGACCCGATCGCGGCGGAGGCGGTGACCCACACCCTGGCCGTCGCGCTCAGCTTCGCCCTCGTGACCGCCGTCCTCATCGTGTTCGGAGAGCTCGCGCCGAAGCAGTTCACGCTGCAGGCGGCGGAGGCCACGGCGCTGTGGGTGGTCATCCCGATCCTCGTCTTCAACCGGATCTTCCGCCCCTTCATCTGGCTCCTGAACACGCTCGGGCGGCTCGTCGTGCGCCCGCTCGGCATCCGCGCCCCGAGCCGCGAGGCGGAGATCGGTCCGGAGGAGCTCGAGATCATCATCCAGGCGAGCGCACGCGCGGGGCTCCTCTCCGAATCGGAGCTCCTCCTCGCGCGGCGCGCCCTCGAGTTCGGGGAGGTCCGCGCCTACCAGGTAATGATCCCTCGAACGGAGGTGGTGGCGATCGATGTCACGGCCAGCCTCGACGAGGTGCTGGAGACGATCGAACGCCACCAGCACACCCGCTACCCCGTCTACGAGGGCGACCTCGACCACGTCGTGGGCATCCTCGACGCGAAGCGGCTGCTGCCCCTCGTGGCCCGCGGCGAGACGAACTGGCTCGCCCTCGTCCGTCCGGCGGTCGCCGTCCCCGAGACGGTCACCGTGGACGTCGCCGTCGAGGAGATGCGGCGGAACCGCACCCAGTTCCTCGTGCTCTTCGACGAGCACGGCGGGACGACCGGCATCCTCACGGCCGACGAGGTGCTCTACCGGCTCCTCGGGCGGCTCGGCGGCGGACCCGTCGGCTCCGAGCACATCCGGCGGCTCTCCTCCGGCAACTACCTGCTGAACGGACTCGCGCTCATCGCTGACGTCGAGGACGCGCTCGGCGTCGAGCTCTCCGACGAAGACTACGACACGATCGGCGGGCTCATCATGGGCCGCCTGGGGCGCGTGCCGCGCGTGGGCGACCGCGTCGTCATCGACGGGTACGAGTTCCGGGTCACCGCCATGGACGGCCGCCGGGTCGACCGCGTGCTCGTGACGCGCACGGGGGCCGTGACGGCGGACGGGAGCCGTGCGCGGTGAACGGAGGAGACGTTTTCCGTTGCGATTCGGGGAATTCCCGTATCGAATGCAGCTGCGGAAGGGCTAGACTGGCCCTGACGAGCGACGACGTGGAGATCCGGGAGTGAAGGTCGTCCTCCTTGGGCCCGAGCCGTCCCGGGCGGGCGCGGCTTGCCCGGACGTCGAGGGGCTGCGCCAGGCGGTGCGGGTGGAGGACCCGGTCGAGTTCCTCGAGCGGGTGGCGGTCCTCGATCCCCAGGTCGTGATCACGAGTCCCGCCCTGCCGGTGGGCGACGCGCGCGCCGTGGCGGTGGCGCTTCGGGCTCGGCCCGAAGGGGAGCGGATCGCGCTCGTCGGCTGGGCGCCCCGCGCGGCGCACGCCGCGCTCTTCGAAGCCGGCTTCGACGGCTGCCTCGCGCTCGAGGACCCGCCCGACGCGATCCGGCGGGAGCTGCAGCGCATCCTTCGGCTCGCTGCCCGCTTCGACGCCGCTCGCGCCCGGTACGAGCAGCTCCTCGACAACCTCGACGACATCGTCTACGCGAACGACGTGGACGGCCGCTACACGTACGTGAGTGCGGCCGCGGAGCGGATCCTCGGCTGGAAGCGGGAGGAGCTGCTCGGCCGCTCGTACCGCGAGTTCCTCGCGCCGGAAGGCGTCCCGCAGGCGCAGGAGGCGCTGGCGAAGAAGCTGCGCGGAGAGGCGCGCCAGACGACCTACCACACCGTGCTGCGCGCCCGGGATGGCCGGCTCGTGCCCGTCGAGGTGCGCTCCGTCGCCCGCTTCGCCGGGGAGCGGATGGTCGAATCGCTCGGGGTCGTCCGCGACCTCGCCGACGAGGCGAACCGCGAGCGCGCCGTCCAGGTCTCGGAGCAGCGGTACCGGCTCATCCTCGAAGCGATCCCGGACGCGGTGGCCCGCTTCGACGCCAACGACGTCTGCGTCGAGTGGAAGCCGGGCGTGCCGACGGAGCTCTATCCGCGGGAGAATTTCGAGGGACGGCACGCGCGGGAGATCATGGGGCCGCTCGCCGAGGCCACGCTCGCGAACTTCGCGGAGGTCCGCCGGACGGGCCGGCCGATCCGCACGGTCTACCGCGGCAGCTGGGGCGGCCACGAGGCGTACTACGAAGCGCGCATCCTCCCCTTCGTCGAAGGGGAGGTGCTCTGCATCATCCGCGACATCTCCGAGGAGCGGGCGCGGGAGCGGGAGCTCCTCCGCCTCGCGGCCGTCGTCCAGTCGTCGCAGGACGCGATCATCGTGCGGGACCGCGAAGGGCGCATCGTCCTCTGGAACCGCGGGGCGGAGATGCTGTACGGGTACACGGCCGCTGAGGTCCTCGGGCGCACGGCGGAGTTCCTCATGCCTCCCGGCGCCGAGGAGGATGCGCGGGCTGCCTTCGAGGCGGCCCTCCGCGGAGAGGAGCTGGTGATCCCCGAGGCGGTCCGCCGGACGAAGTCGGGCGAACTGGTGCCGGTCTCCCTCTCGTTCTTTCCCGTCCGCGACGAAGCGTGGCGCATCCGCGGGGTCGCGGGGATCGGCCGCGACCTCCGGCCCCTGAAGGCGCTGCAGGAGGCGGCGGCCCGCTCGGAGGCGAACTACCAAGCGATCGTCGAGGGCACCTCGGACGCCATCTGGGTGGCGGAACCCGAAGCAACGGGGAGCTGGCGCGTCGTCTTCGTCAACCCGAAGGCAGCCGAGCTCATCGGCATCCCTCCAGAGGAGCAGGTTGGGCGGACGGTAGCTGAGGTCCTCGGGCCGGAAAGCTGGCGAGCGGTCGAGCCGTACTACCGGTTCGTCGCCGAACACGGACGCCCGGCGCAGTACGAACGGACGGCGAAGTACGAGCGTACTGGCGAGCGCCGCGTCCATACCCAGCTCACCCCAGTGCTCGGCGAGGACGGCCGCGTCGTCCGCATCATCGGCAGCTCACGGGACGTGACGCCGCTGTACGAGGCGGCCCGGGCGCGCCGCGAGCTCGAGGAACGGCTGAAGGTCGTGCTCCGCGCGGCTCCGGCTGGGCTCCTCGCCTGGGACCGGGAGCTCCGGGTCACCGCGGCCGAAGGCGCCCTCCTCCCGCTGGCCGGGATCGACCCGATCGACGCCCTCGGCCGCCGCCTCTCCGACCTCCCGCTCCCCCGCGCCACGCTGCGTGCGGCCGAACGAACGCTGGCGGCTGAGGGGGAGTTCGGCTTCCTCCAGCTCGGGGAGCGGGTGATCCAGGTGCGCTCCGAGCCGGTGCGCGACGATGCGGGGCAAGTCATCGGCGGCGTCGCGGTCGCCTTCGACGTCACGGAGCAGCGGCGTACCGAGGAGGCGCTCGCCCAACTCGAGAAGATGGAGAGCCTGGGCGTCCTCGCCGGCGGCGTGGCGCACGACTTCAACAACCTCCTCGTCGCCATCCTCGGCAACGCCAGCCTCGCCCGAAACCAGATCCCGCCCGACTCGCCGGCGCAGGAGCTCCTCCAGGAGATCCATCTCGCCGCCCAGCGCGCAGCCGAGCTCTCCAGGCAGATGCTCGCCTACGCCGGCAAGGCGCGGGTCAGTCCCGAACGGCTTGACTTGAACGACCTGCTCCGGGACCTGGAGCCGCTCCTCCAGAGCGCGGTGCGGCAGTCGGCGAGCCTCCGCCTCGACCTCTCCCCCGAGCCCGCACTCGTGCGCGCCGACCCGACCCAGCTCCGCCAGGTGGTGATGAATCTCGTCCTGAACGCCGCCGATGCGATGGAGGACGGCTACGGTTCCATCGTCGTCCGCACCGGCAGCCGTCACCTGAGCGCATCCGAGCTGCGCCGCGCGGTCCTCGGCATCGACCGGGAGCCGGGGCGGTATGCGCTCCTCGAAGTAGCGGACACCGGCCGCGGGATGGATCCTGCCATCCTCAGCCGCATCTTCGACCCCTTCTTCACGACGAAGTTCACCGGCCGCGGCCTCGGGCTCGCCGCCGTCCTCGGCATCGTGCGGGCGCACAACGGCGCCATCTTCGTAGAGTCCGCCCCCGGGCGGGGCACGACCTTCACCGTCGTCCTCCCCGAGCTCGCCGTGGCGGCCGTTCCCGAGCCTGCGGGAGCGGACGGCGAGGAGAGCGCTTCGGGAGGAGCGCCGAAGGGCACCGTCCTCGTCGTCGACGACGACGTCGCCGTCCGCCGGGTGACGGAGCGGGCGCTCGCTTCCTTCGGCTACCGCACGCTCGGGGCGGGGAGCGCCGAGGAGGCGCTCAAGCTGCTGGGGAACGTGCCGGTGCGCGCCGTCCTCGTCGACCTCGGCCTTCCCGGCACCTCCGGAACCGAGCTCGTCCGGCGCATCCGCGAGCGGCTCCCCGAGGTGCGCATCGCGGTGGTCACCGGCATGGCGCAGGAGGACGTCGCCCACGCAGTCCGCGAAGCCGGGGCCGACCTCCTCATCGCGAAGCCGTACGGCGTGGGCGAGCTGCGCCGGGCGGTCGAGCAGCTTTTGGAGAGCCGGCCGGCGCAGGACTAGAACATCCGTGCGGTATACTGCGGCCATGGCCGGCGACGAGCGGATCGTCACGCGCGCGGCCCAGCCGGAGGACGCGGAGCTCGAGCGCTCTCTCCGCCCCCGCCGCCTCGCCGAGTTCCCCGGCCAGGAGCGGGTGAAGGAGAACCTCGCCATCGCCATCGAAGCGGCGAAGCAGCGGGGCGAACCGCTCGACCACATCCTCTTCTACGGCCCGCCCGGTCTCGGGAAGACGACCCTCGCGAACATCGTCGCCCACGAGATGGGCGTCTCCATCCGCACGACGAGCGGGCCCGCCGTCGAGCGCCCGGGCGACCTCGCAGCGATCCTCACGAACCTGCGGCCGAACGACGTCCTCTTCATCGACGAGATCCACCGTCTCTCCCGCGCCGTCGAGGAGATCCTCTACCCGGCAATGGAGGACTTCGCCCTCGACCTCGTCATCGGCCGCGGACCGGGCGCGCGGTCGGTGAGGCTGGCGATGCCCAAGTTCACCCTCATCGGCGCCACGACGAGGTACGCGATGGTGAGCTCGCCGCTGCGGGACCGCTTCGGGGCCGTCTTCCGCCTCGACTTCTACGACGTGCCGACCCTCGTCACCATCGTCCGCCGCTCCGCCTCCATCCTCGGGCTCGAGATCCCCGACGATGCCGCCGAGGAGATCGCCCGCCGCTCCCGCGGGACGCCGCGCGTGGCGAACCGGCTGCTGCGGCGCGTTCGCGACTACGCTCAGGTGCGGGCCGGCGGCCGCATCACCCTCGAGGCGGCCCGGGAAGCGCTCGCCCTGCTCGAGGTGGACGAGCTCGGCCTCGACGAGACCGACCGCGCCCTGCTGCGCTGCATCGTCGAGAAGTTCGACGGCGGTCCCGTGGGACTGGACACCCTCGCCGCCTCCACGAGCGAGGAGGCGGATACGATCATGGATGTCTACGAGCCCTTCCTTCTCCAGATCGGCTTCCTCCAGCGCACGCCGCGCGGCCGCGTTGCGACGCCGGCCGCTTACCGGCACCTGGGGCTCACCCCTCGAGCGGACGCTGCCCAGCGCTCCCTCTGGGACGAGGGCTCCTCGGCGTGAAGGTTCGCCCGCCTTCCGGCGGGCGTCGGCGTTGTGTATAGTTCGCTCTCCCCTACACCATGGAGTGACGGAGAGGGGTCCAGCGGCGGTGATGTATCGGAAGAGCGTCCTCCCCAACGGCCTGCGGGTGCTCACGAGCGAGATGCCCCACACCCGGTCCGCGACGGTGAGCGTCTACGTCGGCGCCGGCAGCCGGTACGAGGCGGACGAGGAGGCGGGGCTCTCCCACTTCCTCGAGCACATGCTCTTCAAGGGCGCCTCCCGTCGGCCCACGGCGAAGGAGATCTCGGTCGCCATCGAGGGGGTGGGCGGCATCTCCAACGCGGCCACCGATCGCGAGCTCACCGTCTACTATGCGAAGGTCCCGCACACCGCCGTGCTCGAGGCCATCGACGTCATCGCCGACATGGTCTCCGCCCCAATCATGGACCCGAACGAGCTGGAGAAGGAGCGGCACGTCATCCTCGAGGAGCTCGCGGCCATCGAGGACAACCCCGCTGAGCTCGCCGGGATCCTCGTCGACGAGACGCTCTGGCCGAAGCAGCCGCTCGGTCGGACCATCGGCGGCACGCCGGAGAGCGTCCGCGCCCTCCCCTCCTCCGCGGTGGAGCGGTACCTCCGCTCCCAGTACGTGCCGGGGAACATGGTGCTGGCCGTGGCGGGGAACGTCCGCCACGAAGAGGTCGTCCAGGCGGCGGAACGCTGGCTCGGCGGGATGCGCTCCGGGACGCCGCGGCCGTGGTACCCGGCGGTCGACCGCGACGGCGCCGCGCCCGTCGCCGTACGGGAGAAGGTGACGGAGCAGGCGCACGTCTGCATCGCCTTCCCGTCCGTGCCGCTCGGGCATCCCGATCGGTACGCCGTCGACATCGTCAGCGCCCTCCTCGGCGAGGGGATGTCGAGCCGGCTCTTCCTCGAACTGCGCGAGGAGCGGGCGCTCGTCTACGACGTCCACAGCTACGCGAGCGGCTTCCGCGACGCGGGCTGCCTCACCATCTACGCAGGCTGCGACCCCGAGAACGCCCGCGTCACGGCCGAGGCGATCGTCGAGGAGGTGGAGAAGCTGCGCCGCTCGGTTCCGGAGGACGAGCTCGAGAAGGCGAAGGAGATGGTGCGCGGGCGGGTCCTCCTCCGGCTCGAGGACACCCGCGCCGTGTCCGGCTGGATCGGCGCCCAGGAGCTCCTCCTCGATCGGGTCCTCACCGTGGACGAGGTGCTCGAGCGGATCGACGCGGTGACCGTCGACGACGTCCGCCGCGTGCTCGAAGCCCACTTCCGCCCCGAGGTCGGCGTCCTCGCCGCTGTCGGTCCGTTCGAGGACGTCGCCCCCTTCGAGGGGCTGGTGGGAGCCGGCTGAGGTGGAGGGCGCCTACTTCCCTCCGCCGCGGACGAGCTTCCGCCCCGGCGACTCCTTCATCTCCGTCTACCTCGTGCCCGTCTACCAGGGCCGGCTCGTCGTCTTCGACATCGACGAACCTCCCGCCCGCGGCCGCTGGCTCCCCTGGACCGTCGCCTGGTTCCGCGCCAACCCGTACGAGGTCGCCTCGGCGCTCGTCGAGGAGTGGTGCGGGAGCTTCCCGGACGACCTCCGCTTCGTCGACGCCCTCTCCTTCGAGACGGAAGGCGGGGGGTGGGAGCTCGCGCTCGTCTTCCGCGCGGAGCTGTCCGAACCCCCGGCCGACGGCGGCGCACGGCGGCCGGTGCTGCTCGAGCCCGGCGCGCTCACGGCAGTCGGGAGGTTCGACGCCGTCGAGCTCAGCCGCTGGGTCGGGCCCTTCGCCGAGGGGCGTCCCTCCGCTCCCACGCTCCTGTTCTGAGAATCGCGAGCGATTTCGTCCACAATCGCTCCCGAGATGGCGTATGCTGGAGGCGTGGGGCGATCGCGACGTCCCCTCGGAACGGTGAGTTCCTAACGAGGAGGAGAGCCATGACCGAAGTCGTTCCGTCCATCGCGGAGCGCGGCTACGCGCATCCGGAAGTGCTCGTCGACACGCAGTGGGTGGCAGACCACCTGAACGACCCGAACGTCCGCATCATCGAGTCGGACGAGGACCCGCTCCTCTATGCGTCGGGCCACATCCCGGGCGCGGTGGAGGTGGACTGGGTCCGTGACCTGAACGACCCCGTCCGGCGGGACTACATCAACAAGGAGAAGTTCGAGGAGCTCATGTCCCGCATCGGGGTGACGAACGACATGACCGTCGTCTTCTACGGGGACAAGAACAACTGGTGGGCGACCTACGCCTTCTGGGTGTTCCAGCTCTTCGGGCACACGAACGCGAAGATCATGGACGGCGGCCGGCTGAAGTGGGAGAAGGAGGGCCGGCCGATGACCCGCGAGGTGCCCTCCTATCCGCGCACGAAGTACGTGGCGAAGGAGCGGGACGACTCCCAAATCCGTGCCTTCCGCGACCAAGTGCTGAAGCACATGGAGGCGGGGAAGCCGCTCGTCGACGTGCGAAGCCCGGAGGAGTTCCGCGGCGAGCGCACCCACATGCCGGAGTACCCGCAGGAGGGCGTCCTCCGCGGCGGGCACATCCCCGGCGCGAAGAACATGCCGTGGGCGCGGGCGGTGAACCCGGAGGACGGCACCTTCAAGCCGGCGAGCGAGCTGCGCGAGATCTACATGGGCCAGCTCGGGCTGAAGCCGGAGGACGAGATCATCACCTACTGCCGGATTGGGGAGCGTTCGAGCCACACGTGGTTCGTCCTCAAGTACCTGCTCGGCTTCCCGAACGTGCGCAACTACGACGGCAGCTGGACGGAGTGGGGGAACTCCGTCGGACTTCCCATCGAGAAGCCGTAACCGGGTGCGCAGCGGCGCGAAGAGACGGGGGCGGGAGCACCGCCCCCCTCCTCTTGCTGAGGACAAGCCGGCGGGCGGCAGCGTTCGCGACGGATTGCGGCCGACGGGAGAAGCTGGTGCTCGACTGCCGGGGTCGCCCTCTCTTCCCGCTCCTCTCCCCCCTGAAGGGGGCGAGGGAGGACGTACCCGGGGCGCTCGTGCCGGGATTCGAGGACTCGTGCCGCGCGGTGAACCGAGGCTTCTCACGGCTATCGCACCCGGCATGCCCAAGGTGCGCGCTCTTCGAGCGAGCGGCGGCTGTCCGGAGCGGAGCGGGACGAAGCACGGGGACGGGGGCGGACGCGCCGTCCGCGTTTCGCTACCCTGGAGAACGGAACCCGTAGGAGGAGACCGGTGACGCGCATCCCCGAACCGCTCGAGAAGCTGCTCGCCGACTTCGAGGCGGTGGACCGCCTCGAACGCCAGCAGCTCCTCCTCGAGTACGCTGACCAGTTCCGAGAAGTCCCCGAGGAGGTCGCGCGGCGCCCGTTCCCAGAGGAGAACTACGTCACCCGCTGCGAGTCCCAAGCGTACGTCTTCGCCACCGAGAATCCCGACGGCACGCTCCACTTCTACTTCGCCGTCGATAACCCCCAGGGCGTCTCCGCAAAGTCCTGGGCGGCCATCATGGAGGAGACCCTCTCGGGACAGCCGCTCGAGCAGGTGCTCGCTGTCCCGCCCGACGTCATCTTCCGCATCTACGGGAACGAGATCTCTATGGGGAAGGGGCAGGGCCTGATGGGGATGCTCGACCACGTGAAGATGTTCGCCCGCCGGAAGCTCGCCGAACGGGGAGGGTGAGCGGTGGCGCTCCTGGCCGTCCTCCGGCTCGTCGCTCTGCCCCTCGCGCTCGTGATCGCCGGCGTCGTTGCCGTGCGCATGGCGAAGGAAGAGGAGCGGCGCCCGAAGGGCTGGCGGGACGACTCCCTCGCCGAGTGGTACCGGGAGCGGGACCGGATTGCCGAGGAGGAGCGGCGCCGGCGGGCGGCCGCGCTCGGTCTCGACGAACTCGAGGGCACCGAGTCCCGCGAGGACGAACAGACAGAGCGCCAGGAGCGGATCGGCGGCTGAGCGCGGGGCGCGTCCCGCCCAGATGGTAGAGTGTCGGATACGGCCCGAACCAGCTGACGGGAGGGATGATCGTGGACCGGTTCGAGGATGGAGACCTGATCATCGTGCGCGGCGGCCCCGCCGGCGCCTGGCAGAACAACATCTACCTGCTCATCGACCGGGAGACGAAGGAGGCGGCGTTCGTCGACGCCCCCGATGAGCCGGAGAAGGCGATCGCCCTCGCCGAGGAGCTCGGCGTCCAGCCTTCGAAGATCCTCCTCACCCACTCCCACGGCGACCACACCGCCGGGATCGACGCCCTCAAGGAGCGCTTCGGCTGCCTCGTCTACGCGAGCGCGGCCGAGCCGTGGTTGAAGGAGGGCCAGCTCGACGAACCCGTCGAGCACGACTCCGTCGTCCACGTCGGGCGGCTTCCGTTCCGCGTCCTGAGCGTGCCCGGCCACACGCCGGGCAGCACCGCCTACGTCTACCGCCTCAGCGCCTTCGTCGGCGACACCCTCTTCCCGGGCGGGCCGGGACGCACTCAGTCCCCCGAACTCCTCCGCCAGGAGATCGCCTCCATCGTCACCCACCTGTACGCCCTTCCGGACGAAACGGTGATCTATCCCGGTCACGGTCCGACCACGACGATCGGCAAGAGCAAGGAAGAGTACGCGGTCTTCGCCTCCCGCGAGCACCCGCCGGACCTGTGCGGCGACGTTCTCTGGCTCGAATCTTAGGTGGTGCTAGACAAATGCGCGTTGGGTAGCTACTATCACTTCGTCAGCGAACGGCCATTCGGCCAGTTCGACGAGGAACTCGTGTCGAGGTTCGGTATGACGCAGCAGGAAACGACCCAGCGACCGATGGGGCGCCTCGAGCGCCGAAAGGCCCGGACTCGAGCGGCGATTCTGCAGGCAGCGGCTCAGCTCTTCCGCGAGCGGGGGTTCGCGAAGACCTCGATCGTGGATATCGCCGACACCGCGGACGTTGGCGTCGGCACCCTGTACGGCTACTTCAACTCGAAGTACGAGCTGCTGCAGGAGGTGCTGCGCCAGCACGCCCTCGAGGCCCGGGAGCGGTACCGGGCTTCCGTGGACGAGTCGACGCCGGCGGTAGAGCGGGTCGTCCGCACCCTCGAGGAGGTGGCGCGGTACGTGCGCGAGAACCGCGTGCTCCTCGCCTCCGCCTTCCGCGAGGAGCCGGGCGACCGCCGGCCCGAGTACCCGGCGGAGTGGCTCTTCGAGGCCCTCGGCCAGGAGATCAAGCGCGGCATCGAGCGCGGCGAGCTCCACAACGTGCCGATCGACCCGACGGTGAAGACGCTCCTCACCGTCTACACGGCGGCGATGCTCGGCATCGGCGTCTGGCACGGTGAGGACCCGGACAAGGCGCTCGCCGAGCTGAACGAGATGACGCGCGCCTTCCTCGCCAAGCGGTAACGAGCCCCCTGGCGGCGCGACCGCCGATTCGCTACAGTCCGTCATATCCGTGCTGACCGTTCGCAGAGAAGGGGGCGCCGGGTGCCGACGATGAATCCGCAAGAGTACCCGAGTGACGTCGGGGGACCCGGCGCTCCCCTCCGCATCCTCATCGCCGACGACCACGCGCTCATGCGGCAGGGCCTCCGCTCCCTCCTGCAGGAGCGGCCGGGCCTCATCGTCGTCGGCGAGGCGGCGAACGGCCGCGAGGCGGTCGCCCTCGCCCTCCGCCTCCAGCCGGACGTCGTTCTCATGGACGTCATCATGCCCTCGCTGAACGGCGTGGAGGCCACCGTCGCCATCCGCCGGCGGCTCCCCGAGACGCGCGTCCTCATGCTGAGCGCGTATACCGAGATGGAGCATGTCGTGGCGGCCGTTCGCGCCGGCGCCTCCGGCTACCTCCGGAAGAGCGCCGACATCGAGGAGCTCGAGCTCGCCATCCGCGCCATCGCCCGCGGGAACACGTACTTCTCGCCCGAACTCCTCCGCGGGCTCGACTCCATGGAGCTGTACCGGGTCGCGAACGAGCCTGGCAGCGGCGCCCTCGACCGGCTCTCCCACCGCGAGCGGGAGGTGCTGCAGCTCATCGGCGAAGGGTTCACGAACCGCGAGATCGCGGAGGAGCTCGGCGTCTCCGTGAAGACCGTCGAGGCGCACATCTCCCGCCTCGGCCAGAAGCTCGGCATCCGGCGGCGCGGCGAGCTCATCCGCTTCGCGCTCCGCGCCGGGGTCGCCGCCCTCGACTCCGACTCCCTTGGGCGGTTCGAAGCCCGCCGCCGGGCCGGGGCGTGACCCGAGCGTGAGCCGGCGCACAGCGTATCCGTAAGCCGCTTCTGCTACGATCGCGGAAGCGTCGATCGGGGGCGTGGCTATGGGCGCTGACCGGAACCTCTTCAGCCCGGATGGACAGGGCGCAGTCGCCCAGGCGGGCGTCGACCGCGCGCGCGTCGCTGCCGCCGTCCGCGAACTCATCCTCGCCATCGGCGACGATCCGGAGCGTGACGGCCTCCGCGACACCCCCCGGCGCATCGCCGACATGTACGCGGAGATCTTCGAAGGGCTCACCGTCGACCCGCGGGAGTACCTGCGTGTCGGCTTCGAGGTTCCCCACGACGAGATGGTCATCCTCCGCAACATCCCCTTCTACAGCATGTGCGAGCACCACTTTCTGCCTTTCCACGGCGAGGCGCACGTCGGCTACATCCCCGAGTCGCGCGTCGTCGGCATCAGCAAGCTCGCCCGCGTCGTGGAGGCGTACGCCCGCCGCCCCCAGATCCAGGAGAAGCTCACCTGCCAGATCGCCGAGGCGATCATGGAGGTGCTGGAGCCGGACGGCGTTGCCGTCGTCATCGAAGCGGAGCACCTCTGCATGACGATGCGGGGGGTGAAGAAGCCCGGGAGCCGCATGATCACGAGCGCGATGCGCGGGCAGTTCAAGCGCTCCGCCGTCACCCGCTCCGAGTTCCTCGCCCTCGTCCGCGGACAGGCCTGAGCCCGCGCACCCCGGAGGTCGCCGTGACCGACTCCCTCCCTGCCGGCGCCGCGTTCCCCCAGCTCGAGCTCCCCGAGCCGATCACGGACGCGCTCCCCTTCGAGGAGCTCCGCGCCGCCTGGGCAGAGCTGCACGCCGCCTCGCCGAGCGCGACGCCCTTCGCCCACCCGGCCTGGGTCGACTGCTGGCTGCGCACCCTCGGCGCCGACGCCGACCCCGTCTTCCTCGCCGTCCGCCTCGACGGGGAGCTCGTCGGCGTCGGCGCCTTCGACTGCCGCGGCTCGGCCGCACGCGCGCTCGGCGACCCGAACCTCTCCGACTACCCGCCCCTCCTCGCCGCGGCCGGGCGTGAGCTCGCGTTCGCCGTCGGCGTGCTCGAATGGATGCGCGAGGACCTCGTCCGCTCGCTCGAGCTCTGGGGGATCGCCGAGTCCTCGCCCCTCCGCGCCGCCTTCGCCGCCGCGAGCGAATCGCTCGGCTGGCGGGCGCGGGAGGAGCGGGAGAGCGTTGCGCCCGTCGCCGGCCTCGACGGGGGATGGGAGGCGTTCCTCGGGCGGCTGGGGAAGCACGACCGGCACGAGCTGCGGCGGAAGATCCGGAACTTCGAGCGGGCCGGAGCGGCCGCGTACGGCGAGGTGGTCGAGCCGGATGCGGTGGAAGCGGAGCTCGACGTCCTCCTCCGGCTCATGCGGGCGAGTCACGAGGGGAAGGCGCGCTTCCTCGACCCGGACCGCGAGCGCTTCTTCCGGGCTTCCGCGGCGGCCATGGCCCGCGCCGGCCTCCTCCGCCTCGGCATCCTCCGGCTGGACGGCGCCGAGGCGGCGGCCGTGCTCTGCTTCGACGACGGCCGGGCGACCTACCTGTACAACTCCGGCTACGACCCCGCGCTGCGGCGGCTCGCCCCGGGCATCGTCTCGAAGGGGCTGGCGATCCGGGCGGCGGCCGAGCGCGGGCGGGAGCGCTTCGATTTCCTGCGCGGGGACGAGGAGTATAAGGCCCGGCTCGGAGGCGCAGCCGTGCCGCTCCTGCGCCTGAGCCTGGAGGCGGTCTGACGATGGCGCGCATCGCCCAGATCTCCCTCCACACGAGCCCGCTCGCTCCCCTCGGCGGCCGCGACGCCGGCGGCATGAACGTGTACGTCCTCCAGCTTTCCTGCGCGCTCGGCGACCTCGGCCACGAAGTCGACATCCTCACGCGGCTGGACGGCGACCTGCCGCCGTTCGAGCAGCTCCATCGGAACGTGCGGCTCGTCCGCCTCCCGGCCGGCGCGCCGCGGCCGCTGCCGAAGGACGAGATCGCCGGCTACGGCAGCGAGTTCCTCCGCGCCTGCCGCGAGCTCATCCTCCGCGAAGGCCGCGGCTACGACCTCATCCACAGCCACTACTGGCAGAGCGCTCGGGTCGGCGCGGCGCTGGCGCGCGAGCTCCGCGTCCCGCACGTGGTGATGTTCCACACGCTCGGCGAGGTGAAGAACCGCGCCCGCATCAGCGAATCGGAGCCGCGGCGCCGCATCCGCGCCGAGCGGCTCATCGCGCGCCGGGCCGACGCCGTCGTCACCGCGAGCCGCCACGAGCGCGCCCTCCTCGAGCGGTATTACGGCGTCCCGCCCCAGCGGGTGCGCACGATCCCGTGCGGGATCGACCTCGAGCGGTTCTCGCCGCGGGATCCCGCAGCGGCGCGGGGGCGGCTCGGGCTCCCGGCGGCCGTGCCGATCCTCCTCTGGGTGGGCCGGCTCGAGCCGCTGAAGGGCGTCGACGTGCTCATCGAGGCGTTCGCGCAGCTCCCCCGAACGGACGCCCTCCTCCTCCTCGTCGGCGGCGACGGCGAAGCGGACGGCTACCGGCGCGAGCTCGAGGCGATCGCCGAGCGCACGGGCGTGAGGGAGCGGGTCCGCTTCCTCGGCCCCGTCCCGCACGAGGAGCTCCCCTGGTACTACGCCGCCGCGGACCTCTGCGTCGTCCCGAGCTACTACGAGAGCTTCGGCCTCGTTGCGGTCGAGGCGATGGCGTGCGGCACCCCCGTCGTCGCCTCGCGCGTGGGCGGTCTCGCCGAGACGATCACCGACGGCGTCACGGGATTCCTCATTCCCTGGCGCTGTCCGGAGCCGTTCGCGGAGAAGCTGGAGATTCTCCTCGAGAACCGTGAGCTGCGCGAGCGCTTCTCGGCTGCGGCGCGGCGCGCCGTGGAGCCGCTCCGTTGGTCGCGCATCGCGGCCGAGGTCTCCCACCTCTACCACGAGCTCCTCGCCCGCCGCGCGGCGGCGCGCTCGGCGGGGGAGGGGCTCGCCGAACCTGCACCAGGAGGCGTGCGATGAGCCAGCAGCCGACGAGCGAGCGGCGGGACGGCCAGGCAGGACCGGAGCTCCCTCCGATCACCGGTCCGGCCTCGGCGATGGTCATCATGGCCCACCCCGACGATGCCGAGTTCCTCTGCGGCGGCACGGTGGCCAAGTGGTGTGCGGAGGGCTGGGAGGTCCGCTACGTCGTCGTGACGAACGGCGACAAGGGGAGCCACGACCCCTCGATGCATCCGGAGAAGCTCGCCGCCATCCGCGAGGAGGAGCAGCGGCGCGCCTGCCGCGTCCTCGGCGTGAAGGAGTGCATCTTCCTCGGCTACCCGGACGGGTTCGCGCCGGACGACCACGAGCTCCGCGCCCACATCGTCCGCCTCCTCCGGCGCTACCGGCCGGAGGTGGTCATCACCTGGGACGGCTTCCGACACCGCTTCAACCACCGCGACCACCGCGTGGTCGGCGTCGCGACCGCCGACGCCATCTATCCTCTCGTGCGCGACCGGCTCTACTTCCCCGAGCACGAGGAGGACGGCCTCGAGGCGCACCAGGTGAACGAGGTGCTCCTCGCCGGCGCGGACGAGCCCGACTACGAGATCGACGTCACCGAGTACTGGCCGGTGAAGCTCGAAGCGATCCTCTGCCACGAGAGCCAGCTCGGCGG
>ERZ795042.458-NODE-458-length-33323-cov-22.083714_pt1 | contig 33323 bp, 30 predicted proteins | sample MGYA00375126_ERZ795042 | MGnify/ENA primary metagenome ERZ795042 (study PRJEB30171, sample SAMN05518105) | compost metagenome | isolation source: Feedstock adapted compost from Newby Island compost facility, Milpitas, CA | place: USA:Newby Island compost facility...
ACCGCTCGACCGGGAAGACGCAGATCGCGCTCGACACGATCATCAACCAGAAGGGCGGCGACCTCATCTGCATCTACGTGGCCATCGGCCAGAAGGCGGGGAAGGTGGCCCAGGTGGTGGCGCGCCTGGAGGAGTACGGCGCGATGGAGCACACGATCGTCGTGGCCGCCAACGCGTCTGAGCCCGCGGCGCTCCAATACCTCGCGCCGTACGCCGGCTGCGCGATGGGCGAGGAGTTCATGGAGAGCGGCCGCGACGCCCTCATCGTCTACGACGACCTCACGAAGCACGCGTGGGCGTACCGCGAGATCTCCCTCCTCCTGCGCCGGCCGCCGGGGCGGGAGGCGTACCCCGGCGACGTCTTCTACCTCCACAGCCGCCTTCTCGAGCGCGCGGCCAAGCTCGCGAAGGGAGGCTCCCTGACGGCGCTTCCGATCATCGAGACCCAGGCGAACGACGTCTCGGCCTACATCCCCACGAACGTCATCTCCATCACGGACGGGCAGATCTACCTGGAGCCGGACCTCTTCAACGCGGGAATCCGCCCGGCGATGAACGTCGGGATCTCGGTGAGCCGCGTCGGTTCCGCCGCGCAGACGAAGATCATGAAGGCCGTCTCCGCCGGCATGAAGGGCGAGCACGCCCAGTTCCGGGAGCTGCAGGCGTTCGCCCAGTTCGGGACGAGCGACCTCGACGCCACCACCCGGCGGCAGCTCGAGCGCGGGATGCGCGTCAACGAGGTGCTGAAGCAGGGCGTCTTCGAGCCGCTCTCCCTCTCAGAGGAGGTGGCGATCCTGTACGCGCTCACCCGCGGGTTCCTCGACGACGTGCCGGTGGAGAAGATCCGCGACTTCGAGCTCGGGCTGCGGCAGTTCATGAAGAGCAACCATCCGGACCTCATCGAGAAGATCGAGACCGTCAAGGAGCTGACGCCGGAGATCGACGAAGGGCTGCGGAACATGATCCGCACGTTCAAGGAGACGGTCCCGTACTGATGCCGCTGCGCGAGGGAGGACGGGGGTAGACGATGGCGACGATCCGACAGCTGCGGCGCCGAATCCAGAGCGTGAAGAACACGGCGCGCATCACGCACGCGCTGGAGCTCGTCGCAGCCTCGAAGATGCGCCGTGCGCAGGAGCGGGCCCTGCAGAGCCGCCCGTACAGCGAGAAGCTGGAGACCGTCCTGCGAGGACTCGCCGGGGTCCTGGCGCAGATGGGACGGCTCGAGGGCATCCATCCGCTCATGACCCCCCGGCCGGTGCAGACGGTGGGCGTGCTCCACATCACGCCCGACCGCGGGCTGTGCGGCGGGCTGAACGCGAACCTGAACCGATCCGCCGGCACCTTCATCGCCTCCCTCGATCACCCGAGCGCCATCGTCGCGGTCGGGAAGAAGGGGCGCGACTTCTTCGTCCGCGCGCGGCAGAACGTCGTTGCCGAGTTCACCGAGCTCGGCGACTACCCGACGCCGCTCCAGACGGCACCGATCGCGCACCTCATCGTGGAGGACTTCCTCGCCGGCGTGGTCGACGAGGTGTACGTCTCCTACGCGCGCTTCATCAACACGGTCACGCAGCGGCCCGTCGTCCAGAAGCTGCTCCCCATCGAACCGCCGGCGGCGGTGAGCGAGGAGGAGGCAGAGCAGTTCCGCCTCGACTACATCTTCGAGCCCTCGCCGAAGGCCGTGTTCGAACGGCTCCTCCCGCGGTACGTGGAGATGCAGATCTACCACGCGGTGCTGGAATCGGCGGCGAGCGAGCAGTCGGCGCGGATGGTGGCGATGAAGAACGCCACAGACAACGCGAACGAGCTCGTGCGGGAGCTCACGCTCACCTACAACAAGGCTCGCCAGGAGCAGATCACGAAGGAGCTGCTCGACATCGTCGGCGGCGCTTCGGCGATCCAGCAATGAGTGGGGGGCGGTTCGAAGCGGTGGTGTTCGACATGGACGGCGTGCTGGTCGACGGTGAGCCGCTCCACTTCCGCGCCGTGAACGAGCTGCTGGCGCCGTTCGGGAAGAGCCTTTCGGTGGAGGAGTACCGGCCGTTCATGGGGACGAAGGCCGGCTGGCGGCAGATGGTGGAGACGCTCGGGCTGCCGCTCTCGCCGGACGAGTACCGCGACCGGTACAACGCCATCATCCTCCGGCTGTATCGGGAGGAGAGCAGGCCGCTGCCGGGCGCGCGGGAGCTCGTGGGGGCGCTTCGCCGGGCAGGGATGCCGCTCGGTCTCGCCTCCTCCTCGGCGAAGGAGTGGGTCGAGACCTGTCTCGACGCCATCGGGCTCGCGGAAGCGTTCGACGTCGTCGTCACCGGAAGCGATGTCGAACACGGGAAGCCCGACCCCGAGATCTACCTTCGCACCGCCGCGCGCCTGGGGGTGGAGCCCCGTCGATGCCTCGTCTTCGAGGACGCTCCGGCCGGCGTCGAGGCGGCGGTCCGCGCTGGCATGACCGTCTGGGCGGTGCGGACCCCGTACACGGAGGGGTTGGAGCTTCCCGGCGCTGCGAGGGTGGTAGGCTCCTTGGAGGAAGTCCCGGTAGAGGAGATCGTCGGCGTCGCGGCCTGAGGCCGCGGCATCCGTGTTCAACACTCTGGAGGTCGAAGCGATGGTGATGGCCGACACGAAGACGGAAGGGAAGACGGAAGGGCGAGTCGTCCAGGTCATCGGAACCGTGGTCGACGTCGAGTTCCCGCCCGACCGCCTGCCGCCGATCTACAACGCGGTGGAGGTCTACTTCGACGACGGCAGCAAGGTCGTGGCGGAGGTGCAGCAGCACGTCGGGAACAACTGGGCGCGCTGCCTCGCGATGGGGTCTACCGATGGCCTGCGCCGGAACGCGCGCGCCGTGGACACGGGCCGGCCGATTGCGGTCCCCGTCGGTCCGCAGGTCCTCGGGCGGATGTTCAACGTGCTCGGGGAGCCGATCGACGACCTGCCGGCGCCGGAGGACGCGGAGCGGTGGCCGATCCACCGCGAGCCGCCGACCTTCGAGGAGCAGGAGACGACCCCGTCCGTTCTCGAAACCGGCATCAAGGTCATCGACCTCATCGCACCGCTCGTCCGCGGCGGGAAGGTCGGCCTCTACGGAGGTGCCGGCGTCGGGAAGACGGTCATCATCCAGGAGCTCATCTCGAACATCGCCCGCGAGCACGGCGGGTACTCGGTATTCGCCGGCGTCGGGGAGCGCTCCCGCGAGGGGAACGACCTCTGGGTGGAGATGAAGGAGTCCGGCGTCATCTCGAAGATGGCGATGGTCTTCGGCCAGATGAACGAGCCACCCGGCGTTCGCCTGCGCGTCGGTCTCACGGGCCTCACGATGGCCGAGTACTTCCGCGACGTCGAAGGGCGCGACGTGCTCTTCTTCGTCGACAACATCTACCGGTACACCCTCGCGGGCATGGAGGTGTCGGCGCTCCTCGGCCGGATGCCGTCGGCGGTCGGCTACCAGCCGACGCTCGCGACCGAGATGGGCGATCTCGAGGAGCGGATCACCTCCACGAAGAAGGGCTCCATCACTTCGTTCCAGGCGATCTACGTTCCCGCCGACGACTACACCGACCCGGGGGTGGCGACGACGTTCGGCCACCTCGATGCGGTGGTGGCGCTCGAGCGCTCCCTCGCCGAGCAGGGCCTCTACCCGGCGATGGACCCGCTCGCCTCGTTCTCGCGGGCGCTCGAGCCGCGGGTCGTCGGGCAGGAACACTACGACGTCGCGCGCGGCGTGCAGCGGGTGCTCCAGCGGTACAAGGACCTCCAGGACATCATCGCCATCCTCGGCATCGACGAGCTCTCCGACGAGGACAAGCTCATCGTCGCCCGGGCGCGGAAGATCCAGCGCTTCCTCACGCAGCCGTTCTTCGTCGCCGAGCCGTTCACCGGCCAGCCGGGGAAGTACGTGCCGATCCGCGAGACGATCCGCGGGTTCCGCGAGATCCTCGAAGGGAAGCACGACGGCCTGCCGGAGCAGGCGTTCTACATGGTGGGCACGATCGACGAGGCGGTGGAGAAGGCTCGCAAGCTGGCGGAGGCGTGACGATGCCGCTGAGCGTCGAGATCATCACCGCGGAACGGGTGGTGCGCTCGGAGACCGGCGTCGACGCGCTCATCGTGCCGAGCATCGAGGGGCAGCTCACGATCCTGCCCCGGCATGCGGCACTCATGACGATGCTGGAGCCGGGCGAACTCATCTTCCGCCGCGGGAACGTCGAGGAGGCGTTCGCCGTCACCGGCGGCTTCCTCGAGGTGCGGCGGGATCACGTCACCGTGCTGGCGGACGCAGCCGAGGCGGCGGAGGAGATCGACGTCGCCCGCGCGGAAGCGGCCCGCGCCCGCGCCGAGGCGCGCCTGCGGGAGGCGCGGCAGCGGCCAGGGTCCGAGGTCGACCTGGCGCGGGCGCAGGCGGCGCTGCAGCGCTCGCTGGCGCGCCTTCGTGTCGCTCAGCGCCGGCGGCGGCCCGGCCCGCCCCGGCCTGGCGGCTGAGGGCGAGGTTTGCCGCGCCCGATCCGCGGGCTCTAGACTTGGGCTGGCAGATGAGCAGCACTCGTACCCGCGGAACCCGGTATGCGGTACGCGGCGGCGCCACCCTGCGAGGTACCCTCTCGGTCTCCGGAGCGAAGAACCAGGCCCTCGCCGCGATGTGCGCCTGCCTGCTCACGGACGAGGATCTCGTTCTCGAGAACGTGCCGCGGATCCGCGACGTCGACACCCTCGGCGAACTGCTCGCCAGCCTCGGGGTCGAGCTCGAGTGGCTCGACCGGAACACGCTGCGGATGAACGCCGCCGGGGTCCGCACCTGCGACACGCCGACGGAGCTCATCAGCGAGAACCGCGCGTCGTTCCAGGTGATGGGGCCGCTCCTCGCGCGCTTCGGACGCGCCTCCTCGGCCCCGCCCGGCGGGGACGTGATCGGGCAGCGACCGATCGATGTCCATCTGGCCGGGTTCGAGGCCATGGGGGCAGTGGTGCGCCGGCAGGGCGAGCGGTATGTCGCCGAGGTGCCGGGAGGCCGCCTGCGCGGCGCGCGGGTGTTCATGGACTACCCGTCCGTGTCCGGGACCCAGAACGTGATGATGGCCGCCACCCTCGCACGGGGCCGCACCGTGATCGTGAACGCGGCGACGGAGCCCGAGGTCCAGGAGCTCGCGCGCCTACTGAACGCGATGGGGGCCCGCATCGAGGGCATCGGCACCCAGATCCTCGTCGTGGAGGGCGTGGACGAGCTCGGCGGCACCCGCGCCCGAATCATGCCGGACCGCATCGAAGCGGGCACGTTCGCCATCGCGGCCGCCATGACCGGGGGGTGCGTCGAGCTCCTCGGCGCTCCATTCGATGTCATGGACGCGCTCGTCGCGAAGCTGCGGGCGGCGGGGGCCGAGGTGGAGCGGACGGCGGGCGGCATGGTCGTGCGCGGGACGAGCGAGCTGCGGGCCGTCAGCTTCCAGGCCCTGCCCTACCCGGGGCTTGCCACCGACCTGCACGCGCCGATGGCGGCGCTCCTCACGCAGGCGCGAGGCGTCTCCATCATCCACGAGCGGGTCTTCGACAACCGGATGCTCTATGTTGGCGAGCTGCGGAAGATGGGAGCGGAGATCGTGTCGACGGGATCTTCGGCGATCGTGAGCGGACCGACGAAGCTCCACGGAGCGCACGTGCGCGCGCTCGACGTGCGGGCGGGGGCGGCGGTCCTCCTGGCTGCGCTCGTCGCCGAGGGGATGTCGACGATCGATGACATCCACCACCTCGACCGCGGATACGAGCGGCTCGAGGAGAAGCTGCGCGCCCTCGGCGCCGAGGTCGAGCGGGTCTGATGGGGTTCTTCGACTTCCTTGCGCCGCTCTTCGCTGCGAAACGGGCCGGCATCGACCTCGGGACGGCGAACATCCTCGTCTACGTCAAGGGGCAAGGGATCGTCGTGAACGAACCCTCCGTCGTCGCCGTCCACAACCGCGACAACGCGATCCTCGCCGTCGGGAACGAGGCGCGCGCGATGCAGGGGCGCACGCCGGGCACGATCAGCGTCATCCGGCCGATGCGGGACGGCGTGATCGCGGACTACGTGACGACGGAGGCGATGCTGCGGTACTTCATCGGGCAGATCACCGGCCGCCTCAACCTCATCCGGCCCGAGGTGATGATCACCGTTCCGGCCGGCGTGACGAGCGTCGAGCAGCGGGCCGTCCGCGATGCCGCCGAGCAGGCGGGCGCGAGGAAGCCCGCCCATCTCATCCCCGAACCGCTCGCGGCGGCCATCGGCGCCCAGATCCCCATCGGCACTGCCCGCGGAAACATGGTCGTGAATATCGGCGGCGGCCGCACGGAGGCTGCCGTCATCTCCCTCTACGGCATCGTCGTCTCCGAGTCGGTGCGGATGGCTGGTGACCGAATCGATGAGGCGATCATGGCGTACGTGCGTCGTAGACATAACCTCATCATCGGGGAGAAGACGGCTGAGGAGGTGAAGGTCGCGATCGGCTCCGCGCTGCCGGTCGAGGAGGGCCTGAAGACCCAGGTGCGGGGCCGGGACCAGCTCTCCGGCCTGCCGAAGACGATCACGCTCACGAGCGTCGAGATCGCCCAGGCGATCCAGGACTGCCTCGGCGTGATCGTGCAGACGGTGCGGGCCGTGCTGGAACGTACGCCGCCAGAGCTCGCCTCCGACATCATCGACCGCGGAATTGTGCTCACCGGCGGCGGTGCCCTCCTCCGCCACCTCGACGAACTCCTCACCGAGGAGACGGGTGTGCCTTGCTACGTCGCGGATAACCCGTTGGAGTGCGTGGCGATCGGCGCGGGCATCGCCCTCGACTACCTGGACATCATCGAACGGAGCCTGCCGACCGAAGAGGAGAACCTCGTGGGGCTCTTCCCCACGGCGGAGCAGCCCTGAGCACCGCTGCTACTTCGCAGGTGTCTGGGCCTGCTTCAGGTGGTACGTCATGCTCTGCATGGCGATGACCGGGTCGACGTTCCGGATGGACACGTCGGGCGGTACGTGCGGAGTGGTGGGAGCGTAGTTCAGGATCGCCCGGACCCCGGATGCAACGAGACGGTCGATGACCTCCTGCGCTGCAGAAGCGGGGACGGCGACGATGGCGATGTCCACGGGCTGCTCCCGGAGGAAGGACTCAAGCTCGTCCACGTGGCGGATGGAGATCCGCCCCACCTGCTTGCCGACGAGGTCCGGGTTGGCGTCGAACGCCGCTACGATCACGAAACCCTGCGGTTCGAACCCCCCGTACTCGACGATCGCCTGCCCGAGGCGTCCCACGCCGACGACGATGACGCGCCACTGTCGGTCCAGTCCGAGGATCTCGCGGAGCTTCGAGAGGAGGGTCTGGACGTGGTAGCCGCGGCCCTGCTTGCCGAAGCGTCCGAAGTAGCTCAGGTCCTTCCGGATCTGCGCCGGCGTCACCTCCAGCATCTCACCGAGCGTCTGCGAGCTCACGACCGTCTCTCCCCGCTCGGCGAGCTCGGCCAACGCCCGCGCGTAGAGGGGAAGTCGGTTGATGACGACCTCAGGAATCTCTAGCGGCATCTCGGTGGCCTTCGAGATCTTTGTGAACGTGGTAACTTGCGCAATATACGGCTACTAGAGTGAATCGGTCAACAATCGGATGTTGCGAAGAGATGACGAATCCGCTCCTCCACCGTTCGGCTCGCCTCCTCGGGGACTGTGCGCGGATCGAGGAGCACTCGGTCAGCCTCGATCCGACCGACGATCGGCGGCCGGCCGCTCCGCAGCCGGCGGGCGAGATCCTCGGCGCCGTTCGGCCAGCGCAGTGCAGCGCAGACCGTCGGGAGCGCGGCGCCCGGGAGGGAGCCGCCGCCGACGTACGACGCTGACCGCAGGACCTCCCCGCTCCCACGTGCCGCCCGAGCCCAGCGGCGCGCGCGGCGCTGCAGCCCCGCGAGGTCGGCTCGCAGCATGCGCAGGACGGGGATCTCCTCCCAGTGGCGGCCCTCGGCGTACGCCCTGAGCGTTTCCGCCAGCGCGGCGATCGTCAGCTTGTCCACGCGGAGGGCGCGGGCGAGCGGGTGCTGGCGCAGTCGTGCGACGAGGTCGGCCCGGCCAACGACGATGCCGCACTGCGGGCCGCCGAGCAGCTTGTTGCCGCTGAAGAAGACGAGGTCGGCCCCGGCGCGGACAGACTCCTGCACCTGCGGCTCTGCGTCGAGGCCGAGCTCGCGGGTGTCGACGAGCGCGCCGCTCCCGAGGTCGTCGAACAGGAGCACCCCGGCCCGGCGGGCGAGCTGCGCCAGCTCTTCCAGCGTCGGGGCCGCGGTGAACCCGACCAGGCGGAAGTTCGAGGCGTGTACACGGAGCAGCACGGCGGTCTCCGGACCGAGCGCCTCCTCGTAGTCGCGCACGTACGTTCGGTTCGTCGTGCCCACCTCGACGAGGCGGGCGCCGCTCGCTCGCAGGATGTCCGGGATGCGGAAGCCGCCGCCGATCTCGACCGCCTGCCCGCGGGAGACGAGGACCTCCTTCCCCGCCGCGAAGGCCGTGAGGGCGAAGTATACGGCGGCGGCGTTATTGTTCACGACGATCCCGTCCTCGGCGCCGGTGACCTCGCGGAGAAGGGTGCGAAGGTGGTCGTGGCGGCTGCCGCGCCGGCCGCTCTCGAGGTCGAACTCGAGGTTCGAGTACCCCCGCGCGAGCAGCGCCACCGCCTCGGCGGCACGGGCGCTCAGCGGCGCTCTGCCGAGGTTCGTGTGGAGGAGCACCCCGGTAGCGTTGATGACCGGCCGAAGCGGGGGTTCGCTCGACGCTGCGAGCCGCTGCTCCAAGGCCGCACGTAGCTGCGTCAAGGACGGCGGTGTCCCCCCGTTGCGGATGAGTTGGCGGGCCTCCCCCAACAGGGTTCGCGCCGCCGCCACGATCCGTGGATGCGGCGTCTCGCGTCGCACCTCGTCGGGGAGGGAGCGAACGAGGAGGTCCACGCTCGGGAGCTGGCGGAGCAGGTTCGCGGCCACAGGGAGATTCTACGCGTGCAGGGTTGAGCCGCAGGTTCGTTGACCGGAGACGGGCGAACGGGGACCATGACGAGGAGAATTCCCCTCGTCCAGCGGAGTGAACCGGTGAACCTGCGAATCCCTGGTCCGACCCCTTGTCCTCCCGAGGTGCTCGAGGCCGCCGCCCGGCAGATGCTGAACCACCGCGGCCCCGAGTTCGGAGCCATCCTGCGGCGGGTGACCGATGGCCTGAACTGGGTGTTCGGCACCAGCCGTGACGTACTCTCCATTACCACCTCCGGGACTGGCGGTCTCGAGGCGGCCGTCGTCAATACGCTGAGCCCGGGCGACCGCGTACTCGCCGTCTCCATCGGTTCGTTTGGCGACCGGTTCGGGAACATCGCCGCCGCGTACGGGGCGGACGTGCAGTGGTACAAGCTGGAGTGGGGCGAAGCAGCCGACCCGGCCGAGGTCGGCCGGAGGCTGGACGCGGACCCGTCCATCCGTGCTGTCCTCGTCACCCACAACGAGACGTCGACCGGGGTGACGAACCCGCTGGCAGAGATCGCCCGCGAGGTGCGGGCGCGGAACCGGCTCATCCTCGTCGACGGCGTGAGCAGCGTGAGCTCGATCCCCTGCCCCGTGGAGGAGTGGGACCTGGACGTGGTCGTGAGCGGCTCCCAGAAGGGGTGGATGGTTCCGCCGGGCCTCGCCTTCCTCTACATGCACGACCGCGCCTGGGAGGCGTACGAGCGCTCCACGATGCCGAAGTTCTACTTCGACGCCAAGCGGCACCGCGACTCGCTCGCGCGGAACCAGAACCCGTGGACGCCGGCGATGTCGGTCTACTTCGCGCTCGACAAAGCGTTCGAGCTCATGCGGGCGGAGGGCCTCGAGGCCATCTACGCCCGCCACGCGGAGATCGGCGCCTACACCCGCGAGCGCGTCAAGTCGATGGGGTTGAAGCTCGTCCCCGTTGACGAGCGGTTCGCCTCGAACACCGTGACCGCCGTCTGGTGGCCGGAGGGCGTCGACGGACGGGCCCTCGCGCGCCGGGCGCGGGAGGAGTTCGGGGTCGTCCTCGGCGGCGGCCAGGGGAAGCTCGAAGGGAAGATCTTCCGCGTCGGCCACATGGGCTGGGTGAAGAAGGAGGACGTCCAGGCGGCGCTCGACGTCGTGAAGCGCCTGCTCAGCGAGGCCCGCGCCGCCGTCTGAAGCACGTCCCACACGCTATGCGGATTGCATGAACGCGCGCTGCCATGCACAATGCATGGCATGGACGCGCAACAGCTCATCGCTGCGCGGCGGGCGCTGGGCCTCTCCCAGGCGGCGCTCGCCCAGGCCCTCGGGGTCGATCAGGCGACCGTGAGCCGGTGGGAGTCCGGGAAGGCGCGCATCCCCGGCGCGGTCGAACTCGCCCTCGCGAAGCTGAAGGAGTCGATACTGGCCATGCCGACGAACGGACGACCGAACATCCTCGTCGCCGACCCGATCGCGAGCGAAGGCATCGAGCTCCTGCGCTCGGCCGGGAACGTCGACGTCCGTACCGGGCTTTCGGAGGCGGAGCTTTGCGAGCTCATCCCGAACTACGCGGCGCTCGTGGTGCGCAGTGAGACGAAGGTCACGCGGCGGGTGCTCGAGGCGGGCCGGAACCTGATGGTGGTCGGGCGCGCGGGCGTCGGCGTGGACAACATCGATCTCGAGGCGGCGACGGAGCGGGGGGTCATCGTCGTGAACGCTCCCCAAGGGAACACGGTGGCCGCGGCGGAGCATACGATTGCCCTCCTCCTCGCGATGGCGCGTCACATCCCGGCAGCTGATCGCGCGCTCCACGAAGGGCGGTGGGAGCGGAAGCAGTTCATCGGCACCGAGGTGCGGGGGAAGGTGCTCGGCATCGTGGGGCTCGGGAAGATCGGCACCGAGGTGGCGCGGCGCGCGCAGGGGCTCGAGATGCGGGTGCTTGCCTACGACCCGTATGTACCTGTGGAACGGGCCGAGCAGCTCGGCGTCCAGTCGGTCAGCCTCGAGGAGCTCCTGCGGGAGTCGGACTTCGTCTCCCTGCACGCGCCGATGACGCAGCAGACGCAGGGGCTGATCGGCGCGAAGGAGATCGAGCTGATGAAGCCCACCGCCCGCATCATCAACGTGGCGCGCGGCGGCATCGTCGATGAGGTCGCGCTGGCGGAGGCGCTGGCGCGGGGTCGGCTGGCAGGCGCGGCTATCGACGTCTTCACGCAGGAGCCGCCGCCGCCGGACCACCCGCTCCTCCGGGCGCCGAACGCGGTGCTCACGCCCCACCTCGGCGCGTCGACGGCCGAGGCCCAGGAGCGGGTGGCCGTCGACGTCGCAGAGCAGATCCTCGAGGTGCTCGCCGGGCGGCCGGCGCGGTACGCGGTGAACGCCCCGGCCCTCCCGCCGGAAACGCTGCGCGTGCTCGGTCCCTACATGCGCGTGGCCGAGGCGATCGGGGCGATCGCGACCCAGCTCGTGCGGGGCACGATCCGGCGCATCGAGATCGACCTGTACGGGGAAGTCGCCGAGCACGACGTCTCCCCCATCAAGGCGTCGATCGTCAAGGGGCTGCTCAAGCCGATCAGCGAGGAGAACGTGAACATCGTGAACGCGAACCTCGTGGCCCAGAGCCGGGGCTGGCAGATCCAGGAGCGGCTCAACTCGAGCCATGAGGTGTACGTCAACCTCATCCACCTGGCGGTCGAAACGAGCGAGGCGACCGTCGACGTGGCGGGGACGGTGCACCGCGGACAGCTCAACCTCGTCAAGCTCATGGGAATGGACATCGACCTCGTTCCGGAGCCGGGGAGCTACCTACTCGTCTGTGACAACGAGGACCGCCCGGGGATGATCGGGAAGCTCGGGACGATGCTGGGGTCGTTCGACATCAACATCAGCTCGATGCAGGTCGGCCGCCGAGAGCGGCGCGGGCGTGCGGTGATGGTCGTCGCTCTCGATGAGCGCCCGACCGAGGAGCAGCTGGCGCAGATCGAAGCGATCGACGGCATCTACAACGTGCGGCTCGTCGAGCTCTGAGCGGACTGCTCCCGGAGTTCCTCCTCACCCGCGGAGGAAGGGGAGGTCCGGCCGGAGCGGGTGGAAAACGAGCCCTGTCGCGAGCTTCGGGTGGAAGAACGTGGACTTCTGCGGCAGCCGCTCGCCTCGGTCTGCGAGACGGAGGACGTCGTCGACGCTCACCGGGTTCAGGAGGAAGATGACGCCGGCGCTGCGGGAGTGCCGTGCGAGCGCGTCATCGATCGTGTGGAGGAACTCGACGGCGCCCGCCTGCAGGTCCTCTTCGGTGATCCCCCAAATCGGCCTGATGAGCCCCCAGTAAGTCGCGTTCGGCGGCACCGAGAGCCACGCCTCGCTCCGCCTGCCGGGGACGGAGGATGCGAGCGCGGCGGGGTCGGTGAGCGTGAGCGCGAGCGGGCGCTCCTCGAGCCCCAGCGCCACCACCGTCCGCGGGGAGTGCGCCAGCGCCCGCTCCAGCGCGGGTGCTTCGGCGCTCGGGAGCTCGGTGACGCGCCACCACGGTCCGATTCGCGTGCGCCAGTCGCTCGGTGCGGGGCGCGGGACATGGCGGTGGATCGGCCGGACGATGAGCCCGGGATCGCCGGTCGGGACGACTGCCGCCATCGCGTATCGCGCGGGGTGCTCTTCCGGAAGGGGTCCCGCCTGCTCGGCGAGCCAGCGCTTGAAGCTCACCGCCGTCTCGTACCGGTGGTGGCCGTCGGCGACGTAGAACGTCTCGGTGATCAGAGGGGCGATGGCGCGGACCGCCGCTCGTTCGGCTGGCAGCAGCCAGATGCGGTGAAGGTCCCCATCGAGGCTTCGCCCTGCCACGTCGGCGGGGCGAGACTCGCACGTTCGTGACAGCAGCTCCCCGAGCGCGCCTGCCCGGTCCCGCGCGAGGAGGAACACCGGGCTGAACTGCACGCCCGTGGCCTGAAGGAGCCGAAGCCGATCCTCTTTCGGGCCGCGGAGCGTGTACTCATGGGGGCGGACAGCCCCTTCCTCCCACGGCTGCGCTTCGACGCCGATGATGAGCGCGCGCCGCCGGAAGGTGCGGCCTTCGTAGGCGTACTCCTGCTCGTAGCAGTAGAGGGTCGGCTCCGGGTCGGGGGCGAGCACGCCGGTGCGGACCCACTCCGCTACCCGCTCGGCGACGGCGTCGTACCCATCGGACGAGAACTCGAGGTGCACCGCGTTGTACGGGCTCGCTGCTGCGAGCCGGTCGCGGAGCTCCGCGTCGATCACGTCGTACGGGGGCGCCAGCAGCGTCCCGAACTCACCCGCCTTCGGCGTGTAGCGAAGGCCTCGCAGCGGGAGCAGTCGAGGCATCTACGACTCCTCGTCTTCTAGTTTGTGGGCCACCGCCGCCACCCGTACCATCGACGATGCCAGATGCGCTCGTACTGCGTCTTCTGCAACATCGTCGCCGGTCGGGAACCGGCGAACGTGATCTATGAGGATGACGAGGTCATCGTCATCCAGAACATCCTCCGCTGGGCGCCGGTCATGCTCCTGGCGATGACGAAGGAGCATCGCACGCAGGTCGAACTCTGGCGCGACATCGGCCGCGTGGCGGCGATCGCGGTGGAGATCGGCCAGGCGCTCTGTCCGCGAGGCTTCCGGCTCCTCTCGAACTTCGGCTACGACGCCATGCAGAGCCAGGAGCACGGGCACCTCCACATCGTCGGCGGCACGCATCTCGGCCCCTACGCCTGAGCGAGCGCCTCCCGCTGCGCCTCGATGAGCTGCCGGATGCCGTCCGATGCGAGGTCCAGCAGCGTCTCGAGCTCCTCCCGCGAGAACGGCTTTCGCTCCGCCGTCCCTTGCACCTCGACGAACGAACCCGCGTCGGTCATGACCACGTTGAAGTCGACGTCCGCCTGGACGTCCTCCTCGTAGCAGAGGTCGAGGAGGGGGACGCCGCCGACGATCCCCACGGAGACGGCTGCCACCTGGCCGCGGAGCACGGCGCTCGCGAACGACCCGCCCCCGGCGAGCTTCCGGATGGCGAGCGCCAGTGCGACGTACCCGCCGGTAATCGACGCGGTGCGCGTGCCCCCGTCCGCCTGGAGGACGTCGCAGTCGATGGTAATGGTGCGCGGCCCGATGAGCTCCAGGTCCACGACCGCCCGGAGGGATCGTCCGATGAGCCGCTGGATCTCCTGGGTGCGCCCTCCGGGCCGGCCGCGCTCCACCTCGCGCGGCGTTCGGGTGTGGGTCGAGCGGGGGAGCATCGCGTACTCCGCCGTCACCCAGCCGCTCTCCGTCCCCCGGAGGAAGGGGGGCTGCCGGTCCTCCACGCTCGCCGCACACAGCACGCGGGTGCGACCGCACTCGATGAGGCAGCTCCCCTCTGCGTACTCCAGCACGTGCGGCGTGATGCGGACGGGGCGGAGCTCGCTCGGCTTCCGGCCGTCGGCGCGTTCCACTCTCGGGCGACTCCTTGGGGGAGGTTAGTCTGTACCGTACGACGCGGTGTGGGCTCGGGCAAAGCTACCGCTCGGTCGAGACCCTGACCCGTTCGGCGCTCACCGTCACCGTCACCCGTCCATCCCGGTCGGTACGGAAGACGGCGCTGCCAGCTCGTGCGAGGGCCTCCAGGGTCGCCGAGGCTGGGTGTCCGTACGGGTTCCCCTCGCCGACCGAGACGAGGGCGACCGCAGGCCGGACGGCGGCGAAGAACGCGGGGGCGCTCGTGCGGGAGCCGTGGTGGGGCACTTTCAGGACGTCGACCGGCCCGCTCGCCCGCGCGACCTCCCCCTGGACCGAGGCTTCGATGTCGCCGGTGAGGAGGATGCTTCTGCGTCCGTACTCGACGAGCAGCACGAGCGAGCCGTCGTTCGGCTCTGCTGGGGAGAGGCCCGCGGGCGGCCAGAGCACCCGGAACCGGACCCCATCGAGCTCGAACGTGTCGCCGGCTGCGAGCGGCGCAGCGTGCTCGAGGCGGGAACCCGTCCAGGCGGGGTAGGCGATGGTGCGGACACGCAGCCGTTCGCGGAGCTCCGTGAGGCCGCCCTCGTGGTCGAGCTGCGGGTGGGTGACGACGAGGAGGTCGATCGACCGGTCCCAGTGCGGCAGCACCTCCCCGAGCTCCGCCGTAACCCGGAGCCCGGAGGGTCCCGTGTCGACGAGGACCTGCCGTCCGTGCGGGGTCGTGAGGAGGATCGCGTCGCCCTGGCCGACGTCGAGGAGGTCGATGCGGAGGACGCCCGGTCCGCCGATCGGGGCGAGGGAGGTGTGCGCCACGTACGTCGTGAGGGCGCCGAGGGCAGCGCCGGCGAGGAGCGCCCGCGCTGCCCTCGGCGCCCTCGGACGACTGCCCGGCTCCGGGGGAGGCCGCCGGCCGACGGTGGCGGCCATGATGGCCGCCACCGTCAGACCGGCGGCCACGACGGCGGGGGAGATCCCCACCGGGACTTCCGTCGCCGCCCACGGCCTGCCGCCGAGGAGCGTCCCAACTTCGACGATGAGGTGGAGCGGGTAGTACGCGGCTGCCGCCACGGCGAGGTGGATCACGCCGCCGACGAGGGAGGCGACGGCGGTGAGCGCAGCGGCGGCGAACGCGACTGGGAAGAGGGGCTCGGCGAGCACGTTCGCCACGGGTCCGACGAGGGAGATGCGGCCGAACGTCGCCCAGACGATCGGGAGGGTGGCGAGGGTGGCGGCGGCCGTGAGCGAGGCCACCTGGCGGAGCGGGCGCGGCACGGCCCAGGCGAGCCCGAGGGCTCGCACGGCCCGTGCCGCGCCCGCGTCCAACCAGGGGTACAGGGTGAGGAGGCCGGCGGTTGCCGCACAGCTGAGCTGGAACCCTACGTCCTCGAAGAGCGCTGGCTCCCAGGCAGACATCCCGATCGCCGCCGCTGCGAGGGCGGGCACGCCCGCCTGCGGCCGCCCCAAGAGGAGCCCCACGAGGAAGATCGAGGCCATGATGGCCGCGCGCACGGCAGACGGCTCCTCGAAGACGAGGAGGGTGTAGGCCGCGATCGTGAGGACGGCGAACGGAACGGCGAGCCGCCGTCCCAGGACGGGGGACGCGAGGAGGAAGGTGGCCCCCGCGACGATGGCGATGTTCGATCCGGAGACGGCCACGAGGTGGGCGAGTCCGGCGTCTCGGAAGCGCTCCTGGACCTCTTCGGGCATCCCTTCGTCCCGGCCGAGGAGCACGCCCGCCGCCAGGCTCGCTTCCGGCTCGGGAAGGGAGCGATTCAGCGCGGAGGTGACCCCATCGCGCAGGTCGCTCAGCCGGAGCCGCCACCAAGGCCCCGCGCGCTCGCCCGTGCGCTCGAGCCGCGGCCGGTAGAGGACTCCGACCACGCCTCGCTCGAGCAGGAACTGCGCATAATCGAAGTCGCCCCTCGCTTCCGGCACCTCGATCTCGCCCCGCAGGCGCACGACCTCGCCGTACCGGAGGCGCACGTCCTGGGGCAGGTACGCAATCACCTTGCCGTCGATCGGTGCGCCGCTCCCGAGACTGGTGGCCCGAACCACGTAGCGAACGCTCAGCTCCCCTGGATCCGGTGGGGAGTCGACGATGCCCTCCATCGTGACCGCCGCTCCGCGGTAGGCCACGAGGCCGGGGAGCGGACGCGCCAGCCATCCGGCGTACAGGTACGCTCCCGCACTCGCGGCGAGTCCCGCCGCGATGAAGAGGGCACCGGCTCGAGGCGAGCGCGTAGAGGCGAGCGGAGTGACGAGGAGGAGCGCGATCCCAACTGACCACCAAGGGAGGCCGGCGAGCCCCACGCCGGCGGCGCCCGCGAACCATCCCGCTCCTGCCGCGATGAGCGACACGACCGCCGAGGATACGGGGCGGGAAGACGTTTGACGACCGTTCGGCCGAACCGTAGAGTCTCGGCGGGCGAAACCCCGCCCGGCGACGACAGATCCCCAGAAACCAGGGAGTTCGCGGATGGTGAGCCAAGCGAGGGATGCCGCGATCGTCGGCATCTACGAGTACCCGAAGCGACGCGTACCGGGGAAGACCGCGCTGCAGATCAAGGCCGAGTGCGCGGCGAAGGCGCTCGAGGATGCGGGCCTGAGCTGGAAGGACGTCGACGGTCTGTACGACGCGCAGGATGGCGCGGGGATGGCCGGGCTCTCGCTCGCCGAGTACTTCGGCTTCCGGCCGAACGTCATCGACACGACGGCGGTCGGGGGCTCGTCGTACGAGTTCCACGCCGCCCACGCCCTGCGGGACATCCAGCGCGGGAAGGTGAAGGTCGCGCTCCTCACCTACGGCTCGACGGCGGCCAGCGACGCGCGCCGCATCGGAACGGGGGGTGGCGGGATGGGCGCCTTCGGCGCCCCGAGCCCGCTCGGCAACATGACCGACCCGTGGGGGATGACCCTCATTTCGAACTACGCCATGGTCGCCCACCGGCACATGTACCAGTACGGGACGACCTCCGAGCAGCTCGCGCGCATCGCCGTGGCGACCCGAGCGCACGCGATGCGGAACCCGGAGGCGGTACAGGCGATGCAGGACCTCCAGTTCGAGAACATCCGCGAGATCACCGTCGAGGACGTGCTGAACTCGCGGATGATCGCCGACCCCCTCCACCTGCTGGACTGCTGCATGATCTCCGACGGCGGCGGTGCGGTCGTCATCGCCTCGCGGGACGTCGCTCGGGACTGTCGGCACAAGCCGGTCTGGATCATCGGGACCGGCGAGGCGACGAAGTACGTCGAGAACGACGGCGACATCACCGTCAGCGCCGCAGCCCAGTCCGGACCCCAAGCGTTCGGCGAGGCGGGTGTTCGTCCCGATGAGATCGACGTGGCGATGATCTACGACTCGTTCACGATCACCGTCCTCGTCTGCCTCGAGGACCTCGGGTTCTGCAAGAAGGGCGAGGGGGGACAGTTCGTTTCGGAGGATCGCCTCCACTTCCAGGCTTCGAAGAAACCGGCGCTGAACACGGACGGGGGCGGGCTCAGCTCGAACCATCCCGGCATGCGCGGCATCTTCCTTCTCATCGAAGCGACGCGCCAGCTGCGCGGCCAGTCGACGTCTCAGGTCCCGGATGCCCGTCTTGCTGTCGCGCACGGCAACGGCGGGCAGCTGGGCGGGAACCACACCGGCGGCACGATCATCTTGGCGAGGGACTGACATGGCAGCACCGCGACCGCAGCCGCGATTCCCTGAACCGGACACGCAGCCGTTCTGGGAGGCGACGAAGGAGCATCGCCTCACCTACCAGGTGTGCCGCGGGTGCTCCAAGGTCGTCTTCTACCCCCGGGCGCACTGCCCGCACTGCGGCGGACGGGACCTGGAGTGGAGGGACTCGCAGGGGCTGGGCACCGTGTACACCTACAGCGTTGTGCGCCTGAACCGGCACCCTGCCTTCGCCGACCTCGTCCCCTACGCCGTCGCGTACGTCGACCTCGACGAGGGGTTCCGGCTGCTCACGAACATCGTGGGGGTCGAGGACCCCGGCCGGGACATCAAGATCGGGATGCGCGTCAAAGTTCGCTGGGAGGACCAGGAGAGCGGCATCTCCCTCCCACTCTTCGAACCGGCCTGAGCCGCGCCCGGCCCGCGAAGCCGGAGCAAGCCCGTGGCGGGACCGGGCGTTCAGGCGATGAACCGGTACCCCTTGCCGCGGATCGTCTGGATGCAGTCGGGCGTCCCTGCTTCGCGCAGCTTCTTGCGAAGGTTGCTCATGTGGGCGCGGACGAGGGTGTTCGCGCCCGTCGCGTCGTGGAACTGCCAGACGTCGACGAGGAGCTCCCGCGGGTGGAGGACCTGCCCGGCGTGCTCCATGAGGTACGCGAGGAGCGTGGCCTCCAGGTTCGTGAGGTGGACCTCGCCGCGAGGTCCGCGCAGGGTGTTCGTAGCGAGGTCGAGGTCTAACCCTCGGTCGCGCCCGTCCCCGGGGCGGCCGAGCAGCTCCCGCAGCGCCTCTCCGACGGCTTCGATGGGGAACGGCTTCTTGATCAACGGGCCGTCGATGCGGAACTGGGGACGGCGGGCTCCCTTGCGGAGGAGGTAGACGACGCGGGGACGCTGGCCGTCGTACCGTGCCGCGAGCCAGCTGCTAAAGCCGGCGAAGCTCGTGCCCGACTCGCCTCGCGGCAGCCCCTGGATGTCCACGACCAGCGCGTCCGGCGAGACGCGCGCGTAATCCTCCATCGCCTCGTCGTAGTTGCTCGCCGTCTTCGTGTCGTAACCGCGGTCTCGCAAGTACTCCGCCACCGTGCTGCGCACACGCGGGTCCCGCGAGACGACAAGGATTCGGGTCATCGTCTCGTTCGCCTCGCTCTACCCTCGGAACGATGCAGCATCTTCCCCACGGGCCTTCGTTCCTGTCAAGGAACACGCGCTGCTGACCGGGACATAACTACGTGAAGGTTTCGCGCCGACGTCACTCCTCCGGCGGCAGGAGTTCGTACGTGATCCGCTCGATCTGGGCGCGGACCACCTGGTGCGGGGCCTCGGCGTTCACCCAGACCCGGTTCGTGATGCTCGACCGGATCTCGATCTCCCAGGCGTCGAAGGTGCCGGCCGGGACCTCCACCGTCTCGCGGCCGAGCACGCGGACTTCGGCGACCGTGATCTGTGCCGTCCCCACGCTCACGTTGTGGTAGGCGCCGCTCCAGCCCTCCTCGAGGGGAATGCCGCGGACGAGCCAGAGCATGGACTCGTCGTCGTACCATCCGGGGTTGGGGCTGCGCTCGTCCGGCTGCGGGAGCTCCCTCGTCACGGAGCGCTCTTCGTCCCCGAGGTCGACCGCGAGCAGCACGGAGCCCTCGCCGTACGCCGCCGTCCGGACGGCCGTCCGCTCCCGCTCCGGGTCGTAGTTGCGGCGTTCCGTCTCGATGGGCTGGAGGGTTTCCGAATCGACGAGGACGCGGCCGTCGTCCCGGAAGCCGCTGTCGTCCCAGCAGAGCCGCTCCAGGAGGGTTCGGCCGGGTTCGACCTCGGGGGTCGTGCGCAGCTCGCAGTACCCGTACAGGTGGGTCCGCTGCACGAGCTGGTACCGGTACGACTCCGGTCCGGTCCAGGGTGCGCCTCGGAAGATCTTGCTGGTCGGCGGTTCGTCGCCCCCCGTACAGGCGATGAGGACGAACGGAAGTGCGACGATCACCCAGAGGAGTGCCCGCAGTCGCATCGAGGGTCCTTTCCTACTGATGAGTGAACGTTCTGACGGCGGAGCGGATCCGCCGGAGGGCCTCGTCGATGTCGGTGCGTGTGACGTCGAGGTGCGTGACCATGCGGAACCTGTTCGCGCCGAAGGGTACGGCGAGAACTCCCGCCGCGCGGAACGCCTCGATCCAGCCCTCGACGGTTCCCTGGCGCACGGTCACGACGACGATGTTCGTCTGCGGGTCGTTCGGCTCGAACGGCTCGAGCTCCCGCAGCTCCTCGGCGAGGGCGCGGGCGTTCGCGTGGTCTTCGGCGAGCCGCTCGATGTGGTGGTCGAGCGCGTACAGGGCCGCGGCGGCGAGCACCCCGGCCTGCCGCATGCCCCCGCCGAGCATCTTGCGGAAGCGGCGTGCCCGCTCGATGAACGGGCGGGGACCGCAGAGGATGGAGCCGACCGGCGCCCCGAGCCCTTTCGAGAAGCAGAACGAGACCGAGTCGGCTCCCTCCGCGAGCCGCGCAGCGGGTACGCCGAGGGCCACGGAGGCGTTGAAGATGCGGGCGCCGTCGAGGTGCACCCGCAGCCCGAGCTCGTGCGCGGTGCGAGAGAGCTCGTCCATCGCTTCCGGCGGCAGCGCGGCGCCGCCGCACCGGTTGTGCGTGTTCTCGAGACAGAGGAGGGTCACGTTCGGTACGTGGATGTTCGGCGGCCGGATGGCTCGACGAACCGCCTCAGGGGCGATGCGCCCATCCGGCCCGTCGGGAAGGGGGTGGGCGAGGAGGCCGGCGATCCTCGCCATCCCCGCGACCTCGTAGTGGTAGATGTGGCACTCCTCGCCGAGGAGGACCTCGTCCCCGGGCTCGGTGTGGCTGAGGAGGGCGAGGAGGTTCGCCATCGTTCCGCTCGGGACGAAGAGCGCGGCCTCCTTCCCGACGACTTCCGCCGCCCGCTCCTGCAGGAGGTTCACGGTGGGGTCGTCGCCGAAGACGTCGTCGCCGACCTCTGCCGCCGCCATCGCCGCCCGCATGCCGGCGGTCGGCTTCGTCACGGTGTCGCTGCGGAGGTCGATGACGTTCGTCACGAGGGCTCCCGCTCCCAGAGCGTCTGGTACTGCCGCCCGCCTCGGATGGCCGCGACGACTTCCTTCCGCTCTTCGGCGAGCAGCTCCTGCATCGCTCGGCCGCACGCCTCCACCGCCTCTGGGCCTCCGACGGCGGCCATGCGGTCGACAATCCGCTGCCAGATCCCACTGGAGAGCAGGACCGATACGGAGCGCGGCCAGAGGAAGGACATGAGCTTCTCGGGGAGCGGGAACTCCGGCCGCAGCCGCCGCAGCGAGCGCACCCGCTCCTCGAACGATTCGACCCGCGGGACGAGGGCGATGAAGGGACCAGCGAGCGCGTTGCTGCGGAAGTCGACGAGGAGCCGCTTCTGGATGAGGTGGAAGCGGACGACGAGCACATCGGCAGCGTCGATGGCCTGGAACACTTCCTCGAGGTCGACGCCGAAGTCGTCGCTCATCGTCCTGCCAAAACCCCGTGCCCCTGCATGGTAGGGAGGGAGCGTGGGCCGCGCAAAGCGGTCCTGGTCGGGGTGCCCGGATTCGAACCGGGGGCCCCACGGCCCCAAACCGTGTGCTCTCCCAGGCTGAGCTACACCCCGACCACATCGAGCGTACCGCACCCGTCCTCCTGCGAGCACGCGCGGTCTTCGCCTCGGTATAGTGGGCGCGTGGCCGGCCGGTACATGTGGGAAGACGACGAAGAGGACGCGCCCGAAGGAGAGCTCACCCTCAGCATCCAGCGGGTGGCGGCCGCTCCCGGGGACCGTCCTTCCGAGCTCCGAATCCTCCTGCAGACGAGCCGGGGCGACATCCCCGGGCTGTTCCACGTGGTGGAAGGGGGGACCGGAGCGGCCATCTTCGTCTCCGGCGCCCTGGGAGGGTTCGATGGCCCGGCCGATTCCATCTACCGGCGGCTGCCCCCGGCCCTCGCGGCGAGCGGCGTCTCCTCCCTCATCCTCGACTACCGGCGGGCGAACGTCTTCGAGGAGTGCGTCCTGGACGTCCTCGCCGGCTGTTCGTTCCTGAAGGGGATCGGCGCAACGGACGTCGTCCTCGTCGGCCACAGCTTCGGTGCGGCCGTCGTCATCAAAGCGGGCGAGCTCGCCCCCATCGTGCGGGCCGTGGCCGCGCTCTCGCCGCAGCTGTACGGGACGCGCGAGGTGGAGCGCCTCGGCAAGCCGCTCCTCCTCGTGCACGGGATGGAGGACACCGTGCTCTCGTACGAGGCGAGCGAGGACATCTACCGGCGAGCGGCGGAGCCGAAGCGGCTGGTGCTGTACGCCGAAGCCGGCCACTCGCTCATCCAGGTGAAGGACCAGCTCTGGGACCTCCTCCTCGAATGGATCCCGGCGCGGCTGGCGGGGATGCCGATGGAGGGCAGCTAGGGCGAACGATGGCGGTACCGTTCACCATCCGGGAGGCGACTGCGGCCGACGCCCCGGTGTTGAGCGAGATCGAGCGTCGCAGCCCGCTCGTCACGAGCGCGGGCCTCCTCTCCATCGACCGGGGTGAGGACTACTTCGCCGCCGCGAGGCTCCAGGAGGACGTCACCGTGCTCGTGGCGGAGGTCGAAGGGAGGCCGGCTGCCGTCTTCTGCGGGGCTCTCCACCCCGCCCGCCTCGGCGGGCGCGAGATCCGCGCTCTCTACATCCACCACGCTCGCATCCCGCCCGAGTACCAGCGCCGCGGCATCGGGCACGCGCTCGCCGGCGAGCTGTACCGGCGGTACGAGGGGCGGTTCGACACCGCGTACTGGTACATCGCGAAGGCAAACCTCCCCTCCCAGGGCTTCGCCCGGAACGCCGAGAACCGCTGGTCCTTCGGGCCCCTCCTGCTCGAGCTCGACGTGCGCGAAGTCGGGGGGGCCGAGGTCGGGCGCCGCTGCGGGCCGGACGATGCCGACGAGGTCGTGCGGATCCTCAACGCCACCCACGGCGAGGAGGAGATGTTCCTTCCGTACACGAGGGAGCGGCTCGCCGCTCGGCTCGCGCGCGACCCGCAGCAGTACGGTTGGGGGCACCTGCGGCGCACGGAGGCCGCCGTCGTCGGCGTCTGGCCCGAAGGGGAGCGCATCGTCACCCGGCTGACGCGGCCCGACGGAACGGTGCTCGAGAGCCGCGCCGGGATGGTGCTCGACTACGGTTGTCTCCCGGGGCGGGAAGAGGAGCTGGTGGCGCTGCTGCGCGCCTGGGCGTCCGAGCTCGCGGCACGGGGATTCGATTCGCTTTCGCTCTTCGCCTGGCCCGGTGCGCCGCTCGAGCCGCCCCTGCGCGAGCTCGCCGCACGCGTCGAGCCGTTCGACTTCTGGACGCCGGCGATTCCCGAGCCGGCAGGCGCTCGCGAGCGGGGGCTGTACGTGGACCCGGTGTACTTCTGAGACCGCGGGCACCGATCCTCTAGCGCGAACGGTTTCCGCTGTGGTACGTTACGCATCCGGCTGAAAGCGGGGTGGCCGCTGGCGGGGTAGTCGAGCGCAACGAGAGAGGGCTTGATGCCATCTCCCAAAGCACCAAGCCCTCGGGGCTTGCCTCTCGGCAAGCAGGTCCGTGGGGACCGAATTGGCGCGCTCGGCTAGGTGGTCACCTCCTTTCAGCCGAATTTGCCGCTGCCCGCTCCTGAGCGAAGTTGAGCGCTCCGAGCGAGCGCACGTTCCGCCGCAGGAAGGCAGGCAGTTCGGCGTCCTCAGGGCTCGCCACCCCCGGCAGGTTGAAGTCGACGACCCGCCGCGCTCCCTCGAGCGGCTCGGGCAGCGACTGGGGCTTCGGCGGGAAGCCCGTGGCGATGACCGTGATGTGCACCTCCTCGCCGACGCGGGGATCGACGACGGTGCCGAAGATGATGTTCGCTGCCGGGTCGACGACCTCGGCGATGACGCGGGCAGCCATGTCCAGTTCGCGAAGCTGCAGCCCGCCGCTGTGGGTGACGTTGAAGAGCACCGCGGTGGCACCCTCGATCGACTGATCGAGCAACGGGCTCTGCGTCGCCGCGCGCGCCGCTTCCATCGCCCGCTGCTCGCCGACTCCCTTCCCCACGGCGAGGAGCGCCGGGCCGGCTTCGCTCATGATGGCGCGGACGTCGTTGAAGTCGAGGTTGATGGACCCGTTCTGGCTGATGATGTTCGAGATGGACTGAATCGCCTGCCGGAGGACGTCGTCGGCCGTCTCGAACGCCTGCTCCACGGTGACGTCCGGCGGGCAGATCTCGAGCAGCCGGCCGTTCGGGATCACGATCAGCGTGTCGACTTTGTCCCGAAGGCGGGCGATGCCCTCCTCCGCCTGCTTCATCCGCCGGGCGCCTTCCCAGGGGAACGGCTTCGTGACGACGCCGATGGTGAGGGCGCCGCAGTCTTTGGCGACCTCGGCGACGACCGGCGCTGCCCCCGTGCCGGTCCCGCCGCCCATGCCGGCGGTGACGAAGACCATGTCGCTCCCGCGGAGCAGCTCGTACAGCTCGTCCCGGCTCTCGTCTGCGGCGCGCTCGCCCCGCGTCGGGTCGCCGCCCACGCCGAGCCCCTTGGTGAGCTTCTCGCCGATGCGGAGCTTGATCGACGCCTCGCACGCCATGAGCGCCTGGGCATCGGTGTTGCAGGCGACGAAGCTCACGCCTGGGATCTTCGAGCGAACCATGCGGGTGACGGCGTTGCAGCCGCCCCCGCCCACGCCGATGACCTTGATGTCGGGCAGCAGATCAGTGTCGATTCGAACGCTCATCCCCCTTGCTCTCCTTTCGTGGTGTTCGTCGTGTCGCTGGAACTCTTCGAATCGCATCCCTCCCTCTCGCGGTGTGTCACTGGGGCATGAGCGCCCGCCCCAGCGACAGGATTCGCTTGAAGATGCCGGAGACCGGCATCTCGAAGCCGGCGTTCGCTTCTGGCACCGCCTCGCGCTCCTGGAGGGCGTACTCCACCAGCCCGATGGAGGTGGCGAACGCGGGCGTGCCGATGAGGTCGCGGAGACCGGTGTAGCGGGTGGGCGCACCGATGCGCGCGGGGATGCCGAGCCGGGCCTCGGCGAGCTCGGCGAACCCCCGCAACTGCGATGCGCCACCCGTGAGGACGAGCCCGGCGGCGATCCGATCGAAGTACCCGGCGCGCCGCAGCTCGACCGCGATCATCTCGAGGATCTCCTCGCAGCGGGCCTGCAGGATCTCGCACACGTGCCGGAGCGGCACGAGCTTCCGCCCCTGGGTGCCGAAGGCCTCGATCTCGACGCTCTCGTGCTCGAGCTCCGGCATGACCCAGGCGGCGCCGTGTTCGCACTTCAGCCGCTCCGCGCTCTCCCACGGGCAGCGGAGCACGCGCGCGAGGTCGTGTGTGAGGTGCGAACCAGCGATGGGCAGGCAGGCGGTGTGGGCAACCGTCCCCTCGTCGAAGACGCACAGGGAGGTCGTGCCGCCCCCGATGTCGACGACGGCTACGCCCTGGTTCCGCTCCTGCTCGTGGGCCACGCTCGTGGCCGACGCCAACGGCTCGAGGATGACGTCGTCGACCTGCACGCCCGCCCCCTCCACGCACTTCGTGAGGTTCTGGATCGCCGAGACAGCGGCGGTGACGATGTGCGTCTCGGCATCGAGCCGAGAGCCGTACATCCCGACCGGGTCGCTCACCGGGTCGGTGCCTTCGATCCAGTAGCCGCGCGGGAGCACGTGGAGGATCTGTCGGTTCGTGGGGATGGCGATCTGTCCCGCAGCCTCGAGCACGCGGGCGCGGTCGTCGACGGAGATCGGGCGGTGGCGGTCCGGGATGGCGATGATCCCGCGGTTGTTCTGAGAGGAGATGTGCGTCCCGGAGATCCCGACGACGGCGCTGAGGATGCGCATCCCGCACGATTGCTCCGCCTTCTCCACTGCGATGGCGATCGCCTCGCGCGCCGACTGGATGTTGTCGATCACGCCGCGGGAGAGCCCCGCCGCGGGAGCGACCCCGAAGCCGAGGACGCGCACCTCGCCACGTTCGCCGAGATCGCCGACGATGACCGCGACCTTCGTGGTGCCGACGTCGATTGCCGCTACGGTGTTCCTGCGCCTCATCGCGTCCTCCTTCGCTACTGCCGCAGAACGGGTCGGTCTCCGAAGCGGAGGTCGACCGTGCGGTAGTCGAGACCCCGTTCGGCCGCCTCGGCGGCCACTGCGGCCCAGACGGCCAGCTTGTATTCGATTCCGCTGGCGTCGCCGATGTACGCTTCCCGGCCGTCGGCAGTGCGCACGACGACGCCCGCGCCGACGTCGAAGGTCACCTCGGCGACCGCCACGCCGAGCCGCGACGGCAGGAGTTCCTGCAGCTGGGCCGCCGCGTCCACCGCGTGGCGGTCGACCCGATCCCCGGCGCGCAGGGGCCGTGAGGCGGAGCTGCGGATGACGATGCCTCCCGGGGGCGGATCGCCCGTCCCGAGGACGACGCCCTCGCGGTCGATGACGTACCGGTAGCCAGCCTGCTCCCACGCACCCCAGGGCTGCCGCTCGTCCACGACGATCCGGATGCGGTTCGGCCAGCGGCGCTCCAGCCTCGCGCTCCGGACGAGCGGGTGGGCCATGATGCGGTCCTGGGCGGCCGAGAGGTCGGCGGTGACGATTCGATCGCCGAGCAGTCCGCTCCGCGCTGCGATGGTCTCCGGGGGGAGCTGCTGGGCCCCGACGACTTCGATGTGCGAGATCTCGAGCAGCGGGGACTCCCACATCCACCAGCCCCCGAGGCCGGCGGCGACGCCCGCCAGGATCGCGGCCGCGCCGAGCAGCAGCCTGGCCCAGGCGATGCGCCGTTCGGGCTGCTCCACGACCCCGACCGGCGGTCGCCGCACGATTGTCCGGCGCCGCCGAGCCCCTACCGCGGGGCGGGTTCGGCGGACGATCATGCGGGGGAGGTTCCGCTGCGAACCGCTGCCGCTCCGACGGACGATCATCGCCCCCCTCCTTCCCGTCTCGCCTGCCGCGCGAGCGCGAGGTCGAGCACGCGGTTGAGGAGTTCTCCGTACGGGAGGCCGGAAGCCTCCCACAGCTTCGGGAACATGCTGACGTCCGTGAATCCGGGGATCGTGTTGACCTCGTTGGCGAAGACCTGCTCTCCGCGCACGAAGAGGTCCGCGCGGGCATACCCTTCGCCGCCGATCGCCCGGAACATCGCGACCGCGAGCTGGCGCACCCGCTCCCGGACCGCGGGCGAGAGCCGCGCCGGGATGTGGAGCGTCGACTTCGAATCCGGCGCGTACTTGCTCTCGTAGTCGTAGAAGGCGCGGTCGGGGACGATCTCTCCGGGGAGGCTCACCTCGACGTCCTCGTTCCCCAGCAGCGAGCACTCCACCTCCTGTCCCGCGATCCGCTCCTCCACGAGCGCCACCTCCCCGTACGCGAAGGCAGCGGAGAACGCCGCCGGGAGCTGCTCCTCCCGCTCGACGAGGGAGACCCCGACGCTCGAGCCCCCGTTCGCCGGCTTCACGAAGCAGGGGAGTCCGAGCGCCTGCACCACCCAGCGGTGGGCCTCCTCCGGCCTCCTTCCGTACTCCCAGGACCGGAAGGCGAGGTAGCGGGGCACGGGGATCCCCGCCTGCGCGAAGAGCCGCTTCATGAGCAGCTTGTCCATGCCGATGGCGCTCGCTGCGACGCCGCAGCCGGCGTACGGCAGGCCGCAGAGTTCGAGGAAGCCCTGCAGCGTGCCGTCTTCTCCGAACGTCCCGTGCACGAGCGGGAAGGCGACGTCGCAGCGCTGCAGCTCCGCGAGCACCTCCGCGGCGGCGAGCAGCGGACTGCCCCCTTGGAGGCGGGGAGCCCCCGCGTCGAGCTGGCTCCACGTCTGCTCAGGGGTGAGCCAGCCGCCCGCGCGGTCGATGCCGAAGGGGACGGGCTCCCAGCGTGAGCGGTCGATGGCGCCGATGACGTTCCGGGCGCTCACGATGCTCACCTCGTGCTCGCCCGAGCGACCGCCGAAGATGATGGCCACCCGCTTCATGTCCACTCCCCCACGAACGCGACTTCGCGCTCCAAGCGGATGCCGAAGCGCTCGAAAACGCGGCGCTCCGCCTCCTCGACGAGCCACGCCACGTTCGCGGCCGTCGCCTGCCCGAGGTTGACGAAGAAGTTGCAGTGCTGCTCGCTGATGGCGGCATCGCCCCGGCGCGCGCCGCGGAGGCCGACGGCATCGATGAGCTTCCATGCCGGCGCATCCGGCGGGTTCTTGAACATCGAGCCCGCGTTCCGTCCGCGCGGCTGCGCGGCGAGGCGGCGGCGGTCGAACTCGGCCGCCTGGGCGAGGAGCTCCTCGGCGCGCCCAGGGAAGAGGCGCAGCTCCACAGCGAGGATCGTCCGCCCGAGGAACGCGCCGCGGGTGAACACGCTCCCGCGGTACTGGAGCTGCAGGTCCGCGGCCGGCACCCAGTCGTCTCCCTCCGTCGGGTCGAAGAGGTGCACGGCTTCGAGCACGTCCGCCAGACACCCCCCGTAGGCGCCGGCGTTGTACACGACGGCCCCTCCGAGCGTGCCGGGGATGCCGACCGCCCACGCCAGTCCGGCCATCCCCCGCCGGCAGGCGCGGCGCGCGAATGCCGCGAACGAGACCCCGCTCTCCAGTCGCACGCGACAGTCGTCCAGCCAATCCTCCCGCCTGGCGCGGTTGTCGATGACGAGCCCGCGGATGCCCCGGTCGCTGACGAGGATGTTCGAACCGCTGCCGAGCACGAAGACCGGGACGCCGGCAGAGTCGGCGAGGGCGACGGCGCGCATGAGGTCGGCGGAGGAGCGGACGGTGAGGAAGATGTCGGCGGGGCCGCCGATGCCGAACGTCGTGTGTCGGGCCATCGGCTCGTCGCGCCGCACCTCCCCGATCGACGCGAGCGCGTTCGCCAGAGCGTCGAGCGTTCGGCTCATGCCTTCCCCTCCACGATCAGCCGTCCGACCTCGAACACGTCCCCGGCGCCGATCGTGACGATGACGTCGTCCGGGCCGGCCAGCTCGCGCGCGAGCTTCGCTGCCTCCTCGAAGGTGGCCGCGTACTGGGCGGGCGGGGTGCGGATCGCCTCCGCGAGATCGCGAGCGCCGCGGCCGGCCACCGGCTGCTCGCGGGCGGCGTACGTTTCGAGGATCACGAGGGCGTCGAGCCCCTCCCAGCAGCGGAGCCACTCGTCCCAGAGGTAGGCGATGCGCGTGTACGTGTGCGGCTGGTGGACGCCGACGAGCCTCCGTCCCGGGAACATTCGCCGCAGCGTGCGGAGCGTCGCCCGCACTTCGTTCGGGTGGTGGGCGTAATCGTCGTACACGAGAACTCCGTCCCGCTCCCCCACCCGTTCCAGCCGCCGGCGGGCGCCGCGGAAGGTCGCGATGCGTGCCGCGGCGCGGCCGAGGTCGACCCCGACCGTGGCGAGCGCGGCGAGGGCCGCGGTGGCGTTGCGGGCGAAATGCTCGCCGGGAACGGGGGCCGCGACGCCGAGCGTGTCGCCCACGGGGGTCCGCACGACGAAGCTCGCGCCGCGGTCGTTCGGTTCGAAGGACGAGATGCGCCAGTCGGCCCCCCCGGAGAACCCGTAGGTGAGCGCAGCGACGCCGTGCGGGACGGAGGACCGGAGCTCGCGAGCACCAGCGTCGTCTGCGCAGAGGATGACCGTGCCCCCGCCCTTTACGCGGGACACGAACCGCCGGAACGCATCGGCATACCCCTCCGGCGTCCCAAAGAAGTCGAGATGGTCGGGGTCGACGTTCGTGACGATGGCGATGTCCGGCTCGTAGGCGAGGAACGCGTTCTTGTACTCGTCCGCTTCGACCACGCACTCCGGGCCGCCCCAGGCGGCATGCCCGCCGAGGTCCACGCACTCGCCGCCCAGGAGGTACATCGGGTGGCGGCCGGCGTCGGCCAAGAGCGTCGCGATGAGGCTGGAGGTGGTGGTCTTCCCGTGGGAGCCGGCGACGGCGATCAGCCGCCGTCCGGCGACGAGCCGAGCCACCATGTCGGCTCGAACGAGGACGTCCACCCCTGCGGCCCGCGCCGCGACGACCTCCGGATGGTCCTCCGGCACGGCCGCGGTGCGCACGAGGAGCCGCGCGCCCGCCACGTGCGAGGGGTCGTGGCCGAGCCAGACGATCGCGCCGCGGCGCTCGACGGCGTCGACGAGCTCGCTCCGCTGCAGGTCGCACCCGGTCACCGCAACCCCCTGCTCGAGGAGGAGCTGGGCGATGGCGGACATGTGCATGCCGCCGATGCCGAGGACGTGGACCGGGCCGCGGATCTCGCTCATGCGGCCACCTCCGTGAGCAGACGCGCGAGCCGTTCGGCGGCGTCCGGCCGGGCGAGGCGCCGCGCGGCCTCGGACATCCGCCGGAGACGCTCCCGGTCGGCGAGCAGCTCGAGCGCGAGCCCCGGGAGCTCCGCGAGCTCCCGCTCCTCGAGCACCACGGCGGCGCCCGCCTCGGCGAGCCAGCGGGCGTTCTCCCGCTGGTGGCCGCCGGCGTACGTTCCGGGCACGAGGATGGCCGGCAGGCCGGCGGCGGGGAGTTCGCCCAACACGCTCGCCCCGGCCCGCATGATTCCGAGGTCGGCCGCGAGCATGAGCGTCGGAAGGTCCCGCCGGTACGCCGCCGGGCGGTACCGGTCGCGCAGCTGCGCCGGCAGGCTCGCTCGCAGCGACTCTGCGGCGGCGATGTCGCGGGGTCCGGTGATGTGGAAGAGGACGGACGCTCGGCAGAGCGCTTCGACGGCCTCGAACACGGCCGCGTTGATCGCGTGGGCGCCCTGCGTGGCCCCCGCGACGAGCAGCAAGGGCTCCTCGCCGATCCCCAGGGAGCGGCGCGCGTCGGCGCGGGTGAGGGACCAGAAGGCGTCCCGCACCGGGTAGCCGGTGACGACGGTCTTCCGCCGCGGGAGGTGAGCGAGCGCCCCCTCCGTCGATGTCCCGATGCGGTCCGCGAGCCAGCGCTCCACCCGCACCGCCAGCCCCGGCGCGACGTCCGGAAGGTAGACGACGACCGGAAGCCGCAGGAGCTTCGCTGCGAGCACCGTCGGGAAGCTCCCGTAGCCGCCGGTGCTGAACACCACCTGCGGGTCGAACTCGGCGAGCGCCCGCCGGGCCCGAATCACTCCCTTGGCGATGCGGAGGAGGTTTCGCGCCAGCGCCGGCGGCGTGCGGCCGCGGACGGGGGCTGCCGGGATGGTCACGAACGGCACCGCCGGCTCGACCAGCGATCGCTCCCCACGATCGTCCGGGCCGAAGAAGCGGGCCTCGCTCCCCGGGACGGTGCGGCTGAGGTGCTCCCACACCACGAGCGCGGGCAGGATGTGTCCTCCGGTGCCGCCGGCCGCGAGTGCGATCCTCATGCGCGCACCCTCCGGACCACCTGCCGGCGGCTCGTCGGCGCGCGCTCCCGCTCGAGGAACCCCCCGCGGTCCGCGCCGTACCGCGAGATGTTCAGCAGAACGCCGAGCGCGAGCATCTCCGCCGCGAGCGCGCTGCCGCCGTAACTGAGGAACGGGAGCGGCACCCCCGTGAGCGGGATTACGCGGACGATCCCGCCGATGTTCACGAGCGCCTGGAAGACGAGCCAGGTGGTGATGCCGGTGGCGACGAGGAACCCGAACTGATCCCGGGCGCGCCGGGCGATTCGGAACCCGACCACCATCAGCGCGACGTACAGCAGGAGCACGAGGCTCGTGCCGACGAACCCGAGCTCCTCGCCGAGCACCGCGTAGACGCCGTCGGTGTGGCTTTCCGGGATGTAGAAGAACTTCCCACGGGACGCCCCCAGACCGAGGCCGGTCACCCCGCCGTTGCCGAGCGCGATGAGCGCCTGCAGCGTCTGGAAGCCGTGCCCGAGGGGATCGGACTCGGCGTCGAAGAAGGCGGTGAGGCGGTCCATCCGGTACCCCTCGACCGTCGCGAGGATGGCGAGCGCGCCGAGTCCGGCGAAGCCGAGCGTGATGATCTGAGCGAGCGAAGCGCCGGCCGCCCAGAACATCGCCAGCGTCACCGACACGATGACGAACGTCGTGCCGAGGTTCGGCTGCAGCAGGATGAGTGCCGCCACCGAGCCGATGATGACCACGAACGGAAGGAGCCCGTCCTGCATGCTCCGGATCGAGTTCCCCTTGCTGGCTAGCCAGGCGGCCACGTACACGATGACCGTGAACTTCGCGAACTCCGCCGGCTGGACCGTCAGCTCGCCGACCCCAAGCCAGCGCCGCGCCCCGCCTGCCTCCTGACCGACGAAGACGACAGCGGCGAGCGCGAGGAGCGTGGCGAGCATCAGCGGCACGGCGAAAGCTCGGTAGACGCGGTAGTCCGTTCGAAGGGCGATGAGCATGAGGACCCCCCCGAGGAGCGCCCACGCCGCTTGCCGGATGACGAAGTACTGCCCGCTCCCGTACCGCGCGAGGCCGATGACGAAGCTCGCACTGTAGACCACGACGAGGCCCGCGATCGTGAGCACGACCCCCAACGCGAGCAGGGAGTACTCCGGCCGGCCGGGGAGCCACTCGCCCGTCTTCGCGACGCTCGCCATCACGCCACCTCCTCGAAGCCGGGGAGTGCGCGAACCGCTCGTTTGAACGCCTCACCCCGTGCGGCGAAGTTCGGGAAGGCGTCGAAGCTCGTTGCTGCCGGAGAGAGGAGGACGACGTCCCCCGGCCGGGCGAGCTCTGCGGCGATGAGGACGGCATCCTCGAGCGAACGGCACCGCCGCACCTCGGTTCGCCCCTCCAACGCGGCCGCGAAGAGCTCTGCGCTCTCGCCGAAGCAAACCGCGGCGCGCGCCCGCGCGGCCACCGCCCGCTGCAGCTCGTCGAGCGGGAGGCGCTTCTCCCGTCCGCCGAGGAGGAGGACCACCGGTTCATGGAAGGCGCGGAGCGCCGCGAGCGTTCGCTCCGGCGTCGTCGCGATGCTGTCGTCGACGAAGGTGACTCCGGCGACGATCCCGACGGGCTCCAGCCGGTGCGGGAGCCCCTTGAAGGTGCGCAACGTCTCACGAATCGCCTCGAGGCGGTAGCCGACGGCGCCGGCCACCGCCGCGGCCAGGGTGGCGTTCGCGACGTTGTGCTCGCCTCGCAGACGGAGCTCGGAGCGCCGCACGATCGGCACCCGCTCCCCGCCCGCCAGGACGACGATCGCTTCCTCGGTCGCGAAGGCGGCGGGGCGCTCCGGGACGGAACGGGTGCTCACCCAGCGAACCTGGGCGCGAAGCGCAGGGGCGAACGTAACGGAGACCGGGTCGTCGGCGTTCAGGAT
>ERZ795042.465-NODE-465-length-32868-cov-441.227166_pt1 | contig 32868 bp, 31 predicted proteins | sample MGYA00375126_ERZ795042 | MGnify/ENA primary metagenome ERZ795042 (study PRJEB30171, sample SAMN05518105) | compost metagenome | isolation source: Feedstock adapted compost from Newby Island compost facility, Milpitas, CA | place: USA:Newby Island compost...
TTCCTCGACCCATGACTCGTAGACCCGTCCCAGAGGACGGTTCCGCCGCCAGAGGGATCTCCACAGGCGTCACTTCCCGCGGAACTCGCGGTAGAGCCGTTTAGGGTGGCCAGCCCGCAGCGCCATAGATTCAAGGCCGCGTTCAGGTCGCGGTCCAACTCCAGACCCCACCGAACCTCGTAGGATCAGTTGGCGCGCGTCGCAAACGGACTGGTGAAGAACTCCGCCCCCAGCGCATCCTGCGTCTGCGGCTGCTGGATGTCCAGCACCGGACCGAAGAACGGATTGCTGTAGGAAGGCGACTCGTCGGCCGCCCGCTGGTAGTCGGCACGGCGACGACCAGCCGGACGCCAGTCCTCGTAGTAGAGCGCCACGAAGGTCATCTGCTGCTCAATCGCGTTGTCGTCCACGCTGATGCCCGTGCCCATCGACACGATGTAGATGCCGCCGATGCGGCTGATGGCGGCCACCAGGTTCTCGTTGCGGCCCACCAGCGTCACATCGAAGGGCGGCAGCTGGTCGTAGTACTGCGGCGTGGTCAGCACCCAGCCCAGCCGGTCGTTCTCCTCCAGCAGGTTCGTCTCCAGTCCGGCGGGATTCATGTTGCGGCCCGCGTAGGGATAATCCCCGACCTTGAGTGCCACCACGCCGAACCGCTGCGCAATGTCGTAGAGCGCACCGCGGTCGTTGCAGATCGTCACCAGCGAACCCGCGATCCCGCGCTTGCCCCGCACGAAGCTGATCGGGTCGGTCCGGCCCATCACGTAGATGGGATTGACCTCGCGGTTGACACTCACCGAGATCCCCTGCAGGTTCAGGAACTCCACATGACCGACAATGCCGACCACGTCGCTCCCCGAAATCGACGCGAAGTTGTCGATATACGGGTTATGAAGCACATTGAACGGCGTGGCGTTCGTCATAGCCATCAGCAGGCACCTATAAGCTTAAGCGTTCCCGTGTAGTTATGCGCGGGGCCGCCCCCGAGCGAGGCGGCCCCGCGTTGCAAAGCTACTGCGCCACCGGGATACCGGTCGTCTGCTGCGCAGCGCCAAGGTCCACCGAGGCGCCCACCTGGATGTCGATCACGCGCAGCTCGCCCGCCACCTGGACGAACAGACGGATCGACATGCCCAGCGCGTTGCCGCCCGCAGCGTAGATGCGGATGTCCCGGTCCGGGTTGAGCTGCAGCCGCCGCACGCCCCGCGTGGCCGCGGCCACCCCGTTGAGGATCGTCACCACGCTGGAGCGCAGCGTGTCCACGCCGGAGCTGGGCAGCGGACCGAGCAACCCGCGCAGCTGCGCCACAGCCGCCTGCAGGAAGTCGCTGGCCGCCAGCAACGCCGGACCGGACTGGAAGCTCGAGGGCACCAGCTGGCCCCGGCTGTCGAGCACCTTACCCGCCGCCGTCCGCTCGTCGGCCAGACGGTTGTCCCCGCGACGGTCGCTCCAGACGTTCACGCGGGCCTCGGCCAGCAGGCTCGGCATGTGCACGTCCGAAGCGTCGTAGCGGTAGAGCGGCTGCACCGACTGCGGCAGCTGCACCTGGTAGAGGGCCACGTCGTTGGGCAGCGCACTGCGCAGACCGGCCAAGAACGCCGTGCCGTCCTGCACCAGCGTGCCTGCCGACGTGGATACCGCCATCGGCGCGTCGAAGATGAAGAACGTCGGATAGCTCTTGCTGGCGAGCACCGAAGCCAGCCGCAGCGGATCGTACGCGTCGGGCTGCGTCAGCTCCAGGAAGCGCTGGCGCTTCTGCTGATCGGTGTAGCGACCGCTCTGCGCCTGCGCCTTCATGGGCGTAACCGACACGTAGACGATGCCCGGCGCACCGTTGCGACCGCGGCGCTCCTGATGGCGCTGCAGCACGTCCAGCAGCCCCGCGTTCTTCTTGACCGGCACGCCCGTGACCGGATCGTATCCCGTCACCACCGAGTCGGCGTAGATGCCCGAAGGCACCAGAATCCGGTAGTCCAGATCGCTGTAGGCCGCAAGCGCCTCGTCAATGGCCTCCACCAGACGATCCGGCGCCACGTTGACGCCCGCCGAACCACCCGTCAGCGTCGTCTTGCCCTCGACCGGCCAGTCGGGCTCGTAGACGTAGTCGGCACCGAAGATCACCTCCATCTTACCGATGGGACCACCGCCCTCACCGGGCTGGATACCCTCGCCGGAGATGACCAGCTCGTTGCCACCGGCGCGGCGCACGACCGTGAGGTGCTCGCCCAGACGGTACTGCACCACGCGCAGGCCGCGCACCACCAGCGCATGCGGCAGCTCCTTGTTGAAGGTGACCCGGTCGCCGCTGGTGGCGTACTGCCAGCCCGAAGCCGACAGCAGATCCGTCGACGCGCGCTCCTCCAAGAGGAAGATGCACGAGTCGTAGTGCACCAGCACCGAAGCATCATCGAATCGACCGTCCCCGTAGAGCGCATCGAAGCTCGCGCGGTCGAGCAGGATGCGCGCCTTGCCGTCCTTCCAGGTGATGCGGGCCTTGACCGCGCCGCTGGCACCGCTCAGCGTCAGCGGAATGGCCTCCGGCGAAGCACCCGGCACTGCACGCTGGAAGTCCAGCCGGAGGTAGTGCGTCTCGCCCACCAGCGGGTGCTTCCAAGTAAAGTGCGTGCCCAGGCGATCCGTGGACACCATCGCCGCCGTGTAGGGCGCAGGCATGCCCACCACATAAGCCCGCGACAGCGGGCCGCCCTCGTCGGCGATGCCTTCCGGCGCGTCGAACTCAATCACGTAGGCCTCGACGCCGTCGGCCGCGGCATCCAGCTTCGTGATGGCGTTGCTGGCGCCCGCCTGGAAACGGCTGCCCGCCTCCGTGCCCAGCAGCACGTCGATGGTATCGCCGCTGGCGGGCGTGACGTCCAGCTGCAGCGTGAAGTCCGAGCCGGAAGCCACCACCGTGTAGATGCCGTTCTCCAGTGGATCGTCGTGCTTGAGCACCTTCATGCCCGCACGCAGCGTAACGCCGTCAATCTGCGTGAAGGTGTCCGAGACGTCCGTGCCCGCAGGCAGCGCCAGGTCGACCACGTGCGTGGCCGCATCGACGAAATCGAAGGTGCGGCTTCCCGGATCGAACGTGCCAGCAAAGCCCCCGCGCACGCGCCAGTAGCCTTCACTCACCACCAGCGATCCCGCCTTACCGGCGTCGGCCAGCGCGACCTTCGAAGCCGCACCGACACCCGTCGTGCGCAGGTTGAGCAGCGTCTTGACCGTGCCGCCGCCCACAAGCTTGGCGTCGGCCAGATGCTCAATGCGGATCTGCTGCGTGCCCTTCGGCACCTCCACCGGCGATCCGGCCGTGATGGCGTAGAAACGAGCGTCCGCGTTGAGCGACTCCGGAATCGCCTTGTTGTGGACGGCCAGCGCATCAGGCGCGCTGAAATCGTAGGTCGTGCGGTTACCCTCCGCATCGGCAATCCAGGCCGTCGCAAGCGCCAGCGCGGCCATGTCCGACGTGGCCAGCCGGTCCAGCCGGATGGAGGTCTGCGTGCTGGTCGAGGTGATGATCGGATCGGTGCCCTGCGCCTGCTCGTCGCTGATCGAGATTTCCCAGAACGCGCGGCGCGTGTACACCTCGATGATGAGCTGCCCTTCGTACTTGCGACGCAGCTCGTCGGCAAAGGCCAGCACGCTGGAGAACGCCGACGGATACCCCGCGCCCGTACGGTCGATGAAGAAGCGGTCCTGACCGCCCGTGATCGGGTTGTCGATAAGCACCGTCCGGTCGGTGAACGTGATGGCCCACTGACGGTCCGAGTGCTCGACCGTCTCCAGACGCATCACCCGCTCGGTCTTGCCGAGGTCGCTGTAGAGCGTGGCGCTTGCGGGCGTCCCGGTCTTGAGACGAAGCCCGTAGACGCGCGGGACCGCGCTGGTTCCGGCCACCTGCGTACCGTAGGTGGCCCCCATGATCGCCAGCTCTATGTCCCGCGCCAGCGTGCCCTGCGTACCATAGACGGCGTATGCGTCCTGCGCACGCTCGAAGGCCACCGGCTCGGTCGGCCCCCGCCCGGCCGTGCCAACGACCAGCACGACCTGCGTCCGCGGGGCATCGTCCCCCGCAGCAGGCGCTGGCGTCTCCACAAGCCGGGACCGAATGTGCGGATTAAACAGTTCCATTGTCCTGCCTCATGGTTATCAGTAGGCTGTCGCCGTCAAAGCGGTATCTCCCCACGCTATGCGCCAAGGTCCGGCGCAAGCTCCAGGCGTATTTCCTTGAGAAGCACCGCTGGCATTGCGTAGGCCACCGACTGGCGAAGCCGCCAGCTGACGGTGCGGCCCACCACCTGCGGCGCAAGCATCCCCACCATATCCTGCGGGACCTGCGTCGTCGTCCCCGCATACCAGCCGTGCAGGTTGGAGGCCCCGGACAGCGAGCGGTGGTGCAGCATATGCAGAATCAGCTCCAGATCGGTCACCATCTGCTCCACCCAGGTGCCCGTCGTGGCAAGACATACGAAGTCCACCCAGACGTCGTAATGCCAGACGGCCACCTCCACCAGCGGGTTCTGCTCCACATAGGGACGGATGATGTCGGGCACCTCTTCCAGCGCATTCCACAGCGGCGGCCGCTCCTCGTCACCCCGCCAGTCGACCAGCAGCGACTCGACCGCTTCGTCCAGCGGAGGCGTGTCGGGAAGCGGTCGGCCGTGCACTTCCACCTGATAGGACCGGAGCTGGTGACCCGTTGAAGCCACCCGGCGCATCGAAATGCTACCCGTCATCCGGGCGGGCTGCTTCTCGTAGCGGTGCACGATCGCATGGGGCACCTGCAGAAAGACGCCGGGCGTCTCCCCCTCCGGATAAGCGCGCCGGTACATCTCCCCGAACTGCGACAGATCCCCGCTGGCCAGCAGAAACTCCGGCGCGCGGTCGGCTACCAGATAGGGACGCCCCAGACGACGCAGCGTATTGTAGACCGCCGCAATGAATCCCATCGGGCCGCTGGCGGCCAGCCGGCGGCCCAGTTCCATCGGGTTCGTGTTGGTATGCGCCCTTGCACCCATATCAGCGAGCGCCCCACTTACCGGTGCGGTCCGGAACGGCGTAGACCTTGGTGTAGATGACGCGACCATCCGGCGCGCGGCGCACGTCCACATCCACCACCCGGTACACCTCCGTGGTGGGCGCCGACGCAACGCGGCCGTCCCACGGCGGCGGCTTCATCAGGAACAGATCGCCGATGGTGGGCACCACCCGGCAGTAGATCACATGGCGCCCCTGCTCGTCCATGCCCTCCCGTCGGATCTCCACCACATGGTCCTCCGTCTCCCAGAAGGGCGCTTCGGGATCCTCACCCATCGGGTTGTCCGTCGTTGCGCGCCGGCGTCCCACGAGCTGGTGCCGCCATATGGCCCGCTCCCCACCAGCCGCCAGAAACTGGCGCGCCGTCGCGGTGAGCTGCTGCGTGGCCCGCCTGATGAATCCGCCCAGTCTCATGCATCCGACCCAGGAAGCGTGCGGCGGGTTGTGCCGCCGATGACATACCAAGTGTCCACCTGCGTGCCGTAGCTGCTGTAGGGATGCCGCGGCGGGTGGAAGTCCGGCAGCGCCTCAACCGCCAGCCGTGCAAAGGCACCCATCGGCGAGCGCCCGCCCGGCGGCGGCGCCTCCGGATCGCAGGCCCGGAGCCGCTCGACAAGGTCCGCCAGCAGCCGCTCAAGCACCGGGTCGCAACGACCCGACACCATGTGATCGCCCAGGCGCACCGTGATCTGACCCTGCAGCCCGTCATCCTCAAGCAGGCCGCTGCGCACGCGCGCGGCGACGTAGGCCTGCATCGAGGGCGTGGGCGCCGTCGGCAGCTGGCACGCCCACAGGCTCAGCGCCTCAATCGAGGCCCGCCAGATGAGAAAGCGCAGCCGCGCCAGCTCCAGATCGGAAGCCACAGCGGTGGGGTCCTCCGCCATCGACAGGTAGAGCGTCTCGGCAGGCACCAGAAGCGGCAGCAGCCGCGTCTGACCCCACCAGACCACCTCCCCGTCAATGCGCACGCGCAGCCGGGCGTTGACGGGCAGGTCGAAGCTGGCATTGCCGCTTCCGTCGGGCGGCGCCATAAGCGCCGTGGCCACCACGAAACGCCCGCCGCTGTCGAGCGGGATGGTGCCCTCGGTCTGGCGGCCGTAGTAGACCGCCCAGGCGTAGTCTTCGATGGGACCCGTCGCCGTGAAGACGTAATCGTAGGGCCCACCGGCTCCCTCGGGCCGCTCCAGGCGACGCTGCACCCGATCCACGTAGAGTGGACGCGCCCCCGAAAGCGAGGCGACCTCCAGCGACACCTCATGCGGCTGCGAAAGACGCACCACCAGCCGCTCCCCGGACAGCTCGCTCGCACCGACGGGCAGCACGCGTCCGTCGAGCATCACCACCGGCGGCGCCTCCTCGGGCGTCACCACCGCAGGCGGCTGCGGCACGATGTCCTCAACGACGACCTCCAGATCCCATCCGGTCCAGCGCTGCCCGTCTTCGTCGTAGAGCTCCAGCGCACTGCCGTCGCTGCGACGCAGCCGCGACGCGTAGACCTGCACGTAGTAGCGGCCCGTGCCCAGCGGCTCGTCAAACCGGAAACGCACGACGCGGCTCCCCGGCGCGTGCTCCACCGCATCGGGAAGCCGCCGCGGCGCGGCGCTGGGCACGTCATCAGGCCCCAGCGGGCCGTAGACCTCCAGCGGGCTGCGCACGCCCGCCTCGAAGATCACCTCGGCAACCGGCTCGGGAAGCGTGAGCACCAGCTCCGAGACCGGATGCGCGCTTCGATCCGGGTAGCCGTACATCAGCGTCCAATGCCCATGCCAATGTGCGCCTTAAAGGGAAGCGGCGCCTGACGACCCTGCGTGAAGAGCTCCGACGGATAGACCTCGCGCACCTGGCCCGGCTCGCTGGCGGGTACGACGTAGTCGCCCATCACCTCGTAGCCGTGCTCACGGATGAGCTGGCGCAGCATGCGCAGCACAGGAGCCCGCGTCCCGCCGAAGCGCTGGCCGGGCGTGCGCGGCGGCGTCTTCCCCTCGAACTCCAGACGCAGCAGCTGATTGAAGAAGACCCGCTTGTCGAAGTTGCCGTCCGATGCGCGGTCTGCGAAACGACTGGGACGCTCCAGGCAGCGCAGCACCCGACGCCGCACGTGCTCGACCTCCTCCTCGGTCACCTCCGACGCATCGTAGTCCCGCGGGAGCGGCCCCTCCCCGTCGACCTCCCCACACAGCACGTTGAAGGCGGCCTTCTGCTCTACGCTCGTAAACTCCCCGATCGTCTCGACCAGCACGCCGCCCATCGGGCCGTGCCGACGGGAAAGCCCCAGCCGCACTGTACCCACGGGATCCTCAAGGATCGCGCCCGGCTGCGGCACGCGGCTCGGGGCGAGCTCTTCCAGCGCGACGTCCCGCGACGGGAAGACGCGCACCAGCTCCCGCTTCATGAGCTCCACCACCTTCGGACGGGCCCACTCGGGCACCTCCTTGAGCGGCACAAGTCGGGGCGCGGCCGCCTCCAGCGGACGAACCCGCTCATCCTCCGGCTGCCGCCACCGCATGACCACCTGGTCCAGCGACAGCGACTCGGCACGGGGATCGCCTTCGGTGGCGTAAAGCGTCCACGTCTCCCCGGGGATCTCCGGATGCGTAATGCGCACCATGAACTCGCCCACCAGCGCCAGCACCCCGTCCGGAAGTTTCTCCAGGAGCTCGCGGTAGAGATCGGCCGGATCGGGCTCCGACACGATCTGATTGAAGCGCTCGATGAGCTCCTCCTTCCGCATGCGCTCGTCCAGCTCACGCAGCTCCGGGAAGCGATCGGCCAGCTCGGCCGCCTTCTCCAGAATCTGCGCTTTGGTCATCGAATCGTCGACCCGCATGATCGTCCTCGTTTGTTTTGATCCGTTATGCGCCACAGCAAACAAAGCAGGCCGGTCCCGCACGCAGGCAGGACCGGCCCGCTCTCATCTAATCACCCGCGATTAGAAGTCGGCCATGCCTCCTCCAAGCGGACGATCCGACACCTGAATGCTCGAAGCATCCAGACGGATGTCGTGGACGTAGCTGTGATCCAGCACCGCGCCCTCGATGACGACGGCCTGCTGACCACGCGCGGCGTTGGCCATCGCGTAGGCCTCGACCATCACCACCACCGATTTCCGGTGCTCATCGTTGGTCGCCGTCCAGGAGGTCGGCGGCACCGTCTCGATCATGTAGAGCGGACGGTTGCCGTCGAAGAGCAGGATGTCGGTGGTCAGCACCGGACGCGGCTGACCCGTCATCGGGTCGTTGCGCAGCGGGTGCCCGCTGGCGTAGAAGCGGTGCTTGGCCTGCGCGAACGGCGTGAGCACCACCCGCATCGGGCCGAAGACCGAGTTGGGCAGCAGGTAGGTGGCCAGCATGTTGGGCACCTGCTCGGGCAGGAACAGCTGCACGCCCGGTCCCAGCGCCTCGGCCGCCTTGGCACCCGCGTACTCGCGCGTACCGCGGATGTAGTTGGCCGCCGCAGCCGCCGTGTCGAAGCCGACCGACTTGGCACGGATGCCGTAGCGGTCCTCCGGCCAGTAGTCGGGACGCTGCGGCTGGACGATCTGCGGACGCTGGTAGATCGGGCTGCCGTCCAGCCCCAGGAACTGCCGGTAACCCCGCTTCGTGTGGAAGAAGGCCCAGGCGTTACGCGGCAGCAGCATGATCAGGTTGTCGGTCCGCATGCCCAGCTCGCCTTCCATGTAGTCGAGCAGGCGCGGGTAGTCGTAGTCGATGTTGAACGTGCCGTTCTGCACGCCGTTGATGCCGAAGCCCGTCAGCTGACCCAGCGCCGACGCGCGCCCGTCGACGTTGGAGAACGCCACGGCGGGCGAGAGGTAGTTCGTCAGGAACATCGAGGCGTCGTACTCGCGCTGCAGCGCCGAAGCCTTGGCCCAGCCCAGCGAAAGCAGCGCGAAGATCTCCGCCACCGAGGCGTTGGGGAGCACGCGATGCAGGAAGTTCTCGTACTCCACCTTGGCGCCGTACATCTGCATGTAGGTCGTCACGCGCTCGGCGTGCTGGGCCATGTTGATCTCAATGGGCCGGATGTCGCCCCGGTTGGGGTCGATCATGTGGTAGGTCCAGTCGGAGATCGTCTCCACGTAGGCGACGTACTCGCGCAGCTGGCCCAGCGACTCGGACGCATCCCCCCGGATGACCCGGAAGAAGTTGTTCAGGATGGTGGTCTGCGGCATGATCAGGTTGGCCACGTAGCGCGAGAGCACCTCCGTCTTCATGTTGCGCACGCGCTCGGCCGTGTACTGATCCTCCAGCCGGACCACGCCGCTCTTGACGCCCGCCGCCAGAATCGGATCGACCTCCTCAAGGTCCTCCGCGTCGAGCTTGTCGTAGGCGCGGTTGATCATGTTGGCCAGCTCCTCGTCGGCACCGGGCGCCCAGAAGCGGCCGCCGATCGAAGCCCGGCTGCGACCGCTGCGCGTGCCCAGCGCCGCGTTGGAGAGCGCGTCGTAGAGCAGCGACTCCACCAGAGAGTCGGCTACGTGGCGAGCCTCACCCCGGGGCGAAGACCTATAATGGATCTCCCGGGCTTTCGCCAGAACCGTGTGAAACGTGATGTCTGCCATCGCTTTATGTCCTACAGTGGGTTTCTTACGGGGTTACGGAATTAGAGAACATCCGCAGCGATCTCGACGATGCCGATCGCACCGGCCACCACCAGATCCTCCAGGATCGAGGCGATGTTCTGACGACGGCCGTCCCAGACCGGCAGGTAGTTCGTCGACCACTCGTAGGCCGAGCCGCCCAGCAGCATCAGCCCGAAGTCGGCCAGGATCGGCTCCAGACCGGCCGTGTCCGCGCTGCGAACCCGGCTGTACATCTCCGTGGCCCAGTCGGTGGCCGTGCGCAGCTGCGGCTGGTTGTTGATCACGTACTTGATCATGCTCTGCTCCGGAGCATCGAAGACGTTCGTGACCTTGCCGCAGACGTGCGCATTGGAGACCGCCTGCGCACCGTCCTTGTTGGCGTCCAGCTCGGCCTGCGTCAGCCCGTAGCTCTCGCCCGAAGTACCGCCCGAGCTGATGTAGGCGTCGCTGGCCCCGAACTCGGCCTCGGTGTCCGCCACCGTCGCGGTGGGCAGGAAGTAACCCGAACCCTTCAGCACGTAGTTACCGAACAGGTCGGGCACGATCTCATCACCCAGCCGCGGCAGGCGACGCGTGACTAGGAACGGAGCCCCGAAGTTGTAGTAGAGGTTCGCGTACCCGGCATCGGCCGCCGTCAGCAGCGAGTAGCGGTTCTGCACCGAGAGCTTCTTGGCATCGGAAGCCGACGGATCGACCCAGACGCCCACCTTCAGGCCGCTCTTGTTGTTCGAGCGGTCCGTGAAGTTGAAGTTGACCGAGGGCGCCCGCTCGGCGATGATTGCCAGCAGCTTCTCAATGTCGACGAACGGGATCGTGAGGATGCCCTTGCGCACCGGCGAGTGCACCTCAATGCCCGTGACGAACATGTGGAAGCGGTGGCTGGTGGCCTGCTCCAGATCCGTGTGGGCAAAGCCGATCGTCGGACCGGCCTTCAGGATGGCCACCGAGTCCTTGTAGTTGGCCGCGTTGTCGTAGCGCACGTCGGTCACGTTGCCGATCGGCGTGACGATCCGCGGCGAAGCCCCGCTTCCGTCGGTGGGCAGCGTCACCCCGGCTTCCTGGTCGACCTCGTTGTAGAAGATCGTGCGGTCAAAACCGCCCGTCGAGGGCGCGATGAAGCCGTCGGCCTTGGTGGCCGCACCGAAGTAGAAGCTGTCGGCGTCCACCTCGACGTACTTGACGATGGAGGTGCTGCCGAAGAGCGCCTCCTCGACCTCGGCACGCATGTCGATGCCGCCGGTCGGGATCTTGTCGTTGGTGTCCTCCAGCCCGGTGTAGACCTCCCGGTAGTTCTTCTTCTGGTCCTCCGAGAGGGCGTTGTAGGCGTCCACCGTGATGGTGTTGGTGCCGTCGGTGTAGCCCACCAGGCGGATGTTACCCGCCATCTTCTCGGGGTCGATGTAGGTCCGCGTCTGGACCGTACCGTCGGCCAGCACGATACCGATGGCCGGATCGCGACGAACGGCGGCCATGAGCGGCTGACCCCGCTTGATGACGAAGTACTGACGACGCGTGAAGACGGCGTTGCCACCCGGACCCTTGTGGTTGGCAATGTAGGGCTCAATCACGCGCGTGATCGGCAGATGCGGCACGCGCAGAAAGATACCCCGGCTGTAGGTGTGCAGGTCCGAGTGCGTGCCCGTCGAGAAGGCGTTGGGGTAGACAATGTTCGGCTCCACATGGTAGAGCTTGGACGCGCGCCGCAGCGGCAGTCCAGCCCCCACCCCCTTACCATGCAGGCTGTGCTGATACTGGATCGTAGACATCGCGGTCTAACCTACGGGTTTGTTGTCGTGTTATGCGAATACACCGGAAGCCCAGCCTAGCGTCAATAGAAGCTGGTCCTCGGCGCGGAGCGGCTTCGGGACGTCCCGATCCACCACGCGGCGGCCGCGCGTGATCGACCGCACCAGCGCGTCGCGCGCCAGCACGGCCAGCGCATCGAGCGTCATCGCCTCCGCATCTTCGACACCAAGGACCTGAGCCACTTCCAGCAGCACGCTGCGGGCGGCCTCGACCTCGTCGCTCGCCGTCGCCTGGGGATCGACCGACGGAGCTTCGGAATCGGCCTCTTCCTCTTCTTCTTCCGCGTCCGAGGCGCCCTGAGCAGCTTCCACAGCATGGTCGGTTTCCTCATCTTCCGCGTCCTCGACGGCCGATTCCCCAGCGGCCTCGTCGCTCACCTCCTCCTCCTCGTCATCGTCGGCCGGCTGCTCGGCGTCGCTCACCTGGCCGGTCTCCTCTTCCTCGGCATCCTGAGCGGCGCCTCCGGCGCGCTCGGCCTCCAGAAGCGCGCGGACGAAGTCCAGCACATCAGGACGCGCCTCCAGAATCTCGGCAATGCCCATGGAAGCCAGCGGAGACAGCTCCCGACGGCGGTCCTCCAGCACGCGGCGAACCTCGTCGGCCAGCTCGCCCTCCATGCGCCCGAGGCTGCGCTCCAGCGCGGCCAGTTCTTCAAGCGACCGGCACTCCGCAGCCGCTCGGGCCACTGCATCCAGGATGATCTTGCTAGCAGACATATGCGCGTTCCCTCAAAGATTCAGACCCATTATGCGCCGCGCAGGCGACGCCAGCTGTAAATGCGGTCCAGCAGGCGAAACTCCTGCTCTCCAAGACCGCTCGTGCGAAGCCAGTCGTAGAACTCCGACGGCGGAGCCTCCAGGAGCCGGTCCACCGAAGGAGCCACCAGCAACCCGCCACTCTGCAGGTAGCGCTCCATGCGCCGGCGCACGTCCTGCTCTCCTTCCAGCTCGTGCCACAGGCGACGGCTCCAGATCGCCTCCTCGCCAACACTGTCGTAGACCATGAGCGCCTCCGAAACCGAACCGGGCTGGTAGAGATCGTCGCGCTGGCTCAACACGCGCAGCTCGGCGCTGTCTTCGACGACCTCACGAATGTGCGCGAACTCGCCCGTCTCCTCGTTGACGTCGGCAGGCTCGTTGACGCGGGAGATCTCGCGGTACTTGAAACCATGCAGCCGCCAGTAGAGACGCTCCAGCCCGGGAATCGGCGTAAGCGCCCCGCGCAGGTGACGGCAGGTGGCCACGTAGCCGTCCTCATCCTTCTCCACCTCCCACAGCTCCTCCACCGTAAGGTCGATGCCCAGCACGTCCACCTCCTGCTCCAGCAGCTTCTGCGGCGGCCGCTTCGGCAGGCGGATCACACGGGGCGCCGTGGACTTGCGGAGGTCCTGCCCGCACGCCACGCATTCGACCTCCGCAGCGGGCTCGGCCGAAGCCGACACGGTCAGCGCCCGCTTGTCCAGGATCATCTGGATCTCCTCGGGGTGCGTGATGTACACGTCCAGTTCGATGTAGCCTCGATCCTTGCCCGTCGAAACGAACCGGGCATCGCGCACGCGCCCCCGCGGGTCCACCGACAGGTCGTGGTTGACCAGGTAGGGAGCCGGATAGGGCTCCAGCCAGGTGCGCACCGAACGACGCATTCCCTCGGCCGTGTAGTAGCGCCAGTTCTTGTTCACGTAGCCTGCATGGGTGGCTTCGATGCGCACCAGAATGCCCCGCCCGTCGTAGGAGTCGGCGATTTCCTCCACCGAGGAAAGCACGTGACGGACCGGCGTGAGCGTCGAGTCGACGACGACGAGCGGTGCAATCAGTTCGTCCATCTTCTTACCCGCCTTGCGTTCGTAGGCGCGCACGCGCGCCATGACCTTCTGTTTGTCCGCCTCGGGAATCTGCGTCGACCCGATGCGGCTCTTGATGGCAAGGATGGCCCGCCAGATGGCATAGGGCTTCCCGCCGATCACGTCCACGAACGGGAGCTTGTAGCCGCCCATCTGGTCGGCCTTCTCGGCGTCGTACCACATGAAACCCCGACGGAACTTCGCCCAGTCCACCTCCCCGTCGGACCCAGTGCAGTAGCGCCGCCAGCGTTTCACCGCCGCCGAAGCATCCCAGGGACGCTTCAGGTCGGGATAAAGGGGAAACGACCCAGGCGCAACCGGCATCTTCCTCTCCCTATGACTTCCATTTAGCTATGCGCCTCAGGAGTTGGAGCGCTGCTTGGGCCTGGGCCCACCGCCGTGCTGGTTGACCGGGTTCATCATGCTACGGACGAGCTCAGCCTGCCCGTCCGAAGCGTCGGCCTTGAGCAGCGCCTGAATCTCCTGGAAGTAGAGATCGCGATAGCGATCATCCGGATCGTAGCCCAGCTCCCGGCGCACCTCTCCGTGACGCAGCACCCCGCTGTGCCACTTGTTAAGCGCGTGCGTTTCGCGGCGTATCTGCTCGGCAAGGTCGATCTCCGTGAAGACCAGATCGCACAGCTCGGCGGAGGACTCCACGCTCTCAAAGAGCTCCTTAGCCGAGGCGATGCCGTAGTCCTTCAACATCCCGCGCTGCGCCCACTCCTCCAGCTTGGCCCACGTGAGCCAGCGGAAGGCGCGCCGGATCTCCGGCACCAGCATGCGCGCCTCCAGCCGGTCGCGCTCGACCAGCTGAAGTGCCGTGTTCCGGGTGGTCGTGTTGCCCCGGCCGTCCGTGGTCAGGTCCGATCCGCCCACCCCTCGGCGCACCTCCTGCGCCCAGAAGTCGGCCGCCTTGAGCAGCGGATCCAGGTAGTTCTCCACCTCCACCCGGTTGATCTTGCTGTACCACGGGAGCACGAGCGTCGCGCCGCGCGGCGTCTTCTCAATGAGCGCCCGCATCTCTTCAATCATCCGCTGCGTCACCTCACCTCCGCGGTACTCCTCGGCACCCACCGTGACGTAATAGGGAATGTCAACGAGCGCCTGCGTGTGGCGCTCCATGATGGAGTAGAGCTCGCGCAGCACGTTGAGCGCGTAAAGCGAGGGCAGCACGAAGCTGGGCGTCCAGAAGTACATCGAGGAGTTCTGACTCGGCAGCCGGAGCACGAGCACGTCCTCGGCCTGAAACGTGATTGGATCGTAGCCGGGCACCGTCTGCCGCCACAGAATCGGCCGACCGTTTTCGCCGATGAACACCTCCATCGTGCTCATGTCCGGCACGGCAAAGTCCACCACGGGCGCGCGGCGACGCCCCCGCATGTCCTCGTAGGGTTTCAGCGAAGCCGACACCTGACGACGGCGCACCAGCACCGCCGTGCCGTAGTAGAGCAGCTGCAGCGCCAGCTCCGAGATGAACCGCTCCAGCGTGCGCTCATGACCGGTGGTGAGCGCCAGATCCACCTCAAACCAGCGACGCACCAGGCGGACCGCCCCGTCATGGCCCTGCACCGCGGCGCCCGCCGAGATCAGGTGCTTGATGAGCGTGCGGATCTGCGAGGCCACCAGCGGCATCTGCATGATGTCCAGCAGCGCACCGTCGGCCATGGGGTGACGGTCCCAGTAACCACGCACCTCATCGACGCGGCGCGTCGTGGGACGGCGAAGTTCGGTGCGCTCAAGCGGTGCCGCATCACTGGCCCCTTCCACCTGCAGCAGGCCCTCTTCTTCCCGGACGACACGCACCACGTCCTTCTTCTTCTTGGAATCGTCCCGCTGCAGGTAACGACGAACGGGTTCGGAGGCGGACGAAGCCTCCCGGCGAGCAAACACACCACGGGCGTGCTCCTCACGGCGCTCCTCCGCACCGGTGACGTCCGCCACGTAGGTCTCGACGCGGATCACGTCCACCTTCTGCTGCCGGTAGGCCATCGCCCTGAGCTGGGCCAGCGTGCGTCGCCGAGCTTCCCAGCGCGCGCGGTCGGCGTGCGATGCGGAGAGCCGCATCCACCAGGACGTGCGCTCCGGAACGCCGCTCGAACGCAGCAGCGATGCCAGCTCGCGGCGACGACGCCGCCGCAGCTCCAGCTCAAGCCGCACCCGGTCGTATAGACGACGAAGCCAGTCAAGCATCGACAAGCCCGTTCTGCAGCTCCTGGACAAATGTCCCATCTTGGCTGCTTCCTGCTTCATCCACCGGCACCGACCTTACGGCCTGCAACCTCCGGTGTCCACAGGCGTGACTTCCCGGGGAACTCCCGGTAGGGCCGCTTAGGACGGCCAGCCCATAGGTAAGCACGTTATTCGCCGCGTTCACATCGCGGTCATGGTGCGTGCCACAGCCGGGGCAGGTCCATTCGCGTACGGACAGCGGCAGCGATTCCAACACCTCCCCACAATACGAGCACGTCTTACTGCTCGGGAAGTAGCGGTTCACCTTGATCAATCGGCTGCCGTACCACACGCATTTATATTCCAGCATCCGCCGGAATTCGCCCCAGCCCATATCCGCGATGTGCCGAGCAAGCTTCGGGTTCTTCAACATCGCGTTCACCGACAGGTCTTCCACCACGACTACCCGCTTGGTTTTCGCAAGGTGCGTGGTCAGCTTGTGCAGGAAGTCCTGCCGGATGCAGCGGATACGACGGTGCAGCCGGGCCAGGCGCACCGCGGACCGCTTCCGGTTCTTGGACCGTTTCTGTTTCCTGCTGTGCCGCCGCTGCCGCCGCCGCAGCAGCCGCAGGTATCGCGCAAGGGGCCGCGGAGCCGAAATCTTCTCGATCGCCCCGTCCTCATCGACCAGGGTGGCGAAGTGGGTCAGACCCACATCCACTCCCACTGCCGGGCCTGCAACGAGTTCTGGATCGGGTATCTCGTCTTCTACCGTTAGGCTGACGTACCACCGGTCGGCTTCCCGGCTCACTGTGGCGGACAGGATGCGGCCCTGGACACAGGGATCTTCCTTCAGCCGGATGCGGCCCAATCGGGGCAACTGCACTGCCCGGCCCACGACCCGGATGGCCCCAGTGAGCCGGAACCGGTCATCGCGCCCCTTCTTGCGAAACTTGGGGAAACCGACCTTCCGGCCCTGTTTCAGTCCCCGGAAGAAGTTCTGGAAGGCCCGATCCAGATCACGCAGTGCTTCCTGTGGGGCGCACTTGGACACCTCGTACATCCAGGGATAGTCCGTCTTCTTCAGTCGGTTCAGCTCCCGGTGCTGCTCGATCGCGTTCGTGGTCTTCTTCGTTTGCTGGTACAGCTCGATGCGCCGGGCCAGACCCCAGTTATAGGCAAACCGAGCAGCGCCCGCGTGCTTGGCCAGGAGCGTGCGCTGCCGGGCATTGGGGTCAAGCTCATAACGATAGGCACGGTTAATCTTCATGTTCGATAGCTTCCAGGGCTCTCTTTGCTCTGTTCCGCGCTGACCGGCGTCCATACAGACGCGCGCAGAACGATGTGAGAAGCTCGATCATATCCTGAACCAAATCATCCTTTACCTCGCCTGGCTCAACAACGACGATCCGCCGTCCTTGCGCTGCGAGCGCCGCCTCGACATATTCGAAGCCGAAGTGCATAAGCCGGTCACGGTGCTCTACGACGATCGTCGTGGCCGTCGGATCTGACAGCAAGCGAAGCAACTTCGGCCGTCGACCATTCAGGCCGGATCCAATCTCAGCAACGGTCTTAGCGACAGCCCAACCCTGCTCATTTGCAAAGGCGACGAGCTGGGCAATTTGCCGGTCTAGGTCAGCCTTTTGGTCAACACTGGACACGCGGGCATATACGGCTACGTTTTGGGGAGTGGTCTCCGTCTCCTTCACGAGAATCGTCCCGGTGGGTGTCTGCTCGAACGGAACCGGCATCTTGCCCTGCCGCACCCAGCGCCAGGCAGTCTTGTACGAGATGCCTTGTCTTCGTGCCCACTCACTCAGCTTCATGAGGATATTCTACCCGATTTGGCCACTGTTGTCCAGGGCCCGGTGAGCAGTTCTCACCCCCAGAGATGGGGATTGTTGTCCATGACGAAACCCGCTATGCGCAGCAGGTCCTCGTCGGTCAGGCTCACCAGCGTCAGGACCGTGGCCACCAGGTGCGTCTCGGGCACCTGGAAGAAGGTAAGCAGCGCCGCACGCTGCCAGGCAGGCATGCGCTCGACCCGCTCTTCGGCTTCGGCCAGCTCCCGCCAGGAAGCCTCCGTGTAGGCCACCACCGTGTCGTCGGCCTCCACACCGATCGTCTCCAGCAGGTAGAGCTGCGTCTCGCCGTAGCGGTTGACCACGGGGATGCGCACGTTCTCCAGCTCCTCACGGCCCGGAACGCCCACACCCAGCAGATAGACGCGCTCAGTGCGCCAGTCGACGCGCACCTCCACCGGATGAACCCGGCGACGCAGGAACAACCCCTCAAACACCCGGCGATCCGGCACGTGAAGCACGACGATCTGGTCACGAAGACGCTCCAGCACACGCGCCGCCTCCGCCTCCCCGAACTGCTCGAGCACCTGCGACTCAAACAACCGCACAACCGCCTCCACCACGGGCGGCACGCAGTCGCCCCGCAGCTGCCGCATTACCCGCATGGCGGGCGGTCGCCGACGCGCCTCAAGATGACTGCTCATGGGCGGGCCTCAGAATGGCGATGAGCTCCCGTTCATGGTTGACGTAGGTGTAGCGCTGACTGTCCAGCTCCACCATGGCACACCCCATCGGCGCAATCACCCGATCCCCCACGCGCACCAGACGCACCTCCGGTCCCACCGCGATCACCGTGGCCAGCTGATTCTCCCGCGCCAGCGCGCGCTCGGGCACCAGCACACCACCCCGCTCCACGAACTCGCCCGACTCGTCATCGTAGTCGAACGCGAAGAACACGCGCGCGCCCAGCGGTTCAAACGGAAGGGCATCTCCCGGCTTCATGACGGCAATGATGCGTTCATAATCGATAAAGGCCAGATCTCCGACGTCCCCCTCCTGCGAGGGAAGTTCCAGGCCGCAGATCTCGTATTCACTCTCGCGGAGATAGCGCAGGTGCGGCTCGGCCACCAGCACACGCACGCCCACACCGCCCGGCTCCTCGCCCTCCGGCATGAGCATCCGACGCACCCGCTCCGGTAGATCCGGCGACACGGCACGTACCACCCCGACCGGGCGGTTGCGCACGTTGCCTCCAAGGAGTTCAATGTGCAGATCCAGCCGCTCGGCTTCCAGCTCGACCAGTACGCCGGGTCCTACCGGAAGCGGCCAGTACTTCGCATCTCTGTGCATAGACTGCCTACCGTGGGTGAAACACACTCCTGTTATGCGCGACGCTTCAGATGGCGCATGGCGGCCCGCAGCATCTCGCCCATCGAGCTTCCGGCCTCCTCCGGACGCAGCTCCCCGCGAAGGATCGCGTCCAGCGGCGCGCGCTCGCTGGTGTAGCGCTTCGTGCGAAAGTCCCCTTCCTGATGCGAACGCCCCCGCACCGGACGAGGACGCTGGATCGGACGATCCACCACCGACTTGAGCAGCTCCGTCTCGGCCGCCACACCGTAGAGGTTGGGATCGCTGCGCAGCGGGTGATTCGGGCCAAGCGGCGCAAAGCACTCCTCGTAGGCCAGCACGGCCAGCATGAAGGCATCGATGGCGTGATCGACGCCCTCGTAGCGCGGTCGTCCCGTGGACGTACGGCCGACGATGCGCCAGTTGCGCATCTGGTGGATGAGACCACCAAAGCCGTCCCCGCGCGGCGGCTCGGCGCCCGTCTCCTCGATGATGTCGCGGCTGCGCACCGGCACGCGATGCTCCTCCCCGAAGCCGCTCCCGTCGAAGTCCTGCAGCACATAGCTGCCCACCTCGTCGTCGGAGGCCAGCCGGTAGAGCTCGCCGTAGGGGATCAGGATGCGACGCTGCTCGATCTTGCGACGGGCCAGCGCCACCATCACGTCCTTGGTCATCTCCCCGCGCGGCACGTAGCCGAAATCCAGGTATTCATAGGGCGCCGAGAAGTTGACCGCCTTGAAGATGAACCCCGTGTCCCGATCCGGATGGAAGCGCAGGATGTTGCGCATGAGCGCTTCGGGGATGTCCACCGCCTTGGGAAGGAAGCCGCGCTCCCCGCCACCATCGGGGATGTACTGCCCCGAAGCCATGATCCCCTCGATGAGCTTGAGCACCTGCGAGCCGTAGCCGTAGTCCACGTACCAGGCCCACACAAAACCCGGAATCGACATGATGGAGATCACCCGGTTGGCGGCCATCTGCCAGTTGAAGTAGCCGCTTTCGAGTCGACCATGCCAGATCACAATGCCCTCGACCTGACTCAGGTCGTGCGGGCCGCCCGGATCTCCGTTGTCGCTGCCCACCGTGAAAAGCCGAACCTGACCGGTGGCCGAGTCGCGCGCGCGGTCGGACGTAAGCGCACGACCTCCCCGGTAATCGAAGCGTGCCACCTTCAGATGGCCCTGACGCAGCCACTCGGGATCCGGCCACCAGATGGCCACCGTCTGCATGCCCGCATGCTCGTTCCAGTCCGTGCCCAGCGTGATCACCCCGGGCGTCTCCGCCGGGCTGCGCCAGACGCTCACGCTGCCCGGCTCGTCGCCCAGATCCCAGTTCATGGGACGGGCTCCGTCGCGGTAGTCCATAAAGAGCGGTCGGCCCTCCCGGTCCCGAAGACGGGACTCGCCGTCCCAGGCCAGGAGCGGGCGACGGTGGCGCGAGGTAAAGTCCACCTCCTCCAGCACGCGGATGTAGGGCGCTACGATGAAGGAGAGCTCCAGCTTCTGCGTGTTGAAGACGCCCTCGCTGTCGGTGCCCCACTCGGCCAGATACTCCTGCTTGAACGTGTTGGTGTGCTCGCCGCCGGCCAGATCGGCCATTTCCCGGCGCAGCTCCGGCGTGTAGTGCGGCAGGACCTCAAAGCTCCGGTGGAATTCCTGCCAGTCCGGTGAGTGGCAGGCCCGCCAGTAGAACGAGTTGGCCCGGCCGGAGGGCGTCGAGGCCATGATCACGCGCGTCTCCGGAGAGGTCATCAGGATCGGCGCCACGATCGCCTCCAGCGCGTCGTCGTCGGCGTAGTCCGCCTCGTCGACCACCACGAACGTGGCCGACTGACCACGGGCACCGTGCGTGATCACCATGCCGCGGATCGTCGAGCCGTTGGTCAGCACGATCTCCTGCGGCTTCTTCGTGTCGGTGCGAATGGCCAGGTCGTGCCCGGGCGGCACCGTACCATCCGGCCGACGCTCCAGTCCCACGCGGCGGCTTCGCTGGTGGCGGTAGGCGCGAAGCAGCGGCCGAATGCCGTCGTCGAAGATCAGCTTGACCTGACTCTCATAGGGCGCCAGAATGAGAATGCGCGCGTTCGGGTTCAGCACCGCCTCCAGGCACACGTCCACGGCGATCGTGAACGTCTTACCCACGCGACGCCCGAAGCGCAGCACGCGACGGCGGTGGCCGGAGTCGATCACCTCCCGCTGGTACCAGCGAAGCGTAAGCGGGATGGGGTCGCCCTTGCGCAGCCCACGCAGCGGACGTCCCTCGGCATCGGTGACCTGCAGCGCGTAGTGAAAGGACCCGTCCGGATCGTCCCGGAGCGCACGCGGCACCATCGGATTGAGAAAGTACCGCGAGGCCAGCTGGCTGCGCGGGAGCGCGCGCCGCCCTTCGGGCGTCAGCGAAAGCGCCGCCTCCAGAAACGGATTACGATGATCGGACATACCGCTCCAGATCCACCGGCAGGTCGATGAGAATACCTCCGTTGAGAAAGCCGCCTCGGATGCCATAGCGCCGCTCCAGCTCGGCGGCAATCTCCGGCTGCAGCGTCGCGTAGAACTGACCCTGCACCTCGGTCTCCACCTCCCGCTCCTCGGTCTGCACCGAGCGCGCGCGGCTGCGCTGCTCCTTCACCCACTCGTCCCAGGACCGCACATACTCGTTCCAGTCGCGCGCCTCCATGCGACGCCGGGACAGCTCGTCCACCACGACACGCGACTTGCGACGGCCCGGCCGAAACGGCGTCTGGGCCACCAGGTTGGCCCGCACGGGCACGCCACCCTCGGTATCCGGCTGCACCTCGATCTGGTAGAGCGGAAACCGCTCGTGGATGGGCACCACCTCCCGCACCTGCAGAAACAGATAACGCGTGTAGGGCCGCACGTCCGTGCGGATGAAACCCATCTGGCCCCCGTACGCCTCCATCGGGATCACCGTGACCATCTCACCGCGGGGCTCCCCCGCAGCCGGATTGTCGATGTAGACGGGGCGTCCCTCCCGCAGCGAAGCGGCCGGGTCCAGAATACGATCCTCCATGTAGCGGCAGCCCACGCGCGGGTTCTCCACGGCCGTAGGCAGATCCACAATGCGCATGGACGTGTCCAACGTGGCGGAAAGCGGCGCCCGCACCACCCGCGTGTCGGCCCCGGCCACCAGACGACGCGCCTCCGACTGGCGCTCGGCCGTCCCGAAGGTGAGCTGCCAGGCGCGCGCCTCGACATTCCGCACCGCAAGCACGCGGCGCGCCACCAGATACGGACGCCGCACCCGTACGAAGTTGGATGGATGCTGGCGGTCCGGATGACGCGGCAACCACTCGGTTTCCACGCGGAACGACACCCCGAGGACCATGTCGCCCTCGGCCAGCTCCTCGACGGCCTTGTAGCCGCCGTCGGCCATCCAGACCCGTGTCCCTCTGGCCAGACCCCAGTCGTCCAGCTCCTCGTGGTAAAGCGGTGTAAGTGCGCTGAACTCCATCTTTACAGAAGACCTGCCTCCCTGAGTAACCTGCGTGTTTCCTCGGACAGCCGCGCGCGGCAGTCGCCCCGAGACACCACCACGCGAAGGCGCCCGACGGGCTCACCGGTAAGCCGAGCCGAAAGACGCGCGATGTTGTCCGTGGTCAGATATACCCACTCACCCTGCGGCAGCCCGCGGTAGTATTCCTGCCAGCCGTCGGAGGCCTGCCACGGATCCACACCCGAACCGCGACCGCCCGACCCGGAGCCGCCTCCCGAGCCACCCCCACCGCGGCCTCCAGACCCATCTCCGCCGCCAGTGCCACCCGTGCCGCCGTCGGTACCGCCTCCACCGCCACCGTCCCCACCACCGGAGCCGCCCGTGCCATCTCCTCCCCCGGAGCCGCCCGTGTCATCTCCTCCCCCGGAGCCGCCCTCCCGACCGCCGCCGCGGGGGCCGTCGTCCTCTTCAGCTCCACCACCGGAGCGGGACCGCACGACGGCCGGACAGGACAACAGCAGGTCGATGTTCAGCAGGATCCCGTCGATCGTGTCCAGCACCGCCTGCACATCCGCGCCGTAGGTGACGTCCCAGTCGAAGAGGTTGTCGACGCGCCGGCGCCAGTCGATGAGCACCGAAAACACAAAAGCACGCACGCGCCCGAACCAGGCACGCGGTCCCCCGAAGACCCAGTAGATGAGCCGCGCCCACAGCCGGATGAGCGGCGCGCACCGCGTCCAGTCCATCTGACGCGCCAGCCGGCGAAGCAGCGCGTCCATCAGACGATCCACCCAGAGAAGCAGCGGCAGCAGCACGGAAGCCACCGCCACACGCAGCAGACGCTCGATGAGCCAGGCGACGTCCAGCTTGAAAGGCACCGTGATGCGGTGCTCGGCATAGAGCAGCCGCACCAGCTCGCGCAGCAGCTGCAGCAGCCTGCGAAACTCCTCCAGCGGAACAGCCCGGCCCTGCCTTCGCCCGCTGAGACGCCAGACGCCTTCCAGCAGGCAGCAAACCAGCGCGGTCTGCTCCCCCTGCGTCAGCTGAAGCAGCGCCTGCTCAAGGCGTCTTCCAATGGAAGCGTACCCGTAGACGGCCGCCTGCTCAAGCCGCTCGACGTGCTCCCCGAGCACCTGCGTCATCATGCGACGCATCCAGGAAGGCACAGGCTCCGGAGCACCTTCCAGTTCAAGGCGCGACCGAAGTACGGAAAGCTGCTCCTTAAGGTCTGCCACGGCTCAGCCGCCACGTTCACGACGCTGCTGCTTCTGGATCATGTACCGAATGCGCGCCCGCTCGCGCCGCCTGCGATCACTCGGCTTCTCGTAGTACATCTTCTCGCGCACCTTCTCCATGACGCCGGACTTCTTGAGGCGGCGCTTGAGCTCCCGCAGCATCTCCTCGACGCTCTTGCGGCGCACCACCCGACCCCGACGATCCCGCACATCGGCCTCCACATGCGGGAGACTCTTGATGCGAGATCCCTGCCACTTACGTCTGCGTTTGCGTGCCATGTCACCTCCAGCAGTGCTTGAACCTGGAGGCGTTATGCGCACTCAGCGATGGTAGAAATAGGCCTCATTACCCATAAGCTGAGCCGTCGGATTGAGCTGGCGGTCCTGCAGGAAGGCCATCACGCGCTGGCGCTCGGTCTGCGCCGCCTGCGACAGATAGACGGGATCCATGGGACGCGGCAGGTAACGCTGTTCCATCTGCGTGCGGATGCGACTCAGGTAGGACGCCCCGCTTACAAGCGCCGCCGAGCCAAGGCGCAGGCCGACCTCCAGCAACGTCAGCCACCCCACCGCCTTGATCGCCCCACCAATGAGGGAGCCCATGCGACCCCGCAGCATCGTGAAGCCCTGCACTTCCCGAGGAGCCTGATGGACGAACTCGACATTACCCACGGCAGCCTTCGCTACGTCTGCGCCCTCCCGCAATTGATGGTAGGGAACGCTGACCTTCGTGACTTTACCCTCCAGACCGATCGCACCGACCGGATCCTCCAGTCCCCCGAAAACCCCGCCCAGCAACTTGAGCAGCTTGTCTTCACGCAAGCGCTCGGCCTGCTTGAGCAGCTGCTCGCGGTATTCGGCCAGCCACTGGCTGAGAATCCCCTCCTGCTTCGGAAAGCGCTTGGCCAGATGCGGATAGCCGTAGAAGTCATACTGATCGAACTTGTTGAGGAACCTGACCTTCCACTTCGAAAAGTCCAGCTCCAGCTCCATGGGCAACCCGAAGTAGTCCGCGTCGAGCTGGATCGCTGGCATCTTCGGAAGACCCGGTATGCTCATCTGCATGAGCAGGTAGCGACGACGCGCGCCTGCAAGACCCTCGCGGCTTACGTCCTGGAGCGACTCCAGCACCAGCTTGTAGCGCGTGTTGTTCAGCGCCGAGCCGTAGCGCGTAAGCAACTGGCGGGAGCCCCACTCCAGCGCCCGCAACCCGTAAGACCAGAGGTTGTAGCGACGCACCCACGAGGCCTGGTCGCCCGTCCCGATAAAGAGCGTGCGGTAGCCCACCAGACCGCCACTGCGCAGCGCGTCGGTCTGGGGCACCATCATCGCCCCGATGAAGAACGCCTCCAGTGGGTTGGGCATGAGCGAGGTCAGCGTGAAGGCCTCCGGCTGAGGCCGCTGCAGACCCCGCTGCTGTCGTTGCTGGTAGTAATAGGCCAGAGGGTCGTCGGCCGGCATATCGGTTACCTACGGATGACCATACCCTTTCCACCGGTGCGGTGCAGCGCCAGCACCAGATCCCCGGTGGCCTCCGGGTTGATGCGCACCGCACGCGAAAGCGTCGGACGACTCTGCGCACTTCGCCTGCGCGTCTGGTAACGCGGCGCCGGACGCGCCAGCGCGGCCACCATACCCGCCGCCGTGCGCACGGCCGTGTCGTAGACCAGGCTGCCCACCGCCGCTGAGAAGGCCAGCCGCATCCCGCTGCGCGCCAGATCGACGCTCAGCTCATCGGCCTTCCGAAAGAAGGCCGCCAGCCTGCCCTCCCCCTCAGCTTCCAACCCTTCCCGCGCCGCACTGTAGAGCGCGCGCAACGGCGTAACCAGATCACCGGAGCCAAACAGCCGCCCGCCCATCGCGTAGGCTGCAACAAAACCCGCCCCGAAGACCAGCGAATCAGGGGACGGCGCCCCGGGTGTGAGGCCTAGCGCCCACGAACCATAAGACACAAGCGGAGGAAGGTCCGGCGAGGTAGCCTGCTCTGCCGCATCACGCGTGCGATCCAGCGCGTATTGTGTGCCCAGCGCACCCGCCAGGAGCATCACGCCCCAGTGGTCGTACCACCGACCCGTGTTTTCAGGCACCGGGGCGGCCTCCGCCACGCGACGCGTCGCTTTTGCCGCAGACTGCGCCGACTTAGCGCCCTTCGCAGAAGAGGTAAGCCGCTGGCCCACGCGCGTGCGCTTTGCGAACTCCAGCAAACGACGCCCTCCACGCGCTCCCTCGCCCGCCGCGCGCATCGCCAGTTCTATGATCTTACGCCACTGCATGGCACCTCACTAACCGTCCTCCTGGCGGAACGCTTCGATGGCCTCGTCGAGCAGGCGCGCCACGTCCGAGTCCTCACCGAAGTAGTCCCGCAGGTTCTGGTAGACGTCCAGGACCAGCTCGCGCGCACGGGCCTCGGCGTCGACCCGCTCGGACTCCTCATCCAGCAGCCCCCAGCGCTGCATGAACGCGGGCGTGCAGCCCATCTCCGCCATCAGGCGTGAGATTTCCCGCGTGACGCGCTGCCATGCCTGCGCCAGCGGATGCTCCGCATCGCCCACCACGACCAGCTCCTCGCTGCCGTCCGGAAGCCGCCGCTTGTCCAGCACCGGGATCTTGATGTTCTCCCGCTGCATGTACATGGCGTAGCGCTTCTGCTGCACCAGAAGCTGGAGCAGTTGCTGCAGCATGAAGACCTGCTCCGGACGATCGGTGTCGACAAGCGGACGCCGCCCGCGGCGCGACGTAAAGAGTTCCAGATGGTAACCGACAAGCTCCCGCTCCACCGCGCAGTAGACGCCCTCATGGCCCGTCAGATGGGACACCTGCTCGGCAAACGGACACACGGCATAGTGCGGGCACTGCTGGCCGTTGCACACGCGCACGACCGAGGAGGCCAGATACTCCAGATAGTTGAGCCGCTCCATGAGCAGCGTCACCAGCCGCCGCACCGAGAGCGACACGCCGCGGACGCGCAGTCGGGGGTCGAGCGCCTGCACGTAGCCCAGCACGGCCACGCGCGCCTCGGAATCCTCCGGAAGCGACCGAGCCAGCGCCAGGAGGTCCACCCGTCCCTCGTCGTCCAGCGGAAGTACGTAGTCCTCCGGCGCGCCGTGCTGCCGCAGAATCACGAGCGCCTGCTCCTCCGGCGTGCTCCGTCGCAGGTCAAGCTGCCTGTCCATCACCGGTCTCCATCAACGGCTCCAGCTCCGCCAGAAACCGCCGCACCAGAAGCCGCAGCAGCGGACACGCCTCCGGCGGGCGATCGGGCACGTCGCGCCGAAGCGACGCCCACGCCGCATCCAGCAGCCGGAACCGATCGCCCCACCGCTCCGCAAGCGGGTGGTGCGCCGCCACGAAGCGAACCGCCTCGGTGATCCGATCCTCCTCAAGCATCAGCATGCGCGGTCTCCATCCTGTCGCTGGCCGGACGATCCCGAAGCCCGCAGCTCCTCCATCTGAGCGGAAAGCCGCTCGTAGTAGGCGGCAAGCGTCTCCCCCGGCTGCGGAAAGGGCACTTCCGTGATGCGCCGCCACAGAACCTCGTCGCGGGCCGAAAGCTCACGCTCCGCGTCCTCAAGCAGACCGCCTCCTCCCGCCAGACCGTCCACCATGCGGTCCCACTCCGACAGCAGCCGGCGTGCTTCCCGAACCTCTCCATAGCGGCGAAGCCACGCGGCCAGGTCGGCATCCCGCGCGGCTGCCGACCGCACCGCCTCGACCACGGTCGTCGCCGCCATCACAAACGACACACCGGCCGATCCTCCGTAGTAAGGCGAGCTCAGGTGCCAATCCCTGTCGCCCTGCAGCGTCTCGGACTCCACCTCGTCGAGCATGCGACGGGATTCCTCCACGGCCTCGTCCGTGTCGAACGTGTCGTAGGCCGTCGGCGTGGCCTCCTCGATGAGCTTATCGCCGTCGTACTCCGGATCGGGCTTCGGGTCCCGCTCGAAGGTCTCCTGCGCGTAGGGCTGCTTCGGCTCGCTGGCCATCGCGCGGCGCTCCATGCGACGCCCCCAGCGCCGGAAGAGCTTGGCCAGCTGGCGGAAAGGCCAGGCCAGATACTTGCCGAGCCGAAGCTTGAAGAAGCCGATGCGGATGGTGAACTTCTTGCGAAGCCAGCGGGCAACGCCGTCAAAGATGTCCGCAATCAGGTACAGCGTGAAGAAGATGACCGCTAGGAACGTCAGGTGCCACAGCTCCCGGCGTGTGTAGACGTGCCGCTCGGCCACCGACTCGTCCACCGAGCCCAGCCCCAGCACGGGCGGCTCGACCTCCCCGGAGGCTTCCGCCGGTGAGGTGATCTCGCCGTAGCGCTCCACCTGCGGCTCCTCATCCGGCGCGCGCACCACACGCTCCACGAGGCGCTCGACGGAGAACCCCCAGAACACACGGTCGCTGCGCTCCAGAATGCCCAGCGCCCGCTCCAGCACCGGAAGCGATACGACGTCCGTCTGCTCCAGCCTGTGCGACTCGGGAAGGGCGGGACGCACCCACCCGTAGTCGTCGTGGTGTCCCGTCAGATAAGCAACGGCCTCCTCCAGGGCAGGACGCCCCGATACGGGAAGCTGCAGACGCACAGAGAGCTCCCGGCGCACCAGACGCTCCAGTTCCTCCAACCGCTGTCGCGCCGCGCCGCGGGCGGCCGCTGCCAGATCGACCCGATCCAGCAGGCCGTAGTCCACCTGCACCGGACCGGCCGCAGAGGCGGCCTCCCTGCCCACAAGTCCCGGAACCGAAGGCTCCACCACCTCCGGCGCATCGCCCGGCGCAATGCGCCGCTCGGGACGCTCCGGTCGCCTCAGGAAACGCAGCATACCTCTACCAGCGTGCAGAAAGCGTCAGACCCAGCCCGCACCCGGGTGCCGCGCAGAGTCCGGTGGCCCCCACCTCAAACGGCCCCAGCCGGAACCGCGGCCCGCCGTAGACGGCCAGCGACCAACCCTGACGGAGCAGCAACACACCCACACCCACTTCCCAGCGCAGACGCGGCGGCACGCGCGGAGGAGGTGGCACCGGACGCGTGTCGGTCCACACGGAGATGCGCGTCGGACGCCCACCACCGGGCACGTCCAGCCAGGCCTCCACCAGATCGTCACGACGCGTGAAGTAGACGCGCAGCCGCTGCGGGAGCAGCCCCACGCGTGCCACGTAGCGCAGCGTGTCGCCTCGCAGCGAAAGCGTCATGTCGAGCATGTAGGCGCCTGCCGTGTCGCGGATCACGTAGTAGCGCTCCCGGCTGAGCGCTTCCTGCAGGCGCTCGGCCACGCCCCGCAGCGAGTCGACGCGGTGGGCGTAATCGAAGGCGACCACCCGCTCCGGACGCGCCTTGAGCCGCCGAAGCGCGTCGGCCAGCGCCCGCTCCAGCTCCAGCTCCCGTCCCCTGGCGTAGGCCGCGCGCACCAGCACGCGGCGCAGCGAGTCGCGATAGACGGGCACCTCGCGGAGCGAGTCCTCCAGCGCCGTGACCTGCTGGCGAAGCAGCCGGCGCTCGGCATCCAGATGACGCACGTAGCGCCAGAGCGCCACCGCACCCACCAGAAGCAACGCGCCGAGGATGACCAGCAGGTCGCGCCGCATCAGACGCCCTCCACCTGCTCGGCTTCAGGCTCCTCCACGACGCGGATCCCGCCGCCCGGGAAGTTCAGCGACGTGTTGGCCTGCATGCGGTAGCGCTCCAGTGCGCGCGCGCCGCGCCGCTCCAGCGGTACCACCTTGACAGGCGTAGCGCGCAGCGGATCGGAAAGCGGCACCAAGCCACGGATTTCGTCCATCGGTAGATCCTATTGGGCCAGCAAACGACGGGCGGCGCTGACGGCTTCCTCCAGCGTCGCCCGGTCGATGGTTTCCGGATTGCGAAGACGCTCCTCACCCAGCGAGGACAGCGCCACCAGCAGCGTATCGGCCGTCAGCGGCAACTCCTCGCCTCCATCCAGCAGCGAAACGAGCCGGGCCAAAAGGCGCGTCTGCTCCAGCGACTGCTCCATGAAGCGCTGAAGCATCCCCACCAGCGCCCGGCGCTCCTCCTCGTAGACCTCGCGCTGCCGCTCCAGCTCCATGCGCAGCCGGTCCTCCTGGCGGACCATCTGCCCCACCTGCACCTGCCGCAGGTAGTCGAGGACCACGTCCACCAGCAGCCGAAGATCACCCGCGGGCGCCTCCACACGCTCGCCGTTGACCACCAGCACCGGATCGTCCGACTCGTTCATCGGATCGGACAGCATGAGGGCCACGCGGCCAAAGGACGGATGCACCAGCACGAAAGCCGACGGGCGCGTGGAGTCCTCCAGCTCGCCCAGCGTGATGGGCTCCTCCTCCATCTCCCAGTAGGGAGACCAGTCCAGAAGACCCTGCTGCGTCAGGTTCAGCAGCCGCGAGACGTACTGCTCAGCGTAGGACATAGGCGCATAACCTCTTGTAGTGCAACAAACAAAGACGCACGATCATGGAGCAGCTGCTGGAATCCCTCACGCAACGCCGTCTGCTCCCCACGCACCACGGCGCCCTGCTGCGCCACCTGCGTGCGGTGCTGGGACGCGAGCCGGAGCATAGCGCGCTCCGACTGGTCTTCGCACGCGGCAGCGAGCCGGACCCGTCGAATCCCTGCCTCATCGGCGATCCGAAAAGCCCGCTCGTCGGCGTGGCCTGCGCCACCGAGACGGAGCTGCTCTGGACCACCTTCGAGCTGGGGCAGTGGCAGACGGTGCGCGTGCCGCTCCATGTCGCACGCCTGCTCAGTAAGACGGCAGACGACGCGGACCGATCGGACGCGGCGGCTCATACGCAGGAGCCTGCGATCCAGACGCCACCTGCTCCTGATCACACGACGCCTGACACTCCTGCTTCGTCTTAGCCCCGCAGTCGCAGCTGTGGGCTTCGATCGTCGCGCGAATAACCTCCTCGACCTCGGCGCGCGTCATGTCCTCCGAGAGCTGCGCCAGCTCCGGGAAGGTCCCGGCCAGCGCGGCCGCAGCCGCAAGGATGTCGGACTTGCGACGCGCCGAAAGCAATGCCTTGAGCTGTTCGAGCATGGCTGAAGTCCCCATGGTTTCGGAAGAGTATTCGCCGGAGCATCTCGGGACCGCAACGGTCAATGCCCTGGGCGAATGCCCCTGGCCGCTGGCCCTTCTGGTGGAAGGCCAGCCGCTCGTGGTACGCTTCCTGGGCGACACGCTCCGCGCCTACGCACCGGAAGAGCGCCTGCTGCTCGTGGTGCGCAGCGCGCGCGACCGTGAGGGCAACCGCCTGCTGATGCGCGGCGCCCGCGTCGTCTACGTAACCAGTGCCGAGGAAGCGCGGCGCGTGACCCACCTGGGCGGACGCGCCGCCGCCCTGTCGCTCGCCCACCCGAAAGCTCCCCTTCCGGACAGCGAACACGAACTCTACGGCCTTTCAAAGAACGCCCCGAAGGACCTCGTCGAGCGCACCCGACGTCTCTACGGACTCAGGTAGAAGCGCTCCATGTGACACAGCCCGCGCGGCCCCACCAGCAACACCGCCTGCGCGGCGCGGCTGTACCATCCGTTGTGGTCGGCGTAGACGTCGCCCGTCACCAGCGCCGGCAGCTTGATCATCTCCACGTGCGTCATCTGCTCGTCCAGCGCGTAGTGCTGGTCGCCCATGACGAAGTAAATGCCACCGCCACGGCGCCGCACCTCCGCCACCAGGTCGGGCCGGGCCAGCACCAGATCCTTGACGCTCACCTCGTAGTAGCGGCGCTTGCGCGGGATGCGCCCGCCCGACACACCGCTCGAGGGCGAAGCGCCATGGTCGAACACGAACAGCGAGGCGCCCACCATTTCGTAGTGCGTGCGTCCGGCGCCGATGGCCACGTCCTCCTCGGAGAGCACGTTGCGGTAGCGCTGGAAGAGCAGCTCGCCCATAACCTGACCCAGTGCTCCGTCATGGTTGCCGGGCAGGGCGATGATGCGGGCGCGTCCGAAGATGCGCATCACCTCGTCGGCCACCCGCACCAGCAGGCGCATGGCCGCCCTGAACTGGTCCCAATCGAAGGCGTCCATGTAGCGGTGCAGCGCCGTGCCGTGCACGGTCGTGCCCGTGAGCCCGTGCAGCAGATCACCCAGCAGCACCAGACGCGGCACGCCCCAGCGAACCCGCTGCCGCTCGACATAAGCGCGGAGCTGGCGCAGGTAGTCCTCCACCAGACGCTCGGCCACCGACAGGGAGAACTCCCCGCCAAAGCGCTGCTCCTCGGCAGGCGCCCGCGCGCCGATCTGCCAGTCGTTGAGCGGAAGAATCAGCACATGCTCCCCTTCATCCTCGGCGGGATGGACCGGAGCAGCCGGTCGGAACGAGGCCACGTCGGCCAGCGCCCCGCGCACCGCCTCCACCAGCGACACCTCCAGCTCCCGCCACTTGCGCGCGTCCTGCTCCAGCTTGCTCAGCCGGTCGAAGAGCATGTGCCGCCGCAACGACACCTCCTCCAGACGCGCCAGCTCCTCCTCCAGACTCTGCCGGTCCATGTAGACCGTCTCGCGGGCGTCGAGCGGGTTCATGTCGCGCCGCCAGCCGCGCAGCGACCGGTAGCGGCTGAACTCCTCCACCGTCATCCCGACGGCCGTGGCAATGAGCTCCACCCGCATCGGATAGCCGCACCAGCGTGAATAGGCGCGGCGCATCCAGCGGTCGGTCTCCCGAGGAATCACCAGCGGCGGCCGCCGAGGGCGCAGGTATACGATGTAGGCGTCCCGCTGCTCGTCGTAGTAAAGCGGCGAGTCCAGCCGCTCCACACGCGGCACCACGGCCATCTCCGCCACCAGCCCCACGGCCTGCGCGTCGGTGGACTCGGCGGCCACCTGCTCCGGCGTGCGCGGGTCGTAAAAGTGCTCGTCCGACGGCAGCGGCTCCTGATGGGCCTCCAGCCGCCGACGCAGCTCCTGTCGAAGCTCCTCCAGCTCCTCGCCGGGCTCCTCCTCATCCAGACCGTCGGCGCGCACCAGTCGACCATCCGAAGCCACACGCCACCCGTCGGTCGTCTCCAGTCCCGCAGGAGGCTCCTCCTGCGGCCAGTCGTAGCCAACCGCCCGACAGGCAGGCCGCACAAACCGAAGCCATCGAAAGACCTGCCCTCGGTCAAGGCCCAGCTCCGAGCCGATCCGGTAGGCCGCTTCGAGCGGGCGATGCTCCAGACTATCGTAACGCTCGAAGAACTGACAGGCCAGACGTCTCGACTCGGGGGACAGGTCGGACGCTCTCAGCGCTCGTACCCGCATCACGTCTCATTCCACTACGCGAAGCTCTGCGCGGTTGGGGGCGTAGATATGCTGCGCAGGGCGAAAGCGACGCTTGCTGGGCACCTCCACCAGCACAAAGCAGCGCTCGGTGCGGTGCGTGTCCATGGCAAAGCGATAGTACCCCGTACGATAGATCAGATCCGGGCGCTCCTGCTTGAGCTGCTCCAGCGCCTCGGCATTGGACACTCCGGCAGGGATCTCCATGACCACCACACCCCGCAACAACCGACCACGTCCCTTACCGGAGGCTTCCCATTCCACAGTGCGACCCACAAGGGACTGCTCGCCCATCAAAGATTCCCCAATGGTTTGTGATTCTTCTATATCCCGTTATTCGCCGCAAACTATC
>ERZ795042.467-NODE-467-length-32797-cov-23.839839_pt1 | contig 32797 bp, 34 predicted proteins | sample MGYA00375126_ERZ795042 | MGnify/ENA primary metagenome ERZ795042 (study PRJEB30171, sample SAMN05518105) | compost metagenome | isolation source: Feedstock adapted compost from Newby Island compost facility, Milpitas, CA | place: USA:Newby Island compost facility...
GTGATCCTCGAGGTGCGCGACGCCGAAGGGAACGTCATCTTCCGCCAGGGTGAGCCGGAGCGGCGGCAGGTCGTGGACCCTGGCTCGGTCTGGCTCCTCCACAGCATCATGTCGGACTGCACCGCCCGCTTCCTCATCTGGGGGTGCGGCGGCAGCAACGATGACCTCGCGCTCGACTTCTTCATGGAGGACGGGACGCGAGTTCCCGCTGGCGTGAAGACCGGGACGCAGCAGGGGCCGGCGAGCGCTTCCGACACGCTGGAGACCTGGATGAACGGCTACACCCGCTACGCCGCCACGGCCGTATGGGTGGGGAACGCGAACAACGACCTCGTGAACGACCGCAGCTTCGCCGCGGCGAACACGACCGTCCGGCTCTTCAAGCACTGGATGGGCTGGTACCACACCTACCTGAAAAACCTCGGCGTCTTCGAGACGCCAGCGGGATTCGACGACCTGCGCCCGCCGAACGTCCGCTACGTGCAGGTGAAGTCTCCGGCGATGGAGGGATCGCTGGAGGGGGGCTGTGACCAGACGGTGTCCTCCTGGGTCCGGAACGACGTCTCTTACGAGCCCGACTGCGAGGAGGTGGAGATCGACGTCCGGAACGGGCTCCTGGCGTCGGACGCGACGCCCGCCCAGTACCGCGTGAAGCGGAAGTTCGTGAAGCTCCCCGAGTACAAACGCGACCTCGCGATTTCCGTGGCGAGGCAGAAGGGGATCCCCATTGCGCCCACGGAGCGCAGCACGGGTGAGGTGGCGGTCGCGATCCTCAACCTCACGAACGGCGCGACGGTCAGCAAGGACACGGAGGTCATCGGGACGATCGACCTGCCCGAGATCGAAGGCTGGCGGCTCGAGTTCGGTGAGTCGGCGTCTCCCACGAAATGGACGACCATCGCCACGGGCGAGGAGCCGGTCCGCACGGAGGTCCTCGGGACGTTCGCGGTGAAAGAGCTGCAGGACGGTGTCTACACCATCCGGCTCGTCGTGGAGACGGTGTCGGGCGAGCTCGAAGCGCGGGTGACGATCAACGTCGAGAAGAAGAAGGCGACTCCCACCCCGAGCGCGACGCCGAGCGCGACGCCGAGCGCGACGCCGAGCGCGACGCCGAGTACGACGCCGGGCGCAACGCCCACCGGCACGCCGGTGCTGACGCCCATCGTTCCCGGCTCTGGGACTCCGACACCCGCCCCGACGGTGACCCCGACGCCGCCCAGCGAGTCCGGTTAACGGCGGGTCACCGCAGCCGTACACCCGGCTGCAGCCCGACCTCCGCTGCCCAGGACCCTGCTCCGACCTTGCCGCCGCCTTCCGGCTGGACGCGGAGGACGCGGAGCACGCCGCCGTTCAACCGTACATCGAACCCCTCCGCGTCCACGGCGAGGACCTCGCCCGGCATTCCCGCTTCCTGGCGCCGGTCGAGGCGGCAGTCGAAGATCTTGAGCTTGGCCTTCGCGAACGTCGTCCAGGCCCCCGGCTGCGGATTGCAGCCGCGGATGCGGGCGTAGACGCGCTCCGCGGGCTCGAACCAGAGGATGCGGCCGTGCTCCTCGGTGCAGGGCGGTTCGTACGTCGCCGCCCGGTGGTCTTGCTCGATTCGCGGCGCGTCCCCCCGGGCAACGAGGTCGACCGCCCGCACCATCCCCTCCACACCCAGCGGGAAGAGGCGCTCGAAGTACAGGCTCCCCACCGTGTCGTCCGGCCCGATCGGGACGCGCTCCTGGAGGAGGATCGGACCGGTGTCGATTCCGGCGTCCGGCCAGAAGATGGTGTACCCGGTCTCCGTTTCGCCGAAGATGACGGCCCAGTTGATCGCGGAGGCGCCCCGATGACGCGGGAGCAGGCTCGGGTGGTACTGGATCGTCCCGTGCGAGGGAATCTCGAACAGCTCGGGCGGAAGGATCTCCGTGACGAACGCCATGACGGCGAGCTCGAGGGCTGCCTCTCGCCACTGCGCAAGGCCGTCGGCATCCTTCAGCCGCTTCGTCTCGACGATTGGAACGCCCGCCTCGCTCGCGGCCGCCCAGAGCGGATCCGGACGGTCGCTGCGTGCCGGTGCGCTCACGACCGCGACCTCGTGGCCGGCCTCGCGGAGGCGCCGGAAGACTGCTTCTCCGAAGGCCGCCTGACCGATGACTCCGACGCGCATCAGCTCCTCCTGCGCGCCCACTCGGCGCTGGCTAGACTGCGATCATCATGCGCGGCCCTCAGCCGCCGTGCCAGCCGGAGCGCGCACCGATGATCGCCGTCGAGCCGGCCACCGTCCGAGACGCCCCTGCCATCTTCGAACTCGTCACCTACTGGGCCGACAGGGGCGACATGCTCCACCGCTCGCTGAACGAGGTGTACGAGAGCATCCGCGACTTCAAGGTCGCGCGGCTCGACGGAGCCGTCGTCGGCTGCGGTGCGCTCCACATCATGGGGCCCGACCTGGCGGAGATTCGGTCGCTCGCCGTCGCGGAGGCGGCACAAGGTCAGGGGGTCGGCGCTGCGATCGTGCGGGCGTGCCTGGACGAAGCGCAGCGCCTCGGGCTCGCGCGCGTCTTCGCGCTCACCTTCCGGCCGGGCTTCTTCGAGAAGCTCGGCTTCCGGCGTGCGAACGTGGTGGAGTTCCCGCAGAAGGTCTGGAACGAGTGCGTCCGCTGCCCGTTCTTCGCCGACTGCAAGGAGGTCGCCGTCGTCATCGACCTCGAGTGACGTCACCCTGCCGCCGGAGCCGGGTCCGCTAGCTCCTGGAGGAGCTGCTGGAGCTCCGCGGCAGGTCCGAGGCCGAAGCGGAGCTCGACCTGCCCCGCAAGCGGCCGAAGCCGCCGCCGCAGCTCCGCGCGCACCCTCGCCAGACGGCGCTCCCCTCCCTGGACGACGAGGAGGTAGCCGTTCGGGAGCTCCAGCAGCTGGTCGAACGGCGAACACGCCGCCCGGACCGCCGCCCTCAGAGCGCGCCCCGCGACTTCGCCCGGCGGGCCGGAGACGAAGGCGCCGATGACGCCCACTCGCGCCCGCGGCGGCACGGTCGCGAGACGACGGAGGCCGTCCGCCGAGGGCACCGGGCGTACACGCCGGCGGCGGACGCTGCTTTCGGTCCCGACCGCGCGCATCGAGGCTAGCCTCGCGCGGCCCTGCCGATGCCTGCTATCGGGGTGCTCCCGGGCCCGGCTCGCTCGAGGGCCCGAACTCCGCCCGATGAGCTCCCGATGGACCGGGCCGCCGGGCGAGGCTCCGACGGCGTCGCCGCCAGAGGTACGCCGCGCTGGCGACGATGCCCGCGACCCACACTCCCGCGAGGGCGAGGGTGATCCGGATGTCCCGCCCGAGGCTGTCCCCGGCGACGACGGCCATGGAGGTCGGCACCAGCATGCCGAGGAAGCTCGCCACGATGAAGCGGCGGAAGTCGATCGCCGTGAGGCCGGCCACGAAGCTGATGAGGTCGAAGTTCACGACCGGCAGCATCCGCGCCCAGAAGATCACCTGTCCCCCCGCTTCGACGGCGAGGCGGTCCAGCCTGGCGGCCGCTTTCCGGCCGATGAGGCGCGCGAGGTGGCGCCGTCCGAACCGTCTGGCAACCCAGAACGCGGCGGCGGAACCGAGCGTCATCCCTGCCATCGAGTAGGCGGTCCCGAGCACCGGCCCCCAGGCGAGGCCGGCGGCGATGAAGATGGGCACGTTCGGGATCGGAGCGAAGAGGACGGAGGCGGCGAGGACGAGGATGTACACCAACGGCCCCCAGTACCCCCACTGCGCGACCCAGTTCCGGAAGGGCTCCGGGTCGATCTCCAGCTGGAGCCCGAGCGCTTCCGTCGCGGTCGCGTACCCCGCCACGAGGAGGAGGAATCCGACGACGATCGCGGCGATCGTGCGCCGCTGGAGGAGGAGTGGTGTCTCTTCTCCTTCCTCGATGAGCACGTCGATGGTGGTCAGGTGCCGGTCGTCCTCACCCATGGGCATCAGCCCGCGCTCTGGCGGAAGTGCTCCTCGAGAAGCCGATTCACCGTCTCGGGTGCTTCCTGCTGCACCCAGTGGCTCACGTTCGGGAGGTAGTGCACGCGGAGGTCCTTGACCAGCTCGTCGGTGCCGTGCGTGAGCTCCTTCCCCAAGGCGATGTCGTCTTCGCCCCAGATGAGGAGCGTCGGCACCTGGATGAGCGGAGCGGGATCGGGGATGCCGAACCCCTTCCGCGCTGCGGCGCGGTACCAGTTGATCCCCCCGGCGAGCCCGCCGTTCCGCCAGTTCCGCAGGTACGCCTTCGCGTCCTCCCTCGTGAAGGTCCCCGGCTGCGTGTCCCGGATCATCATCCGCATGAGCGCTCGGTAGTCGTCCATGGCCAAGAGCCGTTCGGGAAGCCAGGGGAGCTGGAAGAAGAAGATGTACCAGCTGCGCAGGAGCTGGCGCGGGCGCCACAGCTTCCGACGGAAGATCGTCGGGTGGGGACAGTTCAGGACGGCGAGGGTGCGGAGCCGCTCCGGCGCGCCGATGGCAGTGACCCAGGCGAGGGCGCCGCCCCAGTCGTGGCCCACGAGGTGCACCCGTTCGATCCCGAGGGCGTCGAGGAGCCCGACGACGTCCCCGACGAGCGTGGGCACGTCGTAGGGGCCTCGCCGCTCGGTCTCCCCGTACCCGCGCAGGTCCGGCGCCAGGACGTGGAAGTGCGGCCGGAAGTGCTCGAGCTGGTGGCGCCAGGAGTACCAGAACTCAGGGAACCCGTGGAGGAAGAGAACGGGCTCGCCCGATCCGGCCTCCGCCACGTGCATGCGGAGACCACGAACGTCGAGGAAGCGGTGCGCGATGCCCTCCACGGAGGCCCCTTTCGCGGCCATTTTAGGGGGTGCCCGCGTCGCCCACCCGTAGCAGGAGGAAGAGGTACAGCACGGGGAAGACGAAGATGAGCGAGTCGAGCCGGTCCAGGAACCCGCCATGGCCGGGGAGGAGACCGCTGGCGTCCTTCACCCCCATCCGGCGCTTCATCCAGCTCTCGAAGAGATCCCCTGCCATCGCGGCGAGCGGGAGCGCCACCGCCAGGTGGAGGATGGTCGGGAGGCCCACGTCCGTTCCGAGCCAGCGGTCGAGGACGAGAACGGCGACGAACCCGCCCGTGTAGCCGCCAACCGCCCCTTCCCACGTTTTCTTCGGGCTGATCCGGGGTGCGAGCAGGTGGCGACCCCAGAGCCGGCCGACGGCGTAGGCGCCTGTATCGGTGGTGAAGGTCGCGAGCAGCCCCAGGATGGTCCACTCCCTCCCGTTCGGCTCGTTCCGGACCCAGACGAACGTCGCACCGAGGATGCCGAGGTACGCTGCGGCGCCGGCGAAGGCGAGCGCGTCGTGCCGCCGCCGCAACCGGCCGGCAGCTGCGGCGCCGAGCGCGAGGCCGCCGGCGGCTGCCGCGGGGGCGTGGCCGAGCGCTGCCAGCCCCACCGTGGCGCCGAGGACGGCGGCGGGGAGCCAGTACCGGCGCGCGGCGGCGGCGAGCGGCTCGCGGGGCATCGTCCAGCCGTGGAGGAATTCGATCGTCGCGAGGAGGGCCACGCCGCCGCATGCGGCCGCGAAGGGCCAGCCGCCGACCCAGACGATGAGGAGGAGGATGGGGAGACCGACCGCGGCGGTGGCGAGCCGGAGCCGTAGGGTGCTGGCCGGCGCGGCGGCAGATGCGCTCACGGCCCCTGGATGGAGCGCAAGTCCTCCTCGAGGAGGCCGCCGAACTTCCGCTTCCGGCGCCCGTACTCCGCGAGGGCCAGATCGATGTCCTCCCGCCCGAAGTCCGGCCAGTAGGTGTCCGTGAAGTAGAGCTCGGCGTACGCGCCTTGCCAGAGGAGGAAGTTCGAGATCCGCTGCTCGCCCGCCGTGCGGATGATCAGGTCGGGATCGGGCATGCCGGCGGTCGAGAGGAAGTTCGCGAACGTCTCCTCCGTCACCTCGTCCGGTCTCAGTCCCGCCTCGATGACGCGCCGCACCGCGTTCACGATGTCGTCCCGCCCCCCATAGCTGAAGCAGACGTTCAGGTTCAGGCCGGTGTTCTCGGCCGTCACCTCGATGGCGTGCTGGACTTCCCGCTGGAGCCAGTCGGGCAGCGTCTCGATGTGCCCGAGCATGCGCAGGCGAACGTTGTTACGGCGGAAGTGTTCGAGCTCCCGCTTGATGAACCGGCTGAGGAGGCGGATGAGCGCGCGGACCTCGGGCTCCGGGCGCCGCCAGTTCTCCGTGCTGAACGCGTACAGCGTGAGGTACTGGACGCCGTGCTCGTGGAAGCGTTCGATGACGCGGCGAATGTTCTCCGTGCCCGCCCGGTGGCCCGCGACGCGCGGCAGCCCCCGCTGCGTCGCCCAGCGGCCGTTCCCATCCATGATGATCGCCACGTGCCGAGGCACGCGGCCGCCGGTGATCGGTGAGATGAGGTCGCCGGCAGGCTCGACGGGGCGGCTGACGAGCGGCCGCGCCGTCTCAGACCTCGAGGAGTTCATGCTCTTTCCTTTTGCCCTCCGCATCGATCTCGCGGATGTGCCGGTCTGTGAGCTCTTGCAGGTCGTGCTCGTACCGACGGAGTTCGTCTTCCGAGAGGACCCCCTCCTTGTGGAGGCGGCGGAGCTCGTCGTGGGCGTGCCGTCGCACGTTCCGGACGGCCACGCGAGCCTCCTCCACGCGGTGGTGGACGTGCTTCACGAGCTCCTTCCGGCGCTCCTCGGAGAGCGGCGGGATGACGAGCCGGATGATCTGCCCATCGACGGAGGGGTTCAGGCCGAGGTCCGAGCTCTGGATCGCCTTCTCGACCGCCTTCACGGCGTTCCGATCCCAGACCTGGATGGTGAGGAGCCGGGGCTCGGGCGCGGCGATGCTCGCGAGCTGCTTCAGGGGCGTCTGGGCGCCGTAGTAGTCGACGTGGAGCGACTCGACGAGGCTCGGATGGGCGCGCCCGGTCCGAACCCCGGCGAGGTCCCGCCGCAGCGCATTCACGGCTCCGTCCATTCGCTCGTCGGCATCCATCAACACTTCATCGGGGTCCTGCATCGCTGCTCCCTCCAGAGGCTTCCGCTGCTCCGTCCTTCACACCAGTTTGGCGGACTCGGTCTCCGGTTTCGAGGAGACGAGCGTGCCGACGTGCTCGCCCATGAGGGCGCGGTAGATGCCGTCCGGTGCGCGCACGTCGAAGACGACGATCGGCAGCTCGTTCTCCATGCAGAGGCTGAGGGCCGTGGAGTCCATCACCTGCAGGCGCCGTTGCAGGGCCTCGATGTAGGTGAGGTGATCGAACTTCTTCGCCTGCGGGTTCGTGCGCGGGTCGGCGTCGTACACGCCGTCGACGCCGTTCTTCGCCATGAGCAGCACTTCGCAGTCCACTTCGATCGCCCGCAAGGCCGCCGCCGTGTCGGTCGTCATGAACGGGTTGCCGGTTCCCGCGGCGAAGATGACGACCCTCCCCTTCTCCAGGTGCCGGATGGCGCGACGGCGGATGTACGGCTCCGCGACCTGCGCCATGGCGAGGGCCGTTTGCGTGCGGACGACGACGCCCTGCTTCTCGAGGGCGTCCTGGAGGGCGAGGGCGTTCATCACCGTCGCCAGCATCCCCATGTAGTCGGCCGTGGCGCGGTCCATGCCGGTCTCGGCCGCGCTGGAGCCGCGCCAGAAGTTCCCGCCGCCGACGACGATGGCGACCTCCACGCCCTGCTGCACCGCGCGGACGACTTGGGAGGCAATCCCTTCGATCGTCGGGGGATCGATGCCGAACGGCCGGTCGCCCATGAGCGCCTCTCCGCTGAGCTTGAGGAGCGCGCGATGGTACCGGCCGTTCATGGGTTTGCTTCTCCGTCAGAGGCCCAGCTGTGGCGAGAGCCTCAGGACTCCTTCCCGAGTTCGAAGCGAACGAACCGACTGACGCGGATGTTCTCGCCCGTGCGCGCGATCAACTCTTTGATCAGCTCGTCGATGGTGCGGCTCGCGTCCTTGATGAACGGCTGCCGGAGGAGGACGACCTCCTCGTCCGGCCCTTCCATGTCAGGGGTTCGATCCTCCGGTGCGACGACCTGCGGGCTCATGGCCGCGATCTGCATGGCGATGTCGCGGGCGAGCTGGCGGAACTCGGGGGTGTTCGCGACGAAGTCGGTCTCGCAGTTCAGCTCCACGAGCACCCCGATGCGGCCGCCGGCATGGATGTACGCCTCGACCACGCCCTGCTTCGTCTCCCGTCCGGCGCGCTTCGCGGCGGCGGCCATCCCCCGTTCCCGGAGGAGTGCGGCGGCCTTCTCCATGTCGCCGCCCGCTTCCTCGAGGGCGCGCTTCGCATCCATCACGCCCGCCCCGGTCTGCTCCCGGAGCTCCTTCACCATCGCCGTCGTGATCTCTGCCACGCTCTACTCTCCCTCGTCCTCTGCGGCTTCCTGTTCCTCTGCGGACACGACCGTGACCCGCGCGGCGGCGGCAGCCGGCCGCTCCTCCTCATCCGGCGACGCGGAGTAGTGGCCGGTCGCCAGCGCCTCCTCCTCGGCCGCGCGCGAGAGCTCTTCGACCTGGACGCCGGCTCCCACGCCCGACTCTCGGGCCGCCCGCCCTTCGACGATGGCATCGGCGATCTTCCCGAGGATGAGCTTGATGGCGCGGATCGCGTCGTCGTTGCTCGGGATCGGGTACGTGATCGGGTCGGGATCGCAGTTCGTGTCGACGAGCGCCACGATCGGGATCCCGAGGCGCTCGCACTCGTGCACGGCGATGGCTTCCTTCACCGTATCGATGATGAACACGGCGGCGGGGAGCCGCTCCATGTTCTTGATCCCGCCGAAGTACCGGTTCAGACGCTCGATCTCCTCCTGGATCTTCAGCTGCTCCTTCTTCGGGCGGCGGGCGAAGTCGCCCCGCTCCATCGCGGCCTCGAGCTCCTTCAGGTAGCGGATGCGCTGCTGGATGGTGCGGAAGTTCGTGAGCGTGCCGCCGAGCCAGCGGGTGTTCACGTACGGCATCCCGCAGCGCTTCGCCTCCGCCTCGACCGTGTCCCGGGCCTGCTTCTTCGTCCCGACGATGAGCACGTCGCCGCCCGATGCGACGACGTCCCGCACGAAGTTGATCGCTTCTTCGAGACGGGTGACGGTCTGCTGGAGGTCGATGATGTGGATGCCGTTCCGCTCCGTGAAGATGAACGGCCGCATCTTCGGGTTCCACCGCCGTGTCTGATGGCCGAAGTGGACCCCGGCTTCGAGGAGCTGCTTCATGCTGACTGGCGCTACCAGAACTCGCCTCCGTTGCCGCGGCGCAGTAATTTGGCCCGTTCCCCGGGCCAGCCGCCGCTGGGTTCTGCTTTCCCTCAAGGATAGCCCGCCCTGGAACGTTCGCGGAAGGTCGCCTGATTGACGGGGTCCTGCCCCTCTGCTAGCGTGCGCGCCAGGAAAGGAGGTGATGCGCATGGACAGTAGCAGTCATCGTCGTAGCGACCGACACCACGCGCAGGAGGTGACCTCCTTTCCGTAGGTCGTCGCCGTTCGCTACGAACCTCTGGGGCCGGGTTCCGCCCGGCCCCTTTTCATTCCGCCCTCGTCCGCCGATGCTGCAGGGTGAGGTGCGTCAGCGGTGAGCGAACTCCCTCCGTTCGACGTACGCGCCTACCAGTCCCAGCTCGCCACCCGCTGGGTGGGCCGGTTCCTCGTCTACCGGTTCACGGTGGGCTCCACGATGGACCTGGCACGCCGGGAGGCAGCCGAAGGCGGGCCGCACGGCACGCTCGTGATGGCGGAGGAGCAGACGGCCGGACGCGGCCGGAAGGGGCGCTCCTTCTTCAGCCCTCGCGGCGAGAACCTGTACGTCACGTACCTGCTCCGGCTCGACGAGGAGCAGTACCGGCGGCTGCCGCTCGCGGTCCCGCTTGCGGCCTGCCGGGCCTGCGAGGCGGAGTGCCCTGACGTCCGCATCAAGTGGCCGAACGACCTCTGGATCGGCACCGAGAAGGTGAGCGGGATGCTCGTGGACGTGGAGTTCGAGGGCACCGACATCGTCGCCTTCCCCGGCATCGGCATCAACGTGAACGGCGACCCCACCGTCGTTCCCGAACTCCGCGGCATCGCCACGAGCCTGCGGCGGGCGCTCGGGCGCACCGTCTCCCGCGAGGGTGTCCTCGCCCGGCTCTCGAACGAACTCGAGTACTGGCTCTCCGCCCCGTGGGCGGAGCTCGCTCGGGCGTACCGGGAGCGGAACTTCCTCCTCGGCCGAGAAATCGTCGTCCACCCTCCCACCGGGGAGCCGTATCCGGCGCGGGCGGTGGACATCGCCGACGACGGCTCGCTCGTCGTCGAGGCGGGCGGGCGCCGGGAGGCGCTGCGGGCCGCCGAGGTCACCGTGCGGCCGCAGTGAGGCTCAGGGCGCGCGCTCCCGCTCCTCCCGCAGGAACATCTGGATGAGGTCGATCGGCACGGGGAAGACGATGGTGCTGTTGTTCTCCGCCGCGACCTCGCTCAGCGTCTGGAGGAAGCGGAGCTGCACCGTGATCGGCTCCTGGGCCATGACGTGGGCGGCTTCGCGCAGCCGCTCGCTCGCCTGGTACTCGCCGTCGGCGGCGATGATCTTCGCGCGCCGCTCCCGCTCGGCTTCGGCCTGACGCGCCATCGCCCGCTGCATCGACTGCGGCAGCTCGACGTCCTTCACCTCGACGGCCGTCACCTTTACGCCCCACGGCTCGGTCTGCTCGTCGATGATCCGTTGGAGCTGCTGGTTGATCTTCTCCCGCTGCCCGAGGAGCTCGTCGAGCTCCGACTGGCCGAGCACCGAGCGTAGCGTCGTTTGCGAAATCTGCGAGGTCGCGCGGATGTGATCGAGGATGCGCACGACGGCGGCCGTGGGCTCCACCACGCGGAAGTAGACCACCGCGTTGACCTTCACCGTCACGTTGTCCCGCGTGATCGCCTCCTGCGCCGGCACGTCGAGGGTGATCGTGCGGAGGTCGACCTTCACCATCCGGTCGACGAAGGGGAGCAGGATGAAGAGTCCTGGCCCCTTCGCGCCGATGAGGCGGCCGAGGCGGAAGATGACGCCGCGCTCGTACTCCGCCACGACGCGGATGGAAAACGGCAACAGCGGGATCAGCATGATCGCGCTGAACCCGATGAGAAACGCCCGGATTAGTTTCGTGCCAAAACCGACCGAATACTCCGCTGGCGGCATGGAGTACGAGCTTCCCGGTCCCTGCTCGCTCATGATGACTCCTCCTTGCGCACTTTCAGCAGCAGTCCCTCGGCGCCTACTATACGCACCCGCTCACCTTCGCGCGCTTGTCCCTCTTCGATGCGGGCACGCCAGCGCTCCCCTTCGACCATCACGAATCCTTCCGGCGTGAGCGGGGTACGGACGACCGCGGTTTTCCCAACCAGCGCTTCGGTGCCGACCACTGCCGGAATCCGCCGCATCCGAGCGAGTCCGACGAGGATGGAGATGAACATCGCCGCGACGACGAAGAGGAGAAAGCCGACGACGATCCGGTTCGGCTGCACTTCGGCCGGCGTGTCGCGGAAGGCGATGATCGCCCCCAGGACGAGGGCGACGACCCCTCCGCCCGCGAGGATGCCGCCGGAGGGAACGAACAGCTCGAGCGCGAAGAAGAGGAGCGCAAGGGCGATGAGCGCCACGCCGACGGTGTCGATCGGGAGCGCGCCCAGCCCGAGGAACCCGAGGATGATGGCGATGCCTCCCGCCACACCCGGGAAGATGAGGCCCGGGTTGGAGAGCTCGAAGATGAGCCCGAGGAACCCGAGGCTGATGAGGATCGAGGCGAGGGTGGGATCGGCGAGGAAGCTGAGGAACCGCTCCCACGCCGTCATGCCCGTCTCGACACGCGGCGCTCGCGAGACGTCCCCGAGCTCATACGTGACGCCGGGGCGGAGCTCGATGCGTTCGCCGTCCAGCTCCTCGAGGAGCTCGTCCAGGCTCGGGGCGACGTAATCCACGACGCCGAGCTCGAGCGCCTCCTCCGCGTTCACCGCGGCCGCCTCGCGGACGGCCGACTCCGCCCAGTCGGCGTTCCGGCCGCGGAGCTCCGCCAGCGAGCGGATGAGGGCCACGGCGTCGTTCTCGATCTTCTTCCCCAGGTCGCCCTCGATGTCCGACCCGTCGATGTTCACCGCCGCCGCTGCACCGATGCGGGTGCTCGGCGCCATCGCGGCGATGTGCGCTGCCATGGTGATGAACGTCCCTGCGCTCGCCGCTCGGCCTCCCGGGGGCCAGACGTAGACGGCAACCGGGACCTGCGCTCGCAGGATGCGCTTCACGATCCCTTCCATCGAGGTGCTCAGCCCGCCGGGCGTGTCGAGGAGGATGACGACGAGGCTCGCCTGCTCGTCCTCGGCGCGGTCGATCCCGCGGTCCACGTACTCGTCCGTGATCGGGCCGATCGAGCCGTCGATGGTCAGGATGTGGACGGCGTCTGGCTCCGCTGCCGCCTGGCCGCACGCGGCCGCCGCCGCGAGAAGGCCGAGGAGGAGGAGCACGAGGGAACACGCTCGGCGGAATCGTGCCATTCCGCGACGAGTATACGGGCGGCGCTCGCCCCGCTCGTTTCGACCGTGAAGGCGGTTGGCCTATCATGGAGCGCGAGGAACCATGCCGATGTCCCCCGACTTGCTCCGGATCCGCACCCGCGGCGCCCGTGACCTGCTGCCCGCGGAGATGCGTGCCTTCAGGCGTGTGGAGGACGCTTTCCGCCAGGCCGCCCTCCGCTGGGGGTACGAGGAGATCCGGACACCGGTCATCGAGCCGTTCAGCCTCTTCACGGTCGCGGGAGCGCTCACGCCGGCGATGCTCTCGCGCGTCTACTCCTTCCTCGATTGGGACGGCTGGAGCGGCGAGCGGGTGGTCCTCAGGCCCGACTCCACCATCCCTGTGGCCCGTGCCGTGGCCGACGGAGGGGTGAAGCTTCCCGCGCGCGTGTTCTACGTCCAGAACCGGTTCCGATTCCCGGCCGACGGCGAGGCGGCAGAGAGTTGGCAGTGCGGGCTCGAGCATCTCGGCGCGCCGCCCGCGGTGGGCGACCTGGAGGTGATCGCCGTCGGCTGCGAGGCGCTCGACGCCCTCGGGCTGTCGCCCACCATCCGGCTCAGCCACGTCGGCGTCGGACGGGCGCTCCTCGCGATGTGGCATCAGCCCGGCTCGCCCGAGCACCAGGAGCTCGTCGACCTGCTCGCGGAAGAGGGACTGGGCGCCCTCTCCCAGCGGGTGCGCGGGGAGGCGGTGGAGCGCCTCCTGCCGCTACTCCTGCAGCCGGGCGAGCGCGCGTCGTACGTCGACAACCTGCTCGCCTTGGCGGGGGAGGCGGTCCCGGGGGTGCGGGCACCGCTCGAGGAGCTCCGCGCTGCAGCCCAGGCGCTGGAGGAGAGCGGCCGCCAGGTGGTGATCGACCTCTCCATGCCGTGCGACTTCGAGTACTACGACGGGCTGGTCTTCGAGTTCCTCGTCGAGGGCGAGCCGCGCGGCCGCGGCGGCCGGTACCGGCCCCCGATCGGCGCCTGCGAGACGGCGTGCGGCCTCGGGCTCGACGCCACCGAGCTCGCTGCCTCCCTCGCCGATGGGGACCAGGCTCCGTTCGTTGCCGCCGTCGTCCCGGTCACGAGCGAGGACGTTCCCCGCGCGATCGGCGTGGCGAGGGCACTGCACCGGAGCGGTCTCCCTGCCTCCCTCGAGGCGGACGGACGAGCGGCAGCGGTGGCGGTGCTCGTCGGCCGCGATGCGATCACGCTCCGCACGCCGGAGGAGGAGCGGCCCCTTCGGTCGCTCGATGAGCTCGTGGAGGTGCTCCTTCGCTTCAAATGAGCATCAAGCTGGCGCTGCCCACGGGTGATGCGCGGTCGGCGGTGGCCGGGCTCCTCCGGGAGTGCGGACTACCGACGGACGGCTACGACCCCCCGTCGCGAGTCCTCCGCGCGGAGCTCGCCGAAGTCGGCCTCGTCTACCGAATCTTCCGCGAGCAGGACATCCCCATCCAGGTCGCGCTCGGGAACTACGACCTCGGCGTCTGCTCCCTCGCCTGGGTGCTCGAGCACAGCATCCGGTTCCCGCGGCAGCAGATCGTCCTCCTCGGGAGCCTCGCCGGCGGTGCCGCGGAGCTGTGGCTGGCGGCGTCGCCGGAATCGGGGCTTGCGGCAGGAGAGGTGCCCGCGGGCGAGGCTGGGTTCGGCGCCCGCATCGCGTCCGAGTACGGGAACCTCGCCGACTGGCTCGCGCTCCGTCTCCGCTGGCCCCGGTACGAGCTGCTGCCGCTGTACGGCTCGGCAGACGCGTACCCGCCCGAGGATGCGGAGCTCGTGCTGCTCGCTGCCTCGGGCGAGGCGGACGTCCACGGTCGGGGACTCCTCCCCCTTGCGCGCGTCCTCGACTCCCGGCTCGTCCTCGTCGCGAACCGGCGGGCCTTGGCCACGCGCAGCCTCGCGCCGGTGCTGGCGAAGCTGAGCGGGCGGCTCCAGCCGGTGTTCCCCGTGCTGAACGTCCCTCGCCGGTGGCGTACGGCCCCGTTCTCCCGGGCGGAGCGCCGGCGCGAGGTGGTGCGGCTCGCCCTCCCCGACGGACACGCGCAGCGTCACACCCACGCGGCGCTGCTCGAGGCGGGTCTCCAGCTGGAAGGGTACGGAGAGAAGGAGTTCGTCCGGCGCCCGCGGGCGCCGGAGGCAGCCCTCGAGGTGAAGGTGATCCGGCCCCAGGACATGCCGATGCTCGTCGCGCGCGGCCACTTCGACGTCGCCGTGACAGGGGTTGACTGGCTGAAGGAGCACCTCGCCCGCTTCCCGTCCTCGCCCGTTCGCATGGCGGTGGACCTCCAGCGCAGCCGGTACCGCATTGGGCCGGTGGTGGCCGAGGAGTTCCCGGCGGACTCGCTCGACGCGGCGCTGCGCATCTGGCGCCGCTGGGACCGGCCGGTGCGCATCGCGAGCGAGTACCCTGCGCTGGCGGAGGAGTTCGCTCGCGACTTCCGCCTGCACTTCGCCACGATCATCCCGATCAACGGCGCCAGCGAGGGGTTCGTCCCGGAGGACGCAGACATCCTCATCGAGGGTTCCGAGACTGGCACGAGCATCCGGGCGAACGGCCTGAAGATGCTCGACCCCTTCCTCGAATCGACGAACTGCGTCATCGTCCGTGACCCGCCGGTGACGGAGCGCGTGGACGTGCTCGAACGGCTCTTGGCTCGATTCGCATCGGCGGGACGGGTGGCAGCTGGTGTGTGATGCCGCCGATCACGCTCCACATGGTGCTCGCCCGCTCGGTCGCCGCGGCGCTGGGAGAGGAAGAGCTGCGGCTGGAGGAGCCCGCGTACCTGCTGGGGTCGACGACTCCTGACATCCGCGTCATCACCCGGCAGGACCGGTACAGCACCCACTTCTTCGACCTCGAAGGACCGGACCACCAGGACTCGGTCCAGGCGTTCTTCGAGGCGCATCCGGAGCTCGCCGACCCCGGCGCGCTCAATCCGGCGACCCGCGCCTTCGTCGCCGGCTACCTGAGCCACCTCGTGTTCGATGAGCAGTACATCACGCAGGTGTACCGCCGCCTCTTCGCCGCGCACGAACGCCTGGGGGGCGCGGTGCGGGCGAACCTCATGGACCGCCTGCTCCAGTTCGACATGGAACGCTCGGCCACCGACCCCGAGCTGCGGCGGACGCTGGCGCGGGCGCTCGGCGCCACCATCGAGAACATCCGCATCGGCTTCATCGAACCGGAGACGCTCGACCGCTGGCGCGAGGTCGCGCGGGACGTCGCCCAGCGGGACATGGACTGGGAGCGCGTCCGCGCGATGATCGCGAACCACCTCCGCCGCGCGGGCATCGGAGAGGAGGCGGAGCTCGTCAGTTTCCTCGACTCGCTCCCCGCCCTGCTCGATGAGACAATGGCGTACGTCAGCGACGAGCAGGTGCGGGCCTATCTCGAGCGGTCGAGCGAAGCAGCGGCCGCGACGATTGCGAGGTACCTGGGATGCGGATAATCCGGAACGCCGAAGAGGGCCGGAAGCTCCTTCTCTCGCGCCGGCCTCTCGAGATCGAAGAGCTCCCCATGGACATCCGGGAAACTACCTTCCGCACCTTCGGACAGGAGCTCTCGCCCGAAGAGGTGGTGCGACGCGTCATCCGCGACGTGCGCGAGGACGGCGACAACGCCGTCAACTACTACAACCTGAAGTTCGACGGAGCGCGGACGACGGAGCTCCGCGTGAGCGAAGACGAGATTCGGTCGGCGTACGACCAGGTAGAGCCGGAGGTCGTCGAAGCGCTCCGCTTCGCCGCCGAGCGGATCCGGCAGTACCACGAGCTCCAGGTGCGGGGTTCCTTCTTCGACTTCAACCAGAACGGGCTCGGCCAGCTCACGCGGCCGCTCCAGCGGGTGGGGATCTATGCGCCCGGGACACGGGCGCCGCTTCCGAGCACCATCCTCATGTGCGTCATCCCCGCGCGGGTGGCCGGGGTCGACGAGGTGTACGTCACCAGTCCCGTGCTGCCGGACGGCTCCGTTCCGCCCGTGAAGCTGGTGGCGGCCGACATCGCCGGTGCCGACGCGGTGTTCAAGGCCGGCGGCGCCCAGGGCGTCGCTGCCTTCGCCTACGGGACCGAGACGATCCCGAGGGTGGATAAGATCTGCGGTCCCGGGGGCCTGTTCGTGGCGATCGCGAAGCGCCTCGTGTACGGCGACGTCGGCATCGACTCCATCTACGGGCCTACCGAAACGATGATCATCGCCGACGAGAGCGCGGACCCCGAGCTCGTCGCCGCGGACCTGCTCGCGCAGGCGGAGCACGACCCCCTCGCGAGTCCGATCCTGCTCACCCCGTCCCATTACCTCGCCGAGCAGGTGGCGCGCCACATCGAACGCCTCCTGCCCCAGATGGAGCGAGGGAAGATCGCCCGGCAGGCGCTCGAGAACCGGGGCGGCTGTATCCTCGTGAACGACATCGATCACGCCATCGAACTCGCGAACGAGTACGCGCCCGAGCACCTCTGTCTGCTCGTCGAGGAGCCGATGGCGTACGCGTCGAAGGTGCGGAACGCTGGCGGCCTCTTTCTCGGGGAGGCGTCCCCGGAGGCGATCGGCGACTACACCGCCGGTCCGAGCCACACGATGCCCACCGGCGGGAGTGCGCGCTGGAGCTCACCGCTCAGCGTGAACGACTTCGTGAAGACGATCGCGGTCGTCAACCTGCCGGAAGAGCTCACCGAGGATCTCGCCCGGGCGGCGGCAGTGATCGCTCGCGCGGAGGGGCTCACCGGGCACGCCCACGCGGTCGAGCGTCGGCTGCGGGGCCGGTGAGCAGCCATGGATCCGCTGCGGTTCGTTCGCGCGGACTTCGTCGAGCTCGAAGAGTACGAGCCGGTGAAGCCGGTCGACGTTCTCGCTGAGGAGCTCGGCCTCACGCCCGCGGAGATCGTCAAGCTCGACGCGAACGAGAACCTGTACGGGCCTCCGGCCCCGGTTCGCGAAGCGGCCAGTCAGGCACCGTTCCACATCTACCCCGACCCGTACCAGACACGGCTGCGGGAGAAGCTCGCCGAATGGCTCGACGTGTCTCCCGACGAAGTCGTGGCAGGCGCGGGTGCCGACGACATCCTCGACCTCGTCCTGCGTCTCACGCGGCCGGAGGCGGTCGTCACCACGCCTCCGACGTTCGGCATGTACTCCTTCCTCGCCCGCGTGAATGGGTGCCGGGTCGTCGAGGTGCCGCGCCGCGACGGCTTCGAGCTCGACCTCCGGGGCGTCGCGCGGGCCGTCGAGGAGGAAGGGGCTCGCGTGGTGTTCCTCGCTTCCCCGAACAACCCGACCGGGACCCTCTCCTCCGTGGAGGAGATCGAGGCGCTCTGCTCGCTGGAGGCGCTCATCGTCGTCGACGAGGCGTACGCGGAGTTCGCCGGGACGACGTTCGTGCCGATGGTGCGGGAGCACCGGAACCTCGTGGTGGTGCGCACCTTCAGCAAATGGGCGGGGCTCGCGGGGCTCCGCGTCGGGTACGGGATCGCCGATCGCGAGCTCGCGCGGCGTCTCATGGCGATCAAGCAGCCGTACAACGTGAACGTTGCCGCCGAGGCCGCCGCCATCGAAGCGCTGGAACACCGCGAGGAGCTCATGGAGGTCGTGCGGGCCATCGTGCGGGAGCGGGAGCGGATGATCGGCCTCCTGCGGCAGTTCGCCTGGCTCCGCCCGCTCCCGTCGGTCACGAACTTCGTCCTCTGCCACGTCGAGGGCCGCTCCGCGAAGCACGTCGCGCAGGCGCTGCGTCGGCGCGGGGTCCTCGTGCGCTTCTACGACCGGCCGGAGCTACGCAACTACATCCGCATCAGCGTCGGAAGACCCTCGGACACGGACCGGCTCCTCGCGGCCCTCCAGGAGGTGGACAGGGAATGAGCGCGCGGACGGCGACCGTCACGCGGAAGACGTCGGAGACGAACATCGAAGTGCGGCTCGACCTCGACGGCAGGGGGCGGTTCGAGGTGGCGACGGGAATCGGATTCCTCGACCATATGCTCTCCCACATCGCCAAGCACGGCGTGTTCGACCTCTCCGTTCGTGCCGAAGGCGACCTGCACGTCGACGCGCATCACACCGTTGAGGACTGCGGACTCGCGCTCGGCGAGGCCTTCGCGCAGGCGCTCGGCTCGAAGGCCGGGATCGTTCGGACCGGCTTCGCCTACGTCCCGCTCGACGAAGCGCTCGCGTTCTGCGCGGTGGACCTCTCGGGCCGGCCGTACGCCGTCATCGACCTCCGGCTCTACGGCGCCGAGGTCGGCGGGCTGCCGCCGGACCTGTACCAGCACTTCCTCGAATCGTTCGCGGCGGCCGCGCGGGCGAACCTCCACGTCCGCGTGCTCGCGGGGGTGAACGACCACCACAAGGTGGAGGCGGCCTTCAAGGCGCTCGGCCGGGCGTTGGACGCCGCGACCCGCATCGACCCCCGCCGTGCGGGAGATGTTCCCAGCACGAAGGGGATCCTGTAGCCTTCCGCTTCGCAGTGGCGGGCGATTCGACGCTCCCGAAGGAACGGCTCGAAGCGTACCTCGCGGAGAAGCTGTCGGTGCCCGCCGTGCGTGTCACCCGGCTCACCCGCGTGCCCGGCGGGGCGTCGCGCGAGACCTGGCTCATCGACGCCGAGTGGCGGGACGCAGCCGGCGAGCCCCGGCAGGCTGCCTACGTGCTCAGGCGGGACCCGCCGGCCAGCCTCCTCGAGACGGACCGCGGGCTGGAGCACGCGTTCTACACCGCCTTCGCGGGGAGCGAGGTCCCCGTCCCGCCCGTGCTCTGGCTCGAGCGGGACCCGTCCGTCCTCGGAGCACCCTTCTTCGTCATGGAGCGCGTCGCCGGGGAGGCGAGTCCGCGACGCCTCCTCGCGCCCCCCTTCGTGGCGCACCGGGAGCTTCTCGGGCGCCGGATGTACGAGATCCTCGCCGCCATCCATCGCTTCGAGTGGCGCGGGACGGCGGTCGAGTCGGCCTGCCAGGCCCCGCGTCCGGAGGAGTGCTGGCGGGTCGAACTGGAGCACTGGGAGCGAGTGATCGATCGGGAGGAGCTCTCGCCGCAGCCGATCGTGCGGGCTGCCATCCGCTGGCTGCGGCGGAACCCTCCGCCGCCGCCGGAGCGGGTAACGGTCGTGCACGGCGACTTCCGGGTGGGGAACTTCCTCGTCACCCCCGAGGGCGACATCACCGCCGTCCTCGACTGGGAGATGGCGCACCTCGGCGACCCGCTCGAGGACCTCGCGTGGTCGTTCAACGAGGCGTGGGAGTGGGCGCGGGACGGCAGGAAAGGCGGTCTCATCGAGCGGGACGAGGCGCTCCGCGTCTACGAGTCGGCGTTCGGCCGGCGAGTCGATCGAGCGGCGCTCTTCTGGTGGGAGGTGTTCAGCAGCGTGAAGGCGCAGGCCATCTGGCTCACCGCAGCGCGGACGTTCCAGTCCGGCGGCAGTCGGGAGCTCGTCCTCGCCTTTACGGCATACTGGCTGGGGAACTTCCAGGACGAGATCCTCTTGCGGACGATGGGAAGGGGCTCGTGAGACCCGATCCGCCGATCGTCTTGTTCGGCGTCGCCGCCGCGCTCCAGGAGCTCCTGCCGCAGGTCGCGGACCCGTACGGCCAGCAGACGGTGGGCATCTCCGCGAGCCTCGTGGCGATGCTGGCGCAGGAGTGGGACCGGGCTCCGGCGAGGCTGTGGGAGGAGAACGAGGCCATCCGGGAGCTCCTCGCCCGCGGCGCGGCGCTGCCTGGGCTCGCTCCCGAGGTGCGGGAGCGGCTGGAGGAGGGAAGCCAGGCCCCGGCCCACCCCGGCGCACGCCTGTCGGAGCTCCAGGCGGAGAACGACAGGCTCCGAGCGCTGCTCATCGAGCTCCATGCAATCGTGGAGGAGATGGAGGGCGAGGAGGCTCGGCACCTCGAGGAGGCGATCTGGGCAGAACTCGTGGCCTCCACCCGCCGTCGGCACGTGGAGAGTGGCCTCTGATGCGCGAGGAGCTCCGGCGCCTGCTCGAGCGGTACGAGCCGCAGCTGCTGGAGGACGAAACGGGGCTGGCCCCAGCAGCGGTCCTCGCGCTCTTCTACGAGGACGAAGCGGGTACTCCGCACCTCGTCTTCCAGCGGCGCTCGGACCGAGTGCTCCACCACAAAGGCCAGGTGAGCTTCCCCGGCGGGGCGATGGACCCGGGCGACCCCGACCTCTTGACGACCGCCCTTCGGGAGACGCACGAGGAGATCGGCGTCGCTCCCGAGGACGTGGAGCCGCTCGGGCGTCTCGATGACATCGTGACGATCTCCGGGTTCAAGGTCAGCCCGTTCGTGGGCTGGCTCCGCAGGTATCCGTACCCGTGGAGGTTCAGCCCGCACGAGGTCGCCTACCTGCTCGAGGTCCCGCTCCCGGTCCTGCTCGATCCCGAGACGTACGTACCGGACGTGCGGACCTTCGAGGGCAGGCAGGTCGTGCTCCCTTCGTACCGAGTCGGCACCGACCTCATCTGGGGCGCTACGGCCCGCATCTTGTCGAACCTCCTCGACCTGTGCGCCGCCGCCCTCGCTGGAAAGGAGTGACGATGGCCCCAGCCCTCTGCATCCGCATCGCGACCGGCGATCCGCTCTTCTTCGCCGCCGTCCGGGACATCGCCCTCGCGCTGACCCTCTCCGCCGACCGGTTCGAGGGTACCCTGGCCGAGTTCGAGCTCCTCGTGGTGGATGCTGCGACGGTCGACGACCTGCCAGCGTTGCTGCACGTCGACCCGATGCGCACGGTGCTCGTGACGCCGGACGAACGAGCCCCCGCGCAGGAGGTGGCGTGGTGGCTTCCGCGCCGCCGGCTCCCGTACGAGCTGGACGGAATCTTCCGTGCCTACCTGTAGGACGCGGAGAGCCTAGGCCCTGCGCACATCCCTCGGATAGGATGGTCGAGATGATCCGCCCGAAGCCGCTGGCGCTGCTCTTCGCGGAGCTGAGGGACGCGCGGCTCGTTCGCGGCTCCCGCGAGGTCCTCGTCTCGTCGGTCGAGCACGACTCCCGGGCGGTGAAGCCGGGAGCTCTCTTCGTTGCCATCCAGGGCTTCCGCGTCGACGGCCACCAGTTCGTCGCCGACGCCGCGGCGAGGGGAGCCGTGGCCGTCATCGTGCAAGAGGGCCGGGAGGGCAGCCTCGAGGGGCTCCCCGAGGGCGTGGCCGTCGTCGCCGTCCCGAACACGCGCCAGGCCCTCTCGGCGGCGTCCGCCTGGTTCTACGAGCACCCCAGCCGGGAGCTCGAGGTCATCGGGATCACCGGGACGGACGGCAAGACCACCACCGCGCACCTCCTCTCCTCCGTTCTGGAGGCCGCTGGCGCCAAGGTCGGGAGGCTGGGCACGGTCGACGTCTCCATCGGCGGCAAGGCTGGCCAGGCGACGGCGAGGATGACCACCCCCGAGGCCCCCGCCGTCCACCGCCTCTTGCGCGAGATGGTGGATGCGGGCTGCGACTTCGCCATCGTGGAGTCGACGAGCCACGGGCTCGCCCTCCACCGGCTCGATCACGTCGTGTACGACGTCGCCGTGCTCACGAACATCACGGGGGACCACCTCGACTTCCACGAGACGTTCGAGGCGTACCGGGAGGCGAAAGGGCTGCTCTTCCGCTTCCTCGACCTCCATCCCCCGAAGGGGGTCGAGCGGTGGGCGGTCGTCAACGCCGACGACCCGTCCGCGAACTACATGCTCTCGCTCACGGCCGCCCGCCCGCTGCGGTACGGCATGGAGTCGCGGGAGGCCGAAGTGCTCGCGCGGAACGTCTACCTGCGCGCGGACGGGTCGGAGTTCCGTCTGGTCACGCCCGTCGGGGCGGTGGAGACCTCGATCCGCCTGCCCGCGCTCTTCAACGTGGCGAACGCGCTCGCGGCGGCGTCGGTCGGCCTCGCCCTCGATGTGGACCTTCCCACCATCGCCCGGGGGCTCGCCGACTGCCCCGGCGTGCCGGGCCGGATGGAGCGGATCGACGAGGGACAGCCGTTCGAGGTCATCGTCGACTACGCGCACACCGGCGAGGCGGTGCGGAAGGTGCTGCAGGTCCTGCGCGAGGTTTGCCAGGGGCGGCTCATCATCGTCGTCGGCGCTGCAGGCGAACGGGACCCGGGCCGCCGCTTCGGCGTCGGACGCGCAGCGGCCGAGTACGCCGACTTCGCGGTGTTCACGAGCGAGGACCCGCGCCACGAAGATCCGGCGGCGATCGTTCGCGAGATCGGTCAGCACGCCGAGCGCGCCGGACGCCGCCGGAACGACGACTTCCTCGAAGTCGAGGACCGGCGGGAGGCGATCCGCGTCGCGCTCCAGCGGGCGCGCCCGGGCGACGTCGTCCTCATCGCCGGGAAGGGCCACGAGCAGTCCATCATCTACGGTGACCAGGAGCTGCCATGGGACGACCGGGAGGTCGCCCGCGAGGAGCTCCGCGCGCTCGGCTTTACGAAGGTTGCCGGCGAGATTGGCCGGTAGGGACCGCGCTCCTATACTGCCCAGGGTTCGTACCTCACGTCACGAACGGAGAGTCGAGAGTGGCGAAACGGCGACGACGCCAGCAGCGGCCGCGGCCCCAGACGCCGCGACGCCGTACGGGACAGCGAGGCGCACCGCCGGGCGACCTGTATAAGCCCGGCTTCCCCATGAACCTGCTCACGAACAGCAAGTTCTTCTACGCGACCGGTGCGGTCGTGATGATCGGCGGCGTGGTGCTCGCCGCCGTCCTCGCCACCGCGGCGGGCCGGAACACGCCGCCGGCCGAACTCCCCACTCCCACGGAGACCGCTGCCGAAGAGGGAACGCCCACGCCGACGCCGACCCCGAATCCGTTCGTCTATGACGCTCCCGAGGACGTCATCGACGCGGAGGCGTACGACTATCAGGCCGTCGTCCGCACGGAGAAGGGGAGCTTCACCATCGACCTCTTTGAGGACGTCGCACCGCGGACGGTGAACAACTTCGTCTTCCTCGCCCAAGAGGGGTTCTACGACGGACTGACCTTCCACCGCGTCGTGCCGGACTTCGTCGTTCAGGCCGGCGATCCGCGCAGCCGGGGCGGATTGGATCCGAACCGGCCCGACGCCCCGCCGCCCGGTGTCGCCGATGGGCCCGGGTACACGGTCGAGGAGGAGCCGAACGAGCTGCGCAACACCCGGGGGAGGGTGTCGATGGCGAAGCGCCAGGGGGAGACGGTGTTCGGCAGCCAGTTCTTCATCAACCTGAAGGACAACCCGGCGCTCGACTACGACAGCGGTGCGACGACGGTTTTCTACCCGTTCGGCGAGGTCATCGAGGGGATGGACGTGGTGGACTCGATCGAGCAGGGGGACCTCATCGAGTCCATCGAGATCGTTCGCATCCCGAAGGCGGGCGCGGAGACGCCCAGCGACGCCACCCCCGAGGCGACCGCGACGCCGTAGGAGGGGCTACGGCTCGTCCTTCTCGAGCTGCTCGAACTCGTGCGGCTCGGGCGGTCCGATGAGCCCGTGCCGCACCGAGTACCGCTCCACGATGACGATGAGGAGGAAGAACGGCACGAAGGCGGCGGTGGCTGCCAGCCCCCACGTCCAGAAGCCGCCGACGTAGAAGAGAATCGCGACAGCGGCTGTGAACCCCATGCCGAGGATGGCAAGGATGCGGCCGACGAGGACGTACGGGGTGACGGGCAGCTTCATCACCACCATCTTGCCGTGCCGGCGGAGGAGGGGCCACCGGCCCCCACGCCCTAGGAGCGGTCGAGGCTCTTCCGCAGCAGCTCGATGCACTCGTCGACGGTCGCGAGCCGCCAGTTCGCCCAGGTTGGGCTCGTTCGCTGCCACTCGAGGTACCGCTCACGCGCTTTCGCCCGCGCCTCTCGCACCTCCTCCTCGGTGGGCTCTCGGCCCAGCTTCTGGGCGAGGGCCTCGGGCGATGCGTCCGCGAGGAGCTGGCGAACCTCGTCCATCTGCTCGTTCGCGATCTGCGGTCGCTCGATGAAGTGGCAGATCTCCCGGTGGTTCCGGTCGTAGAAGATGAACACGGGGATCGACTCGAACTCCCCCTTGTTCAGGTACTCGCGCATCATGTCCTTGTTCTGGTCGCGCTCGAAGAACCGCAGCTCCGCGCCCATCGCCTCCGCCATCCGTTGGGCTACGCCGAGGCCGCGGTAGACGTCCGGGCACCAGTCCTCCCCGATCACCACGATGTGGTCCGGGCCGTCCGGCCGGGCGGCGAGCTCCTTCAAGGCGGCTACCTGCTCCTCCGTGAGGATCGTCTTCTCGTAGTTTTCCAGGAAGAGGTCGCGGTTCCGGATTCCCGAATCGAGGTACTCCTGGAACGTCTTCCCCTTCTTGAACCGTTCGTACGTGATGACCGAACCCTGCGCCTGCGTCACCGCGCGCCCTCCTTTCCAGTCCGTTGCGAGACGCAACTCAGCCTACCGGCGCCGTCCCGCCCTCGCAATCACTCTCCGTTCAGCTCGCGCTTCGCCTCCTCCCAGAGCGCGTCGAGCGCCGGAAGGTCGAGCTCTCGGAGATCGAGGCCGCGGCGGCGGGCGAGCTCTTCCACTTTGCCGAACCGCCGGCGGAACTTCTCGTTCGCCCGGCGGAGCGCTGCCTCGGCGTCGATGCCGAGCCGTTGGGCGATGTTCGCCAGGACGAACAGCACGTCGCCGAACTCGTCCTCGCGCTCGTCCGGGTCTTGGGAGGCCGCGAGCTCCCGCAGCTCCTCCACGAGCTTCTCCAGCGGGCCCTCGAAGTCCGGCCAGTCGAACCCGATTCGGCGCGCGCGTCCCTGCATCGTCTGCGACGCGGCGAGCGCGGGCATCGAGCGCGGGATCCCCTCAAGGATGGAGCGCTCGCCGCGCTCCGCCTGCTTCAGCTCCTCCCAGGAGCGGCGGACGTCCTCCGCGGTTTCCGCCTTCGCCGAACCGAACACGTGCGGGTGGCGGCGGATGAGCTTCCGGCCGATCGTCTCGGTGATGTCGCCCATGGTGAATTCGCCAAGGCGCCGGGCCACCGCCTCGTGCATGAGGACCTGCAGGAGGAGGTCGCCGAGCTCTTCGGCCAGCGCGGCCGGGTCGCCGGCGTCGATGGCGTCGAGCACCTCGTACGCTTCCTCGAGCAGGTGCGGCTTCAGCGACTCGTGCGTCTGCTCCCGGTCCCAGGGGCAACCGTCTGGGGCGTGGAGGCGGCTGACGATCGCGTACAGGCCGTCGAAACGCCGGAGGTCCTCTTCGGGCGGAAGCGGCGGCACGTAGACGCACGAGAGGTATCCGAACGGACGGTGGTCGAGTTCGGCGAGCGGGATCTGCTCGCGCGCCGCTTGCGCCGTGCCGAGTCGGGAGAGCACCGTCACCCGGTGCTCGGGCGGGTACAGGTCGAGGAGCGCCACCTTCAGCAGCCCGGCCGCCTCCCGGCTGTACACCTGGCCGATGAGCGCCGGGCGCTGGCAGTCGATCCGCAGGTCGAGGGCGTCGCACACCTGCAGCTGGTCGCCCGAAATGCCGAGCTCGGCGAGAGCCAAGTCGACGTAACTCAGGCCAGGGGCGACCCGCACGGGGATGCCCATCTCGCGCGCCCTCCGTCCGCTCTCGGCGGCTGCGCGCTCGGCAACGAGCGGATGGCCGGGCACCGCGAAGATGAGGTCGCCGCGCTGCGCTCCCGCCAGCACCCGCTCCACGATCGCTTCGTACGCCGCGTCGAAGCTCGGGGCCGAGGCGTACAGGTCGTCGCACGACGGCCACGCGCCCGCTTCGTCGAGCGCCACCACGGTCGGGTGGTGCCGGGTGCGGAGGAGCACGGGGAGGCCTGAGCGGAGCAGCTCCGCTGCCTCTGCGGTGAGGTAGCGCGGATCGCCCGGCCCGAGTCCAACGAGGTACAGGGTCATCCCTTCACCTGCGCTCGCGAGCGTTCCCCTCCATCGTCGCCTTCAGCGGCCGTCCTCGCCACCGCGCCGCCGGCGCTCACGCCCAGAGCACGAGGCCGAGCGCGAACGGGTCTGGCACGAGTGGGTGGCAGGGCGTCACGCGAACGGCCAGCCCGAGCCGCCCTCCGCGGTCAGGCCGGACCGTGCCGCTGAAGCGCGCCACTCCCTCCGCCCGCTGGCTCTCGACGGAGAGGACCGCCGTGGTCTGGGGCGGGGCGAGGAGTCCATCATCGTCGACCTCGCCCGCGACCAGCTCGACGCGGACCTCGTGCGGACCGAGGCCGCCGAGGTAGAGCTCCACGGCGGCGGAGATCGTTCCGACTCCGTCCGCGGCGAACTCCGCAGCGAGGACCTTGAGCTCTGCCCAGCGCTCCCGGACACGGCGCTCCCACTCTGCGAGCGCCTTCGCCCCGCGTGCCCCATCCTGCGTGAGCTCGCGCCAGCGCGCGAGGCTGGGAAGGTACGCGTGGTCGAGGTACTCCTGCACCATGCGGACGCTGTTGAAGTGGGCGCCGACCTTCGCGATCGAGCGCTTCATCATCGCGACCCAGCGGGCCGGCACACCGTCCGGCTCGCGGTCGAAGTATGCAGGGAGGATCTCCTCCTCGAGGAGCGCGTAGACCGCCTCGGCGTCGAGGAGGTCCTGGGCGTCCGGCTCCCGCGGCTCGGCGTCGCCGATCTGCCAGCCGAGGCCTGGCTCGTACGCTTCGGGCCACCAGCCGTCCGGCACGCTCGCGTGGAGGACGCCGTTCATCGCCGCCTTCATCCCGCTCGTGCCGCACGCTTCCAGCGGCCGCAGCGGGGTGTTCAGCCAGAGGTCGCAGCCCTGCACCAGGAGGCGCGCGAGGTGGAGGTCGTACCGCTCCAGGATGATGATCCGTCCCCGGAACTCCGGCCTCCGGCTCATCGCGACCACTTCGCGGATGATCTGCTTCGCCGGCTCGTCCCGCGGATGCGCCTTCCCGGCGAAGATGACCTGTACTGGCCGGTCCGGGTCGTTCACGATGCGCGCGAGCCGCTCGGGGTCGCGGAAGAGCAGGTGCGCACGCTTGTAGCCGGCGAAGCGGCGCGCGAAGCCGATCGTGAGCGCGTCCCGCCGCACCGTGGCCCGGCCCGAAGCTCCTGCCAGCTCGCCGCGGGCGACGGCCTCCGCCCGCATGCGGGCGGCGACCTCGTCGAGGAGCCGCTCGCGCTGTGCGAGATGGGCCTCCCAGAGCTCCTCGTCAGGCACCGCGAGCACGGGTTCCCAGCTCGCCGGATCGGCTGGGAACCGCCGCCAGCGCCCGTCCGTAACGCGCTCGAGCAGGCTCGCCATCTCCGGACCCATCCACGTCTGGACGTGCACCCCATTCGTGACGGAACCGATCGGCACGTCCTCGGCGGGTACGTTCTCCCACGCCTGGCTCCAGAGCTCCTGCGAGACCCGCCGGTGGATGCGGGAGACGGCGTTGCGGGCGGCCGAAGCTCGCAGCCCGAGGAGGGCCATCGAGAACGGCTCCGAGTGGTTCTGCGGGTCGGTGCGGCCGAGTCCGAGGAGCTCGTCCGGCGCCACCCCGAGCTCCTGCAGGTACGGCCCGAGGTGCCGCAGCACGAGGTCCGGAGGGAAGAGGTCGATGCCGGCCGCGACGGCGGTGTGGGTGGTGAACACGCTCGTCGACCACACGAGCCACCAGGCCTCGCGGAAGGCGAGCCCGAACTCCTCCATCAGCCAGCGGGCGCGCTCCAGCGAGAGGAGGGCGGAGTGGCCCTCGTTCATGTGGCTCACGACGGGCGCCAACCCCATCGCGCGGAGGGCACGGACGCCGCCGACGCCGAGCACGATCTCCTGTCGGATCCGCGTGTCGAGGTCCGCATCGTACAGCCGGTCACAGATCCGGCGGTCTGCGGGTTCGTTCGCCGGGTCGTCCGTCTCGAGGAGGACGAGCGGGACCCTCCCGACGTCGAGCCGCCAGGCGCGAACGACCACCTGCCGCCCTTCGATCGGGACGCGGACGGCGACCGGGTGGCCTTCCGGGGTTCGAGCCGGCTCGATGGGATGGTGGCTGCGGTCGATCCGCTCGGGGAGTTCGAGCTGCGTGCCGTCTGGGGCGAGCTGCTGCCGGAAGTAGCCGTGCCGGTAGAAGAGCCCCACGCCGACGAGCGGGAGCGCGAGGTCGTGGGCCGACTTCAGGTGGTCGCCGGCGAGCACCCCGAGCCCTCCGGAGTAGGAGGGGAGGCACTCCGCGAGGCCGAACTCCATCGAGAAGTAGGCGATCACCGCGCCGGCGTCGGCATCGATTCCCGGGGGGCGGGCGAGGTCGAGCTCCAGCGCCGCCTCCGCGGCCCGCACGGCAGCCACGAAGGCGGGGTCTGCCGCCGCTTCGCGCAGCCGGCCCGTCCCGACTACCTGGAGGAGCCGGTACGGGTTGTGGCGGCAGGCCTCCCACGCGCTCGGGTCCAGTCGCTCGAACAGCCCCCGCGCCTCCGGGTGCCACGACCACCAGAGGTTCGCCGCCAGGTTCGCGAGCCCCGAGATAGGCTCGGGGAGGGGGCGGCGGAGGAACACGGTTTCCGACGCGCGAGGCCGCACGGAGGGATTGTACGCGCCCCTCTGCTAAGGGGCCGTCGGCACGCTCCCTCGGGTCCGCTTTGTCCGCTGCCGATCCTCGTGCGACGATGACCCTCGATGCCGCTCCGGGCCGTCTTCTTCGACGTCGGCGACACGCTCTGGCGCTCCGATGGCGCGCGAACCCTGCCGCTCGCCGAGCTGGCTGCCGCGCAGGTGCAGGAGGTCGCCGCCCGGTACGGGCTCGACCTTCCCGAACGGCTCGTCGCGGAGCGGGTCTATGACGCGGTCGTGCGCGCGGTCGCGAGCGCCCGCGCCTCCGGCCTCGTCGAGCCGGACTACGTCGCCCTCGCCTCCGCCGTGCTCGAGGAGCTCGGGCAGCCGGTCCCCCGGGAGGTCGCGGCCGAGCTGCTCGAGGCGTGCTACGTCTCCGGTCCGGCGCGGGGGAAGGCCGCCGTCCCGGCCGCAGGGGCGGTGCTCCGCTGCCTCGCCCGGCGCGGGCTGCGCCTCGGCATCGTGACGAACCGCGCCTTCGGCGGTCCCCGCTTCCGCCGCGATCTGCTCGAGGCCGGCTTCGACGTCCGGTGGGACGTCATCGCCGTCTCTTCCGAGGTCGGCGTCCTGAAGCCCCACCCCCGCATCTTCACCTGGGCTCTCGCTCAGGCGGGCGTCGAGCCCGGCGAGGCGCTCATGGTCGGCGACTCGTACGCTGAGGACATCCGTGGGGCGAAGCGGGTCGGGATGCGCACGGCGTGGGTCCCGGTGGCGCCTTGCGAAGTCCGGACGGCCGAGGATGCGGATTGGGTGCTGGAGAGCCTGGAGCAGCTCGTCGAACTCGTCGAACGCGAGGGGGCGGCGTGAGCACGGAACGGGCGTGGGGCGGGCGCTTCTCCGGTGAGATGCACGAGCTCACGCGGGACTACACGGCGGGAGAGGACCGCGACCTCTGGGAGTTCGACATCGCGGGCTCGATCGCCCACGCGAAGATGCTCGGCCGGCAGGGCATCATCCCCCCCGACGAAGCGGAGCAGCTCGTCCGGGGGCTCGAGGCCGTGCGGGAGGACTTCCGCGCCGGGCGGGTCGTATGGCGGCCGGAGCTGGAGGACATCCACACCCACGTCGAGGCGCTCTTGCGGGAGAAGGTCGGCGACGTGGCGGGGAAGCTCCACACCGCCCGCTCCCGGAACGATCAGGTGGCGCTCCTCAACCGGCTCCTCCTGCGGGACCGCACCGACGCCATCGTTGCGGCGATCGAGCGGCTCATCACGGTCCTCGTCGAGCTGGGCGAGCGTCACGCTGCCGATCCGATGCCCGGCTACACTCACCTCCAGCGGGCCCAGCCCGTGACCCTCGGGCACCACCTGCTCGCCTACGCGTCGATGCTGCTCCGCGACCGTGAGCGGTTCCTCGATGGCCGCCGCCGCATCAACGTGCTCCCGCTCGGGAGCGGCGCCCTCGCCGGCAGCCCGTATCCCCTCGACCGGCACTTCGTGGCGCGTGAGCTCGGGTTCGACGACGTCAGCTGGAACAGCCTGGACGCGGTCGGGGACCGGGACATCTTCCTCGAGTTCCTCTCCGCCTGCGCCATCTGCCAGGTGCACCTCTCCCGGATGGCGGAAGAGGTCGTGCTCTGGGCGACGGCGGAGTTCGCGTTCGTCAAGCTCCCCGACGCCTTCTCCACCGGCTCGAGCATGATGCCGCAGAAGCGGAACCCGGACGTAGCCGAGCTGGCGAGGGCGCGCACCGGCCGCGCGGTAGGGGAGCTCGTGAACCTGCTCACGATGCTCAAGGCGCTGCCCTTGGCGTACAACCGGGACTTCCAGGAGGACAAGCGGGCCGCGAAGGAGGCGGCGGCGGTGCTCCTCGCGACGCTCGAGATCTTCGCGGCGATGTACCCTGAGCTCGAGTTCGACACTGCCCGGATGCGCGAGGCGGCATCCGGAGGGTTCGCCCTCGCCACCGACGTCGCCGACTACCTCGTGCGGAAGGGGATGCCGTTCCGGAAGGCGCACGAGGTGGTGGGGCGCCTGGTCGTGGAAGCGGAGCGCCGCGGCTGCGAGCTGAACGAACTCCCCTTCGAGGTGTATCGGCAGGCGAGCGAGCTCTTCGAGGAGGACGTCCTCGAGATCACCGTCGATAGCGCCATCGCGGCGCGGGACGTCCCCGGCGGGACCGCCCCGCGCCGCGTGCTCGAGACTGCGCAGCGCATCCGGGAGGCGCTGCGCGCTACTCGCTGAGCAGCTTCAGCAGCTCCTTCGTCGCGTTCGCCGCCGCCACGACGCGCTCCTTCTCCTCGGGCGTGAGGGGGAGTTCGAAGGTCCGCTGGATGCCCCCTTCGCCGAGCTGACAGATCGTCCCCGAGAACACCCCTTCGATCCCGTACTCCCCCTGGTGGTAGACGGAGCACGGGATCAGCCGGCGCTGGTCGAGGAGGATCGCCTCGACCATGGCGATCGTCGCCGCGGAGGGGGCGAAGTAGGCGCTTCCGGTCTTGTACAGCTCCGCCAGCTCGGCGCCGCCACGCATCGTGCGCGCGACGATGCGGTCGATCTCCTCCTTCGGGAGGAGCTCGGTGAGCGGGACGCCGCCCACTCGCGTCTGGGAGACGACGGGCACCATCGTCGTGTCGGTGTGGCCGCCGATCACGTAACCGTGCACGTCGAGCGGCGAGACCCCCAGCGCCTGGGCGACGAAGTACCGGTACCGGGCGCTGTCGAGGGCGCCTCCTTGCCCGATGACCCGCTCCCGCGGGAAGCCGCTCGCCTTCATCGCGACGTGGCACATGGCGTCCATGGGGTTCGAGAAGACGATGATGACGGCCTCGGGGGAGTACTTCGCCGCTTCGGCCGCCTTCGCCCGCACGATCGCCGCGTTGTTGTTCAGCAGCTCCTCACGGCTCTGGCCGGGCTTTCGGGGGGCCCCGGCCGTGATCACGACGACATCCGACCCGGCGGTCTCCTCCCACCCGTCGGTGGCCGTAATCCGCGAAGAGAACCCCGCCCAGGCCGCCGCTTGCCCTTCGTCGAGCGCCTTCCCGTGGTGCATCGTGCCTGCGTACTGCGGGTCGTCCTGGAGGACGACGTCGCAGATGTCCTTCTCGATGAGGCGCTGGGCCATGGCGCCGCCGGTCATGCCGGCCCCTACGATCGTCACCTTCTTCCGCGGCATCGGTACCTCCCTACGGACGTGGAATTCGCGTCGGGCCGAGGGTAGCACGGGGGTGCGTTAGAGACCGACGCCCGAAGGTTCCGAGAAGCTCGCCGAGGCTGCTCAGTCGCCCGCGGTGCGCGAGACGATAGCGCGCACTTCCGCTGCCACCGCCGCGTACAGCGTCGGCCCGGCATCGTCCGCGCCCAGGAGCTGGGGGAGCGAGCGGCCGTCGGGCAGGAGCGGCTCCCGCCAGAGCTCGGGAGCGGTCGCCCGGAGCCGTTCCATCAGCGCCTCGTGGACCGAACGGAACCAGCGCAGAACGGCGTCGGCGGGCAGCTCGATGGTCGCGAACGGCGCCATCGCCCGTAGTCCTTCGTCCCGAATCCCTGCGAGGACCGGACGCCGCCCGTGCTCCAGGTCTTCGAGCGCCGAGATGGCGAGCCGGTCGCGCGCGGCGAGGTAGGCTGCGAGGGACTTCGCCGAATGCCCGGCGCGGTCCGCCGCGCCGAGCGTTACCGCGGCCTGCAGCGCCCGCCACAGGTCGGCGAAGTCCTGCTCCAGGCGGGCGACCGTTTCGTCGCGGAGCAGCTGCGGCAGCGAAGTCTCCATGGGCCTATCTTGGCATACGGCTCAGGAACGGGCCGCCTCGTGCGGCTCGAGTTCCGGCGAGCCGAAGGCGCACCCGATACGGGTCCTGGCCGGCAGCGGCGGTGGGGTCGAGCGGGCGCTCCTCATCCGCGGGCAGTATCGCCGTTGGCG
>ERZ795042.472-NODE-472-length-32703-cov-23.557768_pt1 | contig 32703 bp, 30 predicted proteins | sample MGYA00375126_ERZ795042 | MGnify/ENA primary metagenome ERZ795042 (study PRJEB30171, sample SAMN05518105) | compost metagenome | isolation source: Feedstock adapted compost from Newby Island compost facility, Milpitas, CA | place: USA:Newby Island compost facility...
CCGAACACCGCCCGGCCGATTCGGCAGGTGAGGCCGACGATCTTCCCGCGGCGGTTCCGGATGCAGGAGATGCGGTGGAGCGTCCGCTCGATCCCGGCGCGGTTGTCGGCGCCGAACTCGCCGATGCGGGAGATGACGTACTGCAGGTCCTCCTCGCTGACCTCGCGGTCGCTCAGGATGACCTCCTTGCCGGGGTACCGCGCTTCCGGCAGCCGTCCGAGGTCGAGCACGACCTCCAGCAGACCGGAGCGGCGCTCCTCGGCGCGGAGCGCTTCCGCGATGTGCGGAGGGAGGGCCTCGAGCAGGACGTCGAGATCGTCCGTGATGATCTGCTCTCCGGGCCCGCGCTGGTACTCGAGTTCGTCCATGATCCCGTGCTTCATCGTGTCACCACCGCCGATACCGGCACTTTCGTCGTCTCAGGCAGCGGCACGACCCGCGCCAGCCGCCGTACGAACACCTCGCGCTCGCCCACCGGGACGAACCCCGCCGCGATGGCGGCCTCCGCGAGCGCCCCATCGAACTCTGGGAGCACCAGGTACCCCTGCCGCGGGAGGGTGTTCGCGGCGAGTCGAACACCGAGCTCTCCCACGGTGGGACGCTCGCCGCCAGGATCGACGAGGAGGCGCGCCTCTCGCTCGCCCACCCCGAGCCAGAGCGTGATCCGCCCCTCACAGGGGAGGACGAACTCGCGCTCGCAGTCGTACGAGTCGTACACCGCCCGCCACTCGGCGCCGCTCGCCGCCTCCATCCGGCGAACCCCTTCCGGAACCGCGCGGCAGTAGAGGCGGAACACCCCTGCCCGATCCTGGCGGGTCCCCGCCCGCACCGGCGTCGGTCCGAGCTCGCACCGCCTCGCAGGCGGCGCCAGGAGCCGCTCTCGGACGTAGGGCACCAGACCAGCCGCCCGGACGGCGTCCCGATACGCCGAGTCGGCCGGGAGCCGAAGGAAGAGCCGCACGCCGCCGCGCGCCGCGGCGTGGACCCCCGCGGCCGCGACGAGCTCGCGGACGACGTCGGCATCGCCGTCCCGCGCAAGACGGAGCGAAACCGCCTCCCATGCCCGGCCGCGTCCCAGCGCCCTTGCGACGAGGATCCCGCGGTAGCTGAGGCCGCGGCGGTAGCCGATGACCATCGTGCGCGGCAGGCGCGGGAGCTTCGCGAGGCCGGTCGTCGCGAGTCCGGCGGCGAGGAGCAGGTGCTCACCCTCCCGCGGTGCCAGCACCTCACACCCCAAGCGGTGGAGCTGCGGCCAGAGCGTAGCGGCGTCGATTGGGCTGAGCGGTTCGGCGCGGAGCTCCGTCATTTCGCCGTCCCGGGGGACCGGCGCGCCATGGCGAGGAAGAGCTCATGGAGACGACGGTCGCCCGTGAGTTCAGGATGGAACGAGGTCGCGAGGAGGTTCTCCTCACGCGCCGCCACGATCGTTCCGTCCGCGAGGCGCGCGATCGCCCGCGCCGGCGGGTACACCGCCTCGATCTTCGGTGCGCGGATGAAGACCGCCCGGAACGGCCCGCCGGCGATGCCCTCGATCTCGATGTCCTCCTCGAAGCTCTGCACCTGCCGGCCGAAGGCGTTCCGGCGCACCGCGATGTCCATCACCGCGATGCCGGGCCGGTCGAGCCGGTCCACCTCCTTCGCAAGCAAGATCGCACCGGCGCACGTGCCCCAGACGGCAGCGCCGCTCCGGCAGAAGGCCCGCAGGGGTTCCAGCAGGTCGTTCGATTCGATGAGCCGCGCGATGGTCGTGCTCTCCCCGCCGGGGACGATGAGGCCGTCCAGGCCTGCGAGCTGGTCGGGGCGGCGAATTTCGCGCGTGCGGACACCGAGCTCCTCGAGCACCTCACGGTGCTCCCGGAAGTCCCCTTGCAGTGCGAGAACTCCGATCGTCAGGGGACGGTTCGGGCGAAACGCTTCCGTCATTCGATTCGCGGCCTTGAACGCTCCTCCATGCAGCACCTACGGCTCGCTCGCTGCCGAGCGAGCAGAGCCGGTGGCACTTCCATTCTACAAAATGCGAGCGGCGCTTCTCCGGAGAGCCTAGGGGCCCGGCGAGCGCCCCCGACCACTGGACTCCGGCACCGCCCATGCGATCCGTTCGTCGAGCCGTCGGACGAGGGTGTACTCCACGGTCCGGAAGCCGAGGGAGCGCCAGAACGGAGCTCCGCTGAAGTTCTGCGTCGCGTAGTGGAGGACGCAGCGCTGGAACCCCCGTTCGCGCGCCCATGCGAGCGCCGCGTCCACGACCTTGTGCCCCGTCCCTCGTCCGCGGGCCCCCTCCTCGACGACGCCGATGAAGAGGTACGCGCACCCATCCAACGGCAGGATCGGGGGAGCGAAGCCTCCCGGGAGCATCGTGCACAGCCCCACGGACTCTCCGTCGACGAACGCGAGGAGGTGGACGGCGCGGGGCTCCTCGAAGACTCCCGCCAGGAACTCGCGCGTCGCCTCCTCCGTCTCCGGGAGGTGCGGCCAGAACATCGGCGACCCTGCGTGGTGGCGTGCGAGCTCGAGCTCCAGCCGCACCACCGCCTCGAGCTCCTCACCGAGCGCAGGACGGACCTCTGCCGTCCCGAAACCCGCGGCGACCGGCGCGAGGTCGCGCACCCCGCAGGCGAGCTTCCGTCCGAACCCCATGTCCGCCCAGAACTCGAGCACGGCCGAGTCGGCAGCCGCGACGCGGACCGTGTGCTCGAAGATGCCCCGTTCGAGCCAGCGCTGCGCAGCCGCGCGGTACAGCGCGACGCCCACGGACCAGAGATCCTCCGACTCCGAAACCGCGAACCCGAGCGAAGAGACGCTCCCCGAGCGCGGGGCGAAGAACTTCGCGAGGAGGCTGTCGGGACGTGGCAGGACCTCCTGGGCGATGAGGTAGCCGACGATCCGCTGTCCCTTCCGTGCCGCCAAAGCCGTGGTCCGCGGCCGCGCGAGCTCCCTTCGCAGCGCTTCCGCCGCCCCCTCGGGGGTCGCCAGTGAGCCGTCGAGCTCCGGGTCGATTTCGAGCCGGCGAGCGTGCATCCGGGCGAGCAGTGCCGCCGCCTCGCCCAGCTCACTGGGAACGAGCGCCTCCACGCGAACGTCGGCCATCGGCGCACCTCCTCTGTGGCCGAAAGTTTTACAGGAAATTCGCGGACTTGCGGGGGAACCCCGAGGCGGGAGCACCGCGCGCCTCGGTACACTCGGTTTCGCTTGTGAAGGGACGAACAAGTGACAGGTGGGCCCGGGAGGCGGCGGAGGAGGCGTTCCCCACTGCTGCGCGGCCGGCTCCAGCCGATAGCAATGCTGTGAGCCCCCGACACGCCCCCAATGCGAACCGCGGATTGCGCCGATGAGCGACGGGTCGCCTCCGGCAGGAGCCCGAGCTGCCTTCTACGCCCTACGCCTGTCGAGCCAGTTCGGCCAGAGCCTGGCGTACGCAGTTTTCTTCTACCTCGGGGGGAGCAGCGGTGAGACTGCGCTCGGGCTCAGCTCCGTTCTCCTCGGAATGATGGCCGGCGCTGTGCTCCTCGGCGTCCCCGGAGGTGCGGTCGCAGACTCCCTCGGACCTCCTCGCGCCCTCGTGCTCGGCGCGACGCTCCGCGGCGCGGCCATCACGCTCCCGCTCTTCCTCCCGGACACCGCGCTGGGCGTCCTGGCGGCCGCCTTCGCGTACTCGGCCGTGTCGCAGATCTTCTCGCCCGCCGAACTGGCGATGCTCCGCGTCCTCCGGGACCATCCGGCCCGGGGCCACGCCACGCTCCTCGCGCTCCAGTTCGCCGCCCACGGCGGCGGGCTCGTCCTCGCCTCCGGGCTCATCCTCTCGCGCGGCGTGGGAGCCGCAATCCTGGCAGGCTGCGCGGTGTACGGAGTGGCCGTCCTCCTCGCCGTCGTGCTCCGGAGGAGCGCTCCTGGCTGCGGCGAGCGCGCCCCGCGGATCTCCCTTCGGCCGCTCGTCGCTGCCTTCCGGACGCGTCCGGCAGCCGCGGAGGCGACGGCGCTGCTCGTGTACAACGACCTCGCCACGAAGTGCCTGGCCGTCACGGCTCCGGTGTACGTCTTCGAGGCGCTCGGGCTGCGTGGTGCCGCCCTGGCCACGCTCGGAGCTCCGGCGGCTCTCGGCGTCCTCGGGGGGAGCGTGTGGGCCATCCGCAGCGGCGGGAGCGAGCGCGCGCTGCGCGGCATGCGCACCCTGCTCCTCGGCACGGCGCTCGCGCTCGCAGCCCTGGCCGGCCTCTCCGAGGACGTGCCGCTTCCCAGCATCGCGGGCGCGCCCGCGCCGGTTCCGGTCCTCGTGCTCGCCGGGGGAGCGTCGCTCCTGCTCGGCTCCGCCTTCGGCGCCTTCCCCATCGCGGGGCGCGCCGTGCTCTCCGCCGTGCTTCCGCTCCCCGTGCAGGCGCGCGCCTTCGCCGCGCAAGCGTCCCTCAGCGACCTCGTCGTCCTCCTGCCGCTGGCAGGCACCGGCATCGGGGTTACCGCCATGGGACCGCGCGTCGCGTTCGCCGGCGTGGCCGGGGCTGCCCTTCTCCTGTTCGTCCTCCTCGAGTACGGGGGGCCGCTCCTGCGCTGGCTGCGGCCCGTCCTCGCGGCGCGCCGGAGGTCGGCAGCCGTTCGCACCTGAGCCCCTTCCCCTCCGTGCTAGCATGGCGAAGAGAGGGGCGCGGTAACGACGAGCCGCAATCTGCCCCCGAGCGAGACCGCAGCTGGGGTACTTGCAGCAGCCACCGGGACGGATGCGCGAGCGGAGCCTGCTGCTCCTGCGGGAAGCAGCCATCATCGCGGCAAGCTTGGTCGCCTACTTCGGGGTGAGAGGCCTCACCGAAGGTTCGGCGTCCCGGGCGCTCGCGAACGGGCGGGCCGTGCTCGAACTCGAGCGATGGCTTGGGATGGCGGTCGAAGAGCGGCTGCAGGAGGCGGTGCTGAGCTTCTCCTGGGCAGTCTCCTTGGCGAACTGGGTCTACATCTGGGGCCACTGGCCGGTCATCGCGGCGATCGCCGTCTGGCTGCTCTTCCAACGGCCGGATGTGTACGTCCGCTACCGGAGGGCGTTCCTCGTCTCCGGCGCCATCGGGCTGGTGGTCTTCGCCACGTACCCCGTCGCACCTCCTCGCCTGCTGAGCCCGGAATTCGTGGACACCGTGACGGAGCGCTCGCGGGCGTACCGGGTGCTGCAGCCCCCAGCCTTCGTCAACCAGTACGCCGCCATGCCGAGCCTCCACCTCGGATGGGACCTCCTCATCGCGCTCGCGCTCTTCCAGTCGACGCGGAACGTCCTCGTCCGAGGATTCGCCGTCCTGCTCCCCGTGGCGATGTTCGCCGCCATCGTCGTGACGGCGAACCATTACGTCATCGATGGCATCGCCGGGGCGGCGGTGGCCATGGTGGGGCTTGCGGCCGTCAGCATCGACGTCCGCCGGGCCTCCGGGATTCGGGGCCGACGGCTCACCATGACCTTGCGGGCGCTCGCCTGGAGGTCGCGTGAGTCTCCAGCTCCCTGACCCGCCGTTCGTCATCGCCCATCGCTTCGGCAACGACTTGACGAAGCTGCGGAATGCGGCGGCGCACGGCGCCGAGGTGGCCGAGGCAGACGTCTGGTGGCATGGGGGCCGCCACGAGGTGCGCCACCTGAAGACGATGGGGCCGCTGCCGCTCCTCTGGGACCGGTGGAGGCTCGCGCCAGGCTGGAGGCCGCGGCTGCGGCTCGAGCAGCTCCTCGCCGCCTGGCCGGAGGGGCTCGGGCTCATGCTCGACCTGAAGCGGTGGCTGCGGCCGGAGCGCCTCGCCGACGAACTCCGCCAGTACCCCTCACGGGGGCCGCTCCTCCTCTGCTCCCAGTACTGGCACCACCTCGCCCGCCTCGAAGGTGAGGAGGCGGTGCTCGTCTACTCCGTCGGGAACGAACGGCAGCTCCGCCGCTTGGCAGCCACGCTCCGGGGCCGCCGCTGCGACGCGCTCTCCGTCCACGTCCGCCTCCTCGACGAAGAGCGGGGAGCGGAGCTGCGGCGGCTCGCACCCCGGCTCCTCTCGTGGCCCATCGACACCCCGCAGACGTTCGAGCGTGCTCGACGAGCGGGCGTCCACGGCTTCATCACCTCGCAGCCGGAGCGTGTCCGCGCCCTCCTCGCCGGCGCTTCCAGCCGCCACACTGAGGGGTGACGCACCGAGGGAGGAACCGTTGGCCGCACGCGTCCTTCAGGTGGACCCCGTCGCGCCAGCCCCTGCCGTGATCGCGGAGGCGGCAGCCGTCCTCCGCGCCGGGGGGCTCGTCGCGTTCCCGACGGAGACGGTGTACGGGCTCGGCGGGAACGCCATCGACGACGCGGCGGTGGCGCGCATCTTCGCCGCGAAGGGCCGTGACCCGTCCGACCCCGTCATCGTCCACCTCGCCGACCGGAGAGACCTCGGCGACCTCGTCCGCGAACTCCCCGCCCCGGCGCAGCTCCTCGCAGCGCGGTTCTGGCCCGGACCGCTCACCCTCGTGCTCCCGCGCGCCGAGCGAGTCCCGCCGCGGGTGAGCGCAGGGCTCCCGACGGTGGCCGTTCGCGTGCCTTCCCACCCGGTCGCGCGAGCGCTGATCGCCGCTGCGGGCGTTCCGGTCGCCGCACCGAGCGCGAACCTCTTCGGCCGCACCTCTCCGACGACGGCTGCGCACGTCCTCGCAGACCTCGGGGATCGGATCGACGTCGTCCTCGACGGCGGTCCGACGCCCGCAGGGGTCGAGTCCACGGTCGTCGCCTTCGAGGGGGAGGAGGTGGTCGTGCTGCGCCCGGGCGCGACGCCGGTGGAGGAGCTCTCCCGCTGTCTCGCGGAGGCGGGGTTCCGCCCGCCGCGCCTCGTGGAACGGGGCCCCCAGGCGGGCAGCCCGGGCCTGCTCGCGCGCCACTACGCGCCGAGGGTGCCGCTCGTCCTCCTTCGCGGGCCGGAGCGGGAGCGGCTCCAGTGGCTTCGCGCCGCGCTCGCCGCACGGCCCGACCGGCGGATCGGCCTCCTGCTCTCGGACGAAGAGCTGCGGGCGCTTTCCCCCTTAGCCCCGGAGCACCGGGCGCGCCCGCTCGGGCCGCGGTCGCACCCGGAGGTCGCAGCGCGCCGGCTGTTCGCGGCCATGCGGGAGCTGGAAGCCGAGGGCGTGGAGCTCATCTACGCCACGGACCCCGACCCCGCCGGCCTCGGCCTGGCGGTCGCCGACCGGCTGCGGCGAGCGGCCGAGGAGGTGGTCGAGGTCGGCCGCACTCAGGAGGGCTCGTAGCGGCGCAGCACGAGGCAGCTGTTCTGGCCGCCGAAGCCGAAGCTGTTCTTCAGCGCCACGCGCACCTCGCTGTGCCGGGCCTCGCGCGGCACGTAGTCGAGGTCGCAGGTCGGGTCCGGATACTCCAGGTTGATGGTCGGATGGATGATCCCCGTCTCGATCGTCTTCACCACCGCGACCGTCTCCATGCCTCCGCTGGCGCCGAGCCCGTGCCCGATCATGCTCTTCGTCGCGCTGATCGCGAGCCGGTACGCGTGTTCCCCGAAGACACGCTTGATCGCGTTCGTCTCCGCCGTGTCGCCCAGAGGCGTCCCCGTCGCGTGCGCGTTGATGTAGTCCACCTCCTCCGGCTGCACGCCCGCGTCGGCGAGCGCCTCCGCCATCGCCCGCGCTGCGCCCTCGCCGTCCTCGGGCGGCGCCACGACGTGGAAGGCGTCGCTCGTGCATCCGAAGCCGGCGAGTTCGGCGTAGATCCGCGCGCCGCGCGCCCGTGCGTGCTCCTCGCTCTCGATGACGAGCGCCCCCGCTCCTTCGCAGGGAACGAACCCGTCCCGCTGGGCGTCGAAGGGGCGGCTCGCCTTCTCCGGCTCCTCGTTCCGGGTCGAGAGCGCCTTCATCACCGAGAACCCGGCGAGCCCGAGCTCGCAGATCCCGGCCTCGCAGCCGCCGGTGATCATCACGTCGGCGCGCCCTGAGCGGATCATCTCGAGCGCCTCGCCGATGGCCTGCGTGCCGGCGGCGCAGGCGGTGACGATCGTCCCGTTGTACCCCCGCAAGCCGAAGAGCATCGCTACCCAAGCGGCGGCCATGTTCCCGAGCGTGCGCGGGAAGTAGAGCGGGTCGAGGCGCATCCCTCCCCGTTCGAAGAGGGTCTTCGCGCCAGCCTGGATGTCGGGGTACCCTCCGCCCCCGTTGCCGATGAGCACCCCGGCCCGATCGCGGTCGAGCCGGTTCAGGTCGAGGCCCGCGTCCGCGATGGCTTGAGAGGCGGCCGCCACCATCAGCTGCGAGAAGCGCGCCATCCGGCGCGCCGTCTTCCGGTCCACGTACTGGCCCGGATCGAAGTCCTTCACCTCCCCCGCGATCCGGCATGGGAACCCGGAGGGGTCGAACTGCGTGATCGGTCCGATGCCCGAACGGCCGGCGACGAGCGCCTGCCAGAAGGACTCGACGTCGTTCCCAACCGGCGTCACCGCGCCGAGACCGGTGATGACGACCTTCCGACGGGAGTTCCGTACTTCGCTCATCGGCGCTAGGGTACTAGCTTCGCTCCGCGGGCACACGCGGACGGCGGTCAGGACCCGGGCTTCGCGATCATCAGCCAGAGGAACACGAGCCAGCTTACGTCGAGCAGCACTCCGACCAGCGCAGGCCCCCTCGCGCCGAGGAGCCGGCGAAGCTCATCGGAAACCGGCCCGTCTCCGTCGCGCAGGGCGACGGCCCGGGCCCGCCGGACCCACCGGAGGTAGACGCCGTGATCGAGCGCGAGCGCGACGATGAGCAGGGCGTACGCGGCGGAGATCCAGCTCTCGCTGAACTCGTGGCCGGACTCATCCACGAGGAGGGTGCCGAAGAGGAACACGAGCAGGGCACCGACGGACGTCACGATCCGCTCCGACCAGAGCTGAAGGGCCAGCAGCGTGGCGGCCGTCGGCGCGTGCCGGGCGCGCCCGGCGGCGATGGCCGCTCCGGTCGTGAGCCCCGACGCTGCCAGGAGCAGGAAGGCGCCGAGGATGTGCCCGAAGAGGAACCACTCGTACGTCGACACGCTTCGTACACCTCCGAACGAGAGCTCGAACGGGGGCTGCTACCGCCCCGCGATCGCCTCCGCCCCGGCCGAATCGTACCACGGGTTCGAACTGCGCAGGCGCAGCTCCTCGACGCGGCCGCAGTGTACCCTGTGAGCGATGGTGGAGATCCCCGCCCTGCCCGCGCACGTCGCCGAGCGCCGCCGTGATGGCCGCATCGAGGTGCTCCTCCACCGTTCGGTTGCGCTCATCAGCCCCGAGCGGATCGAGATCCGGAGCGCCCGGAGCACGGTGCTCCTCCCGGCGGTAGGGCTGCTCATCGTGGCCGTCGGCTGCTACTGGCTCATCGTCGCCGGCACGGGCCTGCCGTTCTGGGCGCTCGTCGGCAGCCTCCTCGCGCTCCTCCTCCTCTTCCCACTCTCGGTCATGGGGCTCGTGAGCGCGCTCGTCGGCGCCGAAGTCGTGGCCGACGAGCGGAAAGGATCGATCACCTGGCAGCAAGGCTTCCTCGGGATGGGGATCGGCACGCGAGAGCTCGTGCCGTTCACGAAAGTGGAGCGCCTCGAGATCGTCCTCGAAGGAGACAAGCCGGACCGCTGGCGGAACCAGCCCGACGATCTCCGCCAGTTCACGCTCCTGCTCGTGAAGAAGAACGGCAAGCAGCTGCCCGTCGCCACGGTCCCCGTCCCCGCCTTCGGCGAACTCGACGGGATGGACCGGACGCTCGCCGTCGGGCAGGCGTTGGCGGCGATGATCGGCGTCGAGGTGAGCCTCCCCGAGGGATGGGAGCTCCAGGAGGTCGACACCGAAACGGGCGAGCCCGTGCGGCGGGAAGAGAAACGCCGACGGAGGAAGCGACGGTGACCGAGCAGCTCGACGACGCCACCCGAGTGCTCCTGGAAGCGAAGACCATCGCGGTGGTCGGGCTCGACGACCGCGAGGAGCGCCCCGCGTTCCGGGTGGCCCGCTACCTGCAGGAGCACGGCTACCGCATCATCCCGGTTCCGGTGCAGAAGCCCGCGGAGGAGGTACTCGGCGAGCGCGCGTACCGCTCCCTCCGCGAGATTCCGGACCCGGTCGACGTCGTCGACGTATTCGTCCGCAGCGACCAGACAGACCCGATCATCGACGACGCCATCGCGATCGGGGCGCGGTGCGTCTGGCTCCAGATAGGGATCCGGAACGATGCGGGGCTCGAGCGGGCGCGGAAGGCAGGGCTGGCCGCTACGCAGGACCGCTGCACGATGGTGGAGCATCGCCGGCTCACGGGAGCCGGAGGGGAGAGCGCCTAGCTCATCCTCCGGAGATCCCGCTGGGTGACGAAGGTGAGCGCGCCCACGAGCGCGAGGAGGCCGCCGGAGACCGCCATCCAGCTGGGCGCGCCCATGGCCGCGGCCATGCCGCCTGCGAGGAGGGACCCGAGCGGCGTCACGCCGAGGAACCCCAACGTGTGGACGCTCATCACCCGCCCCATCAGCTCCGGGGGCGTGTTCCCCTGGATGAGCGTCTGGTTCAGGTTCACGAAGAACCCGCCACCGATGCCCCAGACGAGCATGAGGACGGCGGTGAGCGGGTAGCTGGGGGAGAGCCCGAGCCCCATCACGATGAGTCCGCCCGCGGTGAGCCAGCCCACGAACCACGCCCCTTTGTTCCGCATCCCGCGCCAAGAGGCGAGGAGCATCGAGCTCCCGAACATCCCGATACCGGTGAAGGTGAAGAGGGCGCTCGCTGCGAACGCGTCCTGCCCCAGCTCCTCCTTCGCGATCTGCGGCAAGAGCGCCATCGTCGGCCCCATCATGAGCAGCCCCGTCGCGACGAGGAGGAGCATGAGCACGGCGATGTTCCGCTGCCGCGCGATCCACCGCAGCCCTTCCCGGAGGTCGTCGACGCCGGTGGTGGCCCGCTCGCGCCGGGCGACGGGCGGCGCCCGAAGCGGGAGGAGGGCGAGCAGGCCGAGTGCGAACACCGTCGCCTGCGCGGCGAACACCCCGCCGAGGCCGAAGGCCCGGATGACGATGCCGCCGAGCGCCGGCCCGACGATCATCATCACGTTCATCCCCAGCGTGTTCAGGACGATCGCGTTCATCAGCCGCTCGCGGGGCACGAGCGACGGCAGCACGGCCTGCCTCACCGGCTGCCCGAAGGCGATCGTCGCCCCCATGGCACCGGCAGCGAGGAACGCGAGCGGCAGCGTCATCACGTCTAGCCAGATCGCAGCGGCGATGAGGAGGGCGACGACGATCGCGCCCCACTGCGAGGCGATGAGCAGCGTGCGCCGGCTCACACGGTCGGAGAGCACCCCCGCCGGCAGCGCGAAGAGGAAGACGGGCACGCCGAGGCAGAAGGAGACGATCCCGGCAGCGCTCTCCAGGTCGCTGATCTCGAGCACGAGCCAAACGAACGCGAAGCGCTGCACGCCCTGAACGAGCGCCGCCGAGGCCGTGTTCGCCCACAGCCACCGGTAGGACGGGTACCGGAAGGCGTCGAGAATCGGGACCCGTTCCTCGGCGAGCGTCCGTTCCTCGGCCCTGGCCAACTCTGCTTCCATCGCGCCCCCGGCACGGGGACTGTACCGGAAGCGGAGGAAGTTCGTACATCTCGACGGACCGGTTGCGCGGAAGCGCGCGCCCCGAATAATCGCTCCAGGTCTGCACGAGGGGCCGCGGCGTGTCAGAGAACCGCATCGTCCTCGATCTCGGGTGCGGGCACCGGAAGCGCCCGGGAGCCATCGGCGTCGACATCGCCGCCGTTCCCGGGGTCGACGTCCGCGCCGACATCACCCGCACCCTTCCCTTCCGGGACTCCTCGGTGGACGAGGTGCACGCATCGCACCTCTTGGAGCACCTCCAGGACCTCACGGGCTTCATGAACGAGGTGTACCGAATCTGTAAGCCGGGAGCGCTCGTCCACTTCCGGTTCCCGCACGGGTCCTCCACGTACATCGCCTGGAAGGACCCGACCCACGTCCGGGCGCTCCTCCTGGACACCTTCGCCTACTTCGATCCCTGGACCCCGGACGGCTTCGTCTTCCACTACTACCATCGAGCGCGCTTCCGAACCGTCCGACGCAAGCTCTCCTTCAACCTGAACGCGGACTGGTACGCGCCTCCGTCACGGTGGCGGCGCGTCCTCGGGAGGATCTTCGATGCGCTCGCGAACCGTAGCCCCCGCTGGCAGTACTACTGCGAGCGCTTCTGGGGGCCGCTCGTAGGCATCGAGGAAGCAGAGGTGTGGATGCGGGCGGTGAAGCCGTGGCCGCCCGAGGAGGCAGCGTCGGAGGTCAGCGAGCGCGCGGCGCGGGCGGAGCAGCCGTCTCCGGAAGCTCCACCCACCGCTCCGCCCACTCCGAGACCGCATCGATGACCGACTGCAGTGCGCGGCCCTTCTCGGTCAGGTGGTACTCGATGCGGACGGGCGTCTGGGGGTAGACCACCCGCTCGACGATTCCTTCGGCTTCCAGCTCCTTCAGCCGCTCGGAGAGGAGTCGGTCGCTCAGCCCCGGCACCGCCTGCCGGAGCTCCGTGAACCGAACCGCGTCGTGGAGCATGGCGCGGAGGATGGCCCCCGTCCACCGCCGGCCGATGAGCTCCACCGCGTGGTGGAATCGAGGACAGAAGGCCTCAGACCGGTCAGCCATACGCTCTCATGATATCACGGCGCTATCGACCTCCCCCTCCGGAGGAGCGACGGGGAGATCGACAACGAGACGCACGGCGTCCTCGGACTGCTCGATCTCCACGCTCCCTCGCTGCCGCTCCAGAACGCCCTGCAGGTAGTTTCGCACGAGGGGGTCGAGCACCGCGGCCGAGGCAGTGCCAGGCGCCGACGCAGCGACCGTGGAAGGGCCGGGGCGAACCACAATCTTCAGGCGCGGCCCGCCTGCCGGTCCGGCCGAGGCCTGCAGCTGAACCTCCCGCGCACCGGAGCGGAGCAGCGCTGCGAGGGCCAACCCGAGAGCTCGCCGCACCTGGACGGGGTCGACGAGCGCCGCGGGCAGTCGTCCCTCGACCTGTATCACGGGGCGGAAGTCGCTGCGACTGAGCTGGACGTCCCGCACCAGCTCCTCGAGCAGGCTCGCGACGTCCGCGCGCTCGCGCACGGGAACGAGCCGCCCGGCATGGAGGGCGACGAGGTCCACGAGGGTTTCGGAGAGGAGGACGAGCCGTCTCGCGCAGGCAGCGAGGTCCTCAACGACGCGGCGGCGCAGGTCGGGAGACACACGCTCCGGGTCGGCAGCCAGCAGTCGGGCAGCAAGTTCGATGGCCGTGGCCGGCCCGCGGAGCTCGTCTGTGGCGAAGGTGAGGAGCTCGCGGCGCGCCCGCGCCAGCTCCTCCGCTGCACGGCGCGCCTCCTCCGTCTGGCGCACGCGCTCGCGCGATGTCCGCACCGCCCCGAGCGCACGCAGCGCCGCCGCGCTAGCACCCGCGATCGCCAGGCCGGCGACGACCGCCATGAGGAGGCTGCCGGCCGCCGCGCGCCGGAGCTCCTCCGTTTGCGCCGCTGCCTCGCTGGCGTAGGCGGCATCTGCCCGGTCGGCGGCAGCCCGCAGCTCCGCGAACAGCTCCTCCTCTCGCCCCGAACCGAGCAGCGTTGCGGCCGCCGCGTGATTCCCGTCAGCCGCCAGCGCACCCACGACGCGCGGTCCCTCGGCGACCCAGCGCTCGGCGGCATCGAAGAGCTCCTGAAGCTCCCTGGGACCGCCCGCTCCCGCCCGCAGGTGCGCCATCTGCTCCTCGAACGCGAGGAGCGCCGCATCGAGGTGCTCCGTCGGACCCTCACGCAGGACGACCGCATAACTCGCTCCCCGCAGCGCCTCCGCCTCAGCGACGAGCTCGGCGAGCTCGCGCCACTCGGCGTCGGCGCGCGCCTGCTCGTCCCGGCGGCCGAGGAGCGTCGAGAGCGAAGCAGCCAGGAGTGCGCCGGCAGCAGCTGCGAGGAGGAGCGAAACCGCGAAGGCAGCGGCGATGCGCACACCCACTCCCTCCGCCGCGGTGTCCGCACGATACGACGCACCGGCGCCCGTCCACAAGCGCGGCCTACCCCGGCCCGGCCGCTCGTGGTAGGCTTCAGTCGCTACCAGTCAGACGCCACGTCCAGCCCCGTGCCGGGAGCCCACTCCCGGCGCAACCTTGTGGAGGGGGGGAGCCGCCCGTGTACAGCGATCTCGCCTGCTTCACCGGCCGCGCTCACCCCGAGTTCGCCCGCGCCGTCTGCGAACGGCTCGGCATCCCCCTCGGCGACGTCGACGTCTTCGAGTTCTCGAACGAGAACGTGTTCGTCCAGTACCGCGAGAACATCCGCATGCGGGACGTCTTTCTCATCCAGCCGTTCGCCCGACCGGTGAACACCTCCATCATGGAGCTCCTGATCATGATCGACGCGGCCCGGCGCGCATCGGCGGGACGGATCACCGCCGTCATCCCGTACTACGCGTACGGGCGGAGCGACAAGAAGGATCAGCCCCGCGTCCCGATCACGGCCCGCCTGATCGCGAACCTGCTCGAGACGGCCGGCGCTGACCGAGTGCTCACCATGAACCTGCACGCGGGGCAGATCCAGGGCTTCTTCAACGTGCCCGTGGACGAACTGAACGCGCTCTACCCCGTGAGCGCGTACCTCCGCGAACAGCACCTCGAGAACTACACCGTCGTGGCGCCGGACGTCGGCGACGAGAAGCGCGCCCGGGACATGGCTGCGCGGCTGGACGCCCCGCTCGCCATCATCGAGAAACGCCGCCTCGGGAACACCGGGCGGGCGGAAGCGGTGAACGTCATCGGCGACGTGAAGGGCCGGAACGTCCTCATCATCGACGACGAGATCGACACGGCAGGCACGATGCTCGAGGCCGTCCGCATCCTCCGCGAACGGGGATGCCGCGAGGTGATCATCGTGGGGTACCACGCCGTCCTCAGCGGTCCGGCCGTGGAGCGGCTCCGCTCCGCCGATGTCCGGGAGATCGTGCTCACTGACTCCCTCCCGATCCCGCCCGAGAAACGGCTGCCGAACATGACCATCATCCCCGTCTCGCCGCTCTTCGGCGACGCGATCAGCCGCATCCACTCGGGCCAGAGCGTCGGCGCACTCTTCCAGAACTGAGCATCGATCATTCTTCCTGCTCGATAGGCGTTCTCCATAGATCCGCAGACACGCGCCGAGCGTAGCTCGGTAGAGTGAGTGTGCGGAACTGTTAGAGCTGGCCGCACGGAGCGGATCGTGCTGAATCCCCTCGCCCCCGCCTACCTTGAGGACCCGTACCCGCAGCTCGCCGCGCTCCGTGAGCAGCACCCGATTTGGTGGGACCGCCGCGTGCGGGCCTGGTTCGTCGCCGGCTTCGAGGAGTGCGAGGCGGTGCTGCGGGACAGCGAGCGGTTCTCGGCCGATCCGGCGTCCGACGGCGGCGAGCTCGGCCAGAGGGTCCGAAGCTCGCGGCGGCACGCGCCGCTCGGGGGCGCCCCCGTCATGGGCAACAGCGACCCACCGATTCACGGACTCCTCCGCCGGCTCGTGAACCGCCACTTCACGCCCCAGGCGGTCGCTGCTCTCCGACCGTTCGCCGAGCGCGTGGCCGAGGATCTCCTCTCCGCGGCCCCGAACGGCCCTTGGGATTTCATGGAGCGGTTCGCCCAGCCGTTCCCGGTCCTGGTCATCCTCCGGCTCCTCGGCGTCCCCCGAGAGCAGCAGATTCAGTTCCGGCGCTGGTGCTCCGCCCTCGCCGCTGCGCGCGCCGAAGGTCCGGGCGAGCTGGTGGCGGCCGCGGATGCAGCGGCGCGCGGCATCATGGATGCCCTCCGCACGGCGCCAGCGGGGACGGTGCTCGGCGAAATCCGCCAGGCCGGCGCGGAAGCTGAGGTGCCCATCGAATGGCTCGCCATGCTCGTGGTGCACCTCGCGACCGCCGGGAACGGCCCGTTCTCGCTCTTCCTCGGCAACGCCGTCCGCGCGCTCGCGGCGCACCCCGACGCCCATGCGGCGCTCCGCGAGGGGCAGGTTCCGTGGCGGACGGCCATCGATGAGCTCCTCCGCTTCGACCCGCCGGCGCACGCCGTCACCCGCTGGGCACGCCGCCCCGTCCGGCTCGCGGGCGAGCGCATCCGGCCCGGAGATGCGGTACACCTCCTGCTCGGCGCAGCGAACCGGGACCCGCGGCGGTTCTCGGAGCCGGACCGGCTGGACCTCCGACGTCCGCCTGGACGCCACGCGGCCTTCGGACTCGGTCCGCACTTCTGCCTCGGTGCGAACCTCGCACGGATGGAGGCGGAGGCAGCGCTGGGCGCCCTCCTGCGGCGCCGCTTCGAGGTCCTCGAGTGGGAACCCCTGCCCTCCTTCCAGCTGCGCGGGCCGCGCCGGCTCATCCTCCGGTGGGCGTGAGGGGCAGCGCGCGCGTCGACCGCCGGCCGGGGTTATGAGGCGGCCGAGCTCCGCCCAGGCGGCTCGCTCACTGCCTCGCCCACGATGGCGCGGAGCTCCTTCTCCAGCCGGACGCTCCGCTCCGCCTGTCCCGCCACATCGACTCGGTTCGGGCCGACCCGAACCCAGAGGCGGCGGCGAGGCACGTAGAACGTGACCGTCAGCCCGACGAGCGCCATCCCCACCGCGACCCAGATGAACGTCCCGCCCGGATCCCGCCGGACGTCGATGCCGGCGCCTTCGACCGCGCGGACGAACGCGTACGAGTAGCCGGAGGACGTCGTGTACGTCTCTCCCGGCCGGAGCATCACCGGGCCATCCTCGATGCCGAGGAGCACGAGGTACGGCTCACCGTTGGAATCCGTCGGCATCTGGACGGTGACCCGTTCGTCCCGCTTCCCCGGAAGGTCGACCACCTGCCGGAAGGGGATCGCAGCCTCCCGCACCAGCTCCACCTCCAACCCCGACGCGAACCGCACGGTCTCGCGGACGGCCACCGGCAGCGTCTCGCCGCTCGCGTCCTGCACGAGCGTGAGGAGGTCGCCATCGCGGCGCCGCCACGCCACGGTGATTCCGGACACGGGCGCCTCTGCCGGCAACGCCACCGCTGCGAGCGCGAGGTCGTCGTCGGCCAGCTCCGGGTCGAAGCCAGGGTCCACTTCGAGCTGAGGGATCGGCTGGTCGAGGAGGAGCCGCCCGCCTGCGCTGACCCGGAGGTGCGGGACGAAGAGCACGTCACCGTTGAAGTCGAAGACGTCGTCGTACAGCGGCCGGCCGTCCGGGCCGGTGATGCGCAGACGAACGAGGTCAGAGATGAAGGCCGCCTGGTGGAAGCGGTAGCCGAAGGCGCGGCAGGGGTCGTTGACGGTCGTCACGCAGCGCACGACCTCGTCCCCACGCCGGATGGAGAGCACGCTCCGCCAGTCGACGATGTTCCCCTCGGCGTCACGACCCTCGATGGCGTCCACCATCTCGACGAAGATCTGCCCCGGACCGGGGCGGGTGAAGACGGGCGCGGCGGCGCCCGTCTCCGCCAGCGCGAGCACCCGCTCGAAGCCGGCGAACTTCGTCAGGAACGCCCCGATGAGGAGCAGGAGCAGAGCGAGGTGACTGAGGAACGTCCCGTACTGCGCCCACGGGAAGCGGTCGGCGAAGAGGTAGATGCGCCCCTCCGTTTCCGCCACGCGCTCGACGCGGAAGCGGCGCCGCCGGAGGGAGCGGGCCAGCTCCTCAGCCGCCCGCTCGGCAGGGAGCGGGCACTCGACCGTCACGCGTCCCCGAGCGCGGTCGAAGTACGCATCCGCAACGCGCTTCGGCGGGCGGTGGACCGTTCGCCACACCGGCGGGATCCGGCTCACCGTGCAGACCGTGACCGCGACGATGAGGAGCACCCAGAGGCCGTTGAACCAGAACGTGTGGTACACCTCGAAGAGGCCGTAGGCATCCATGACGTCCGTGAACGGCCCGAACGTCTCCCGCCGCGCCTCGAGCCAGGCCGCACGGCCCGCGGGGCTCCCCCGCATGGCGCCGGGCATCTGGGGAATGAGGACGGCCAACAGCCCCGCAGCCCCTGCGAGGCCGACGAGCAGGAGGGCGAACTTCACGTTCGTGAGGAGCGCCCAGACGGGGCGGAACGGGTCGAAGCGGAGATCGAGCCTTCGGGGGAGCGGTTCGGTCCTCGCCATTCGTCAGCCCGCGTCCCAGAACTCGGCCGCCCACGCCTCGAGGTCTTCGGCGCGGACCTGCCCGAGGTGGATTCGGACGATGCGCCCGTCCGGGTCGATGACGTACGTGTTCGGCGGTCCCGCTTGCAGGTAGAGCGCCGAGACCTCGCCGGAACGGTCGAGCAGGATGGGGTAGGTGACGGCGAACTCCTGCACGAAGCGGCGCGCCGCGTCGTCCGTCTCCTGCATGTTCACGCCGAGGACGACGAGGTCGTCCGTCTCCCGGGAGGCGTAGAGCTCCTGGAGCAGCGGCGTCTCGGCGCGGCACGGTCCGCACCAGCTCGCCCACAAGTTCACGAGCACCCACCGGCCCCGGAAGTCGCTCAGCCGGGCCTCGCCGCCGTCGAGCGTGGGCAGGAGGAAGTCGGGGGCGATGCGTCCCTCCCGCACCGCGGGCTCTTCGCCGCTCGAGAGCTCGGGAGGCAGGGCAACGAGGCCGTACCGACCGCCCTCCCCCGCGGCCCCGCTCCCCTCGCTCCCGCGGAACTGGAAGTACCAGAGGAGGAGGCCGACGGAGAAGATCACGAGCGCGGCGGCGCCGAGCGTCGAGAGCGGGCCCGAGTACTCGCGACGCCGCTGCGGCCGTTCGTCCGGAAACGCTCCCGTCACCTCCAGCTCAGGATACCGCTCGAGCGGCAGCGAAGAGCCGGAACGGAAACCGAAGGTCTACGGCGCCCGCGTCAGCCGCCCCGGCTCGCCTCGCGGCTCGGCAACGGGCGGGAAGCGATCCTCTGCCGCATGGCGAGCGAGACCCCAGAGGTGGAGGAGCAGGACGAGCGCGATACAGGCGACGCCCATGAGCGAGAGCGTCGTCTGAATGCCGATGTGGTCCGCGATGATGCCGATCGGGAGGGAGGCGATGCCGTAGAGGCTCCAGCTCATCATCGTCATCGACTGGACGCGGCCGTGGTACTCCGCGTCCGTGATCATCATCGTGAGCGAGTTGTTCAGGGACTGGAACGCCGCGGCGAGCGCTCCCACGAGCACCATCGTCCCCAGCCCGAGTTCGAAGTCGTCGATGATGCCGAACCCGACGAGAGATGCGCCGAAGAGCACCCCCGCCAGCGGCTGGTAGAACCACGCGTTCGGCGACCCCGCGAAGGCGGCGACGAGGATCGTCGCCGCGACCGCTCCGATGGCCGCAGCCGAGGAGAGCGCCCCCAGACCCGTCGACCCTACGTGGTACACGTCGGCCGCGACCGAGGGCAGGAAGGATTGGTACGGGAAGCCGATCATCACCACCGCGAACGACACCAGGATGAGCTGGAGGACGGCGGGACGGCGTCGCACGTAGGTGAGCCCGTCCCGGAGGTCGCCGAGCGGCGAGCGGGCGTTCGCCTTCGGAGCCGGGTTGCCCGGCGGCAGGAAGGCGATGGAGGCCATGGCGATGGCGAAGCCGATCGTCGTGAGGAAGTACACGCCGGCGAGCCCGATGAACGGCACGGCGATGAAGAACCCCGCCAGCGAGGGCCCGATGACGCGGGTGCTGTTCATGCTCATCTGCTGGAGCACGACCGCGTTCGCGATCCGCTCCCGCCCTACGAGGTCGCCGATGAACGCCTGCCGCGCCGGCCCGATGAAGGAGAACCCGAGACCTTGGATGACCCCAGCGACGACGAGCATCCAGTACTCGATGAGTCCGCTCCAGATCATCGTCGCGATCCAGGCCGAGTTCAGCGCGATGACCGACTGCGCCCAGAGCAGCACCCGCCGCTTCGGCAGACGGTCCGCGATGACGCCGCCCCAGAGCGAGAGCAGGAGCTGCGGGATGCCGAAGGCGATCATCACCCCGCCGACCGCCCCGTTCTTCCCGGTCAGGTCATAGGCGAGGTACCCCCGGGCGATGATCTGCATCTGCATACCGAGGAAGGAGAAGAGCGTCCCGAACCAGAGCAGGCGGAACTGACGGTTCTCGAGCGCGGCGAAGGTGCGCCGCACGACCGAAGCTGTCGCCACGGGTCCCTCACGTTCACGTCAACGGGTAGCGCAGCCACTGTAGCAGCGCGCCCCGGCCGGCGCACGTCGCCCACCCCCTCCCGCCCGTTTATACTCCTCCGTCGGTTGCAATTCGAAACGAAAGGGGCTCACGATGAGCGACGTCCTCCGCATCCACGACGACGGCCACGTGCGGATCCTCCAGCTGAACCGGCCCGAGAAGAAGAATGCCCTCTCCGATGAACTCGCCTGGGGCATCGTCGAAGCGCTGCGCGCCGCCACCCATGAGGACGACGTGTGGGTGATCGGCATCACCGGAACGGGCGACAGCTTCTGCAGCGGCCTCGACCTCTCCGGACCGGGGCCGAACGCCTCCCCGCTCTCGCCGCAAGAGCAGCAGCTCGACGACCTCGGCTGGGTGAGCCGCTTCCTCCTCACGACGCGGTACGAGTGCGACAAGCCGGTCGTCGCGGGCATCAACGGCGTCGCCGTCGGCGCCGGCCTCTCCCTCGCGCTCGCTGCCGACATGCGCATCGCGGCCCGCAGCGCGCTCCTCATCGCGGGCTACCCGCGCATCGGCGCCTCGCCGGATGGCGGGATGTCGTTCACCCTTCCCCAGCTCATCGGCTACGAGGGGGCGATGCGCTTCCTCCTCGAGAACCGGACCGTCGACGGCGAGGAGGCGTACCGGCTCGGGATCGTGGGCGAAGTGGTCGACGACGAGCGCTTCGAGCAGCGCTTCCGCGAGTACTGCCAGCTCATCGCCCAGCGCTCCCCCATCACGGCGCGCCTCACGAAGCGGGTCGTGCGCGCCGCTACCACGCCGATCGACGTGGAGGCGCACACCCGCTACGAGCTGGCGAACATCCGGCGCGCCTTCTCCAGCGAGGATGCGCAGGAAGCGCGGCGCGCCTTCTTCGAGCGCCGGGAGCCGGTCTTCAAGGGCCGCTGACGAGCACCGCTTGCCGTTCGCGCGCTCCAACGGCTAGCGTGCCTGCATGGCGGGCGTCGCGCTCTTCGTCCCCTGTTACGTCGAAGTCCTGCGCCCGTCCGAGCGGGAGCGCGCCCTCCGCGTTCTCCGCGCGCTCGGCGAAGCGCCGGAAGTGGTCGACGGCGGGTGCTGCGGGCAGCCAGCCTTCAACTCCGGATTCCGTGACGAGGCCTCCGTCGTCGGCCGCTCGCTCGCGCGCCGCCTGCGCGGCTTCGACCGGGTCGTAATCCTCTCCGGCTCCTGCACGGCGATGGTCCAGCACTACCTCCCGGACCTCGTCCCCAGGGCGCGACCCTTGGCAGCGCGGGTTTCGGAGTTCGCCGCCTACGTCGCGAGCCATCCCCGGCTCGAGCAGCTCCGACTGCGCCTGGAAGGGGTCGTCGCGTACCACGATTCATGCCATCTCCGTCGCGAGCTGGCAGGAACGGAGCTCGTCGTGGCGCTTTTGCACCGCATCCAGGGTCTCGACCTGCGCAGGCTCCGCTTCGAGGACGAGTGCTGCGGATTCGGAGGCACGTTCTCCGTGAAGCTGCCCGAGGTCTCCGTGCGCATGGCGGAGGAGAAGCTGGCGGACGTCCGCTCCGCCGGCGCCCGCGCGCTCGTCTCCACGGACCTCTCCTGCCTCGCGCACCTGGAGGCGACGGCGCGCGGCCTGGGTGAGCCGCTCGAGACCTGGACGGTGGCAGATCTGCTCGCCGCCGCGCTGGAGGGCACGGGGGCATGAGCTTCCGCGCGCGCTCCCGCCGGCTCTTGCGGGAGGAGGAGCCGGAGCGGGTCCTCCTCCCCATCCTGCGGCCGCTCGTGGCCGACGCCGCCCGGCTGATGGGCGAGCGGCCCGCCGATGCCCGCAGCCGGGCGGCGTCGGCCCGCGCGGCCGCCATCCGTGCCCTCGAGCCGCTCCACCAGCAGCTTCGCGCTTCCCTCGAGCGGCGCGGCATCCGGTACCACCGCGTCGAGACCGCCGCCGAAGCGCGCGCCCTCGTGCACCACCTCCTCCGCCGCAGCCGGCGCGTGGCGAAGTCGAAGTCGATGGTATGCGAGGAGATCGGCCTCACCCCCTACCTGCGCGAGCGCGGCATCGACGTGATGGAGACGGACATCGGCGAGTACCTCGTGGACCTCGAGGGCCGCGGACCGAGCCACATCACCGCCCCGGCGCTCCATCTCAACCGTGCCCGCATCCGGGAGCTCCTCCTTCGCACGGGCGCCGACGTGCCCGACGACGACCCGCTCCGCCTCTCGCAGGCGGTCCGCGAGGCCGTCGCCGCCTTCTTCGAGGACTGCGATGCGGCGATCACGGGCGCCAACGCCGTGGTGGCCAGCAGCGGGCGCGCGGTCATCGTCGAGAACGAGGGGAACGTGGCCCTCGGCGTCAGCCACCCGCGCCTGCACATCGTCGTCACCGGCCTCGAGAAGGTCGTCGCCGACGAGGAGGGAGCGCTCGCGGTGCTCGAGGTGCTGGCCCCGAACGCGACCGGACAGCAGTTGACCGCCTTCACCCACTTCGTCGCCGACCCGCTTCCCGGTCAGGAGCGGCACGTGATCTTCGTCGACAACGGCCGCAGCCGCATCCTCCGCGACGAGCGGTACCGGGATCTCCTGCGCTGCATCCGCTGCGGCGCCTGCATGAACGCCTGCCCCGTCTACCGGGTCGCCGGCGGCTTGGCTTACGGCTCTCCGTACATGGGCCCGATCGGGGCGGTCCTTTCGCCGCTCCTCTGGCGCGACGGCCGCTACGCCGACCTCCCGTTCGCCTCCAGCCTCTGCGGCCGCTGTACCGAGGTCTGTCCGGTGGGGATCCCGCTCCACCGCATGCTGCTGGAGCTGCGGGCCGATGCGGTGCGGGCGCGCCACGCTGGCTCGGCCGGTGAGCGGGCGGCGTGGCGCCTGTGGGCGGCCGCGTTCGCGCGGCCGCCCGTGGCGCGCGCCGCCACCGCCACCGGCCGCTTCCTCCTCGCCGCGCTGGGGCGGGTCCGCCGCCCGGGCGCGGCGGACCCGCGCACCCTGCCCGACCTCCGCGGTCCCCGAGGCGAAGGGCTCCGCAGCGCACGGCCCCCGCACCACGAGCCCGGCCCGAGCGACGCGAGGCGGCTCCCCGACGACCTCCTCGATCGCTTCCGCCAGCGGGCAGGCGAGGCCGCCGTCCACCTGCTCGACTCGTACGAACCCGCCCCAGGAGACCGGCTCGTCCCCGCTGCCGCCGGCATCGCCCTCACCGGGAGCGTCCTCCTCGCGGGCGAGGCTGCCGCTCGACGCCCGCTGCTCGCCGCCGAGCGGGTCGTGATCGAGCTCGACCCGGCCCGCATCGTGCCCCTGCCGCGCGACCTCGAGCCGTTCCTCACCGGCGAGGCTCGGAACGACGCCCTCATCCTTACGGGGCCGAGCCGCACCGCCGACATCGAGAAGCAGATCGTCCGCGGCATCCACGGCCCCGCGGAGATCGCGATCCTGCTCAAGCGGGAGGAGCGTCCCTGAGATGGCTGCCCCGTTCCTGAAGTGGGCCGGCGGGAAGGCGAAGCTCGTCCCCACCCTCGCCGCCCTCCTCCCACCCTTCGAGCGGTACCTGGAGCCGTTCCTCGGCGGCGGCGCGGTCTTCTTCGGCCTCGAAGAACGCGGCGCCGTGCCCCGCGCGCTCCTCTCCGACACCAACCCGTATCTCATCGACGCCTTCCTCGCCGTCCGCGATGCGGTCGAGGAGGTCATCGAAGCGCTCGCGCCGCTTGCGGCCGACTTCGCCGCCCGCGACGAGGCCGGGCGGCGGGAGCTCTACTACGCGGTCCGGGAGCACTACCCCGTCGGGCCGGTGGCGACCGCCGCCTGGCTCATCTTCCTCAACCGGACGTGCTACAACGGCCTCTTCCGCGTGAACGCAGCCGGCCGCTTCAACGTGCCGTACGGCCGGTACAAGGACCCCGTCATCCTCGACGCCGCCCGCCTGCGTGAGGCGTCGGGGGCGCTCCAGCGGGCGGAGCTGCGCTGCGCCGATTTCGAGCTCGTCCTCGCCGAGGCCAGGCCGGGGGACTTCGTCTACCTCGACCCTCCCTACCAGCCGCTGAGCGCCACCGCTCGGTTCACGAACTACACCGCGGGAGGGTTCGGCCCCGAGGACCAGGAGCGCCTCGCGCGCGCCTTCGCGAGCCTCACCGAGCGGGGCATCCCGGCGGCCCTCTCGAACTCAGACCACGAAGCGGTGCGCCGGCTGTACGACGGCCGCGGGTACGAGATCCGCATCGTACCGATGTCGCGCGCCATCAACTCGGACGGGCGCGGCCGCTCGCCGGTGCCCGAGCTCCTGGTCACGAACTTCCGGCTCGTCGGCGTTCAGCCGCCAGCCGAGGCGGCAACGGCGGAGGCGCCGGCGCCCACGCCGAGGAACTCGAGGAAGGCGGCGTTGTAGACGTCCGGGTACTCCATGCACCCGACGTGCGCGCCGGGGAGCTCGACGAGCTTCGCGTTCGGAAGCAGCTCCGCGAGCTTCCGCGCATTCCGCGGCGGCACGAGGATGTCGTCCTTCCCGCAGACGACGAGCGTCTCGTGCTCGATCTGGCGGACGCGGTCGCCCGGATTCCACTCGAGGATCGCCTCCGCCTGCCGGATGAAGGCGTGGTCCTGCTGCGCGTACGGATTGCGGAGCATGTTCAGGAGCGCCCGCCGGAAGCGATCCTCGTCGTCGAACAGCTCCGGACTGTACAGCCAGGTCGCCATGAAGCGCACGACCTGCTCCCGGCTCATCGAGGAGCGGCGGACGTCGATGAAGTTCCGGAGGACGTTGCGCCCGAACCCGTCGATGGCCGCGGCCGTGCAGAGGAGGATGAGCTTCTTCACTCGCTTCGGATGGTGGATCGCGATCTCCTGGGCGATGTAGCCCCCCATGCTGAATCCCAGGATGTGCGCCTGCTCGATGCCGAGCCGGTCCATGAGAGCGACGGTGTCCTCCGCCATGCCCTCGATGGAGTACGGCCGGTCCGGAGCGCTCGTCCGGCCCGCTCCGCGGTTGTCGAAGGTGATGACCCGGAAGTGCTTCGAGAGGGCCGGCACCTGATTCGCCCACGCCTGCAAGTCACCGCCGAGCCCCATGATGAGGAGCAGCGGCTCACCGCTCCCGGCTTCCTCGTAGTACATGATCAGGTCGCGGATCGGAACCTTCGGCATCGCTTGCTCCCGGATTCTCGTGCGTTCGCATCCTACCCGCGGACGCGAGTACGGTCAGCCGCGCCGGCGGATGAGGCCGCGACGGTCGGCTTCCTCGACGATCTGGATGACGTTCGTCGCCGCACCCTTCCGGATGCTGTCCGTGACCACCCAGAAGGTGATGCCGCCCGGGTGGGCGCTATCCGCCCGCAGCCGTCCCACCCAGACGCGGTCGTTCCCCGTTGCGTCGAGCGGCGTGGGGTACGTCTCGGTCGCCGGGTCATCCATGAGCGTAACCCCCGGGGCGGCGGCGATGAGCTCCCGCGCCTCCTCGACGCTCACCGGCTGTTCGAACTCGGCCCACACCGCCATCGCATGGCCGAACAAGGTCGGCACGCGGACGCAGGTGGCGCTGACGGCGATCTCGGGGGCGTGGAGGATCTTCCGCGTCTCGTTCGCCATCTTCAGCTCTTCCTTCGTGTAGCCGCCCTCGGCGAAGGCGTCGATCTGCGGCACGGCGTTGAAGGCGATCTCCTTCTTCTGCGTGCCGGAGGGCTCCCTCCTTCCTGCCAACGCGGCGCGCGTCTCGGACTTCAGCCCCTCCACGGCCGCCGCGCCGGCGCCGGCGACCGCCTGGTACGTGCTCACGACGATGCGGCGGACCGGGTTCCGCCGGTGGATCGGCGCCAGGGCCATCACCATTGGCGTCGTCGTGCAGTTCGGCTGGCTCACCAGCCCCCGGTGCCACTCCAGGTCCTCGGGGTTCACTTCGGGGATGACGAGCGGCACCGTGGGGTCCATCCGGAACGCGCTCGAATCGTCGATGACGAAGCAGCCGCGCTCGCGGGCGATCGGCGCGAAGCGGCGCGACGCCTCGCCCGACGCCGAGAGGAAGACGATCTCGTCCTCCGGACCGAAGCTCTCCTCCGTCGTCTCCTCGACGACGATGCGCTCCCCCCGGAACTCGATGACCGTACCGGCCGAACGAGCCGAGGCGAGGAGCCGCAGCCGTCGCACCGGGACGTTCCGCTCGTCCAAAAGCTTCAGGAACTCTCGGCCCACGATCCCCGTGGCGCCGACGACCGCGTAGCTGTACGCTTCCACGTCCGACCCGTCCTGCGTGTTCGACTCCATGGTAGGCCGCCGCAGGAGAAGGGTCACCCGCAACGCCTCCGGCTCCGGTACCATGCGGCGAAGGGGGTTCGTCGATGCTGGACTGGGTGCGCCGCTGGCGCCGACGGGGTCGTGTGACCCTCACCGCCGCCCGCATCTACCTCGGGTACAAGCGGACGCAGCGCGCCGTCCGCAAGCTCCCGCCTGAGGAGGCCGACCGCCGGTGGGAGGATCGTCACGAACGCGCCGCGCGTCTCCTCTACGAGACCGCCGTCTCCCTGCGCGGGCTGTACATCAAGAGCGGGCAGTTCATCGGGACGCGCTCCGACCTCGTGCCCGCGCCGTACATCCGCTGGCTCTCCCGCCTCCAGGACCGTGTGCCGCCGAAGCCGATCACCGTCATCCGCCGCGTCATCGAGTCGGAGCTCGGGCGGCGGCTGGAGGAGCTCTTCGCGGAGTTCGATGAAGAAGCGATCGCCGCCGCCTCCCTTGCGCAGGTCCACCGCGCCCGCCTCCACGACGGCCGCGAGGTTGCCGTGAAGGTGCAGTACGCCGAGATCGCCGACCTCGTCCGTCTCGACCTGGCGAACCTCCGCGGTCTCGTCGCGGTCGTCGCCCGGCTCGAGCCGAACTTCGACTACCGGAACGTCGTCCGCGAGCTCTCCGCGCAGATCCCCCTCGAGCTCGACTTCGAGCGGGAGGGGCGGATGCTGCGGCGCGTCGCCGCGAACCTCGCTCACATCGAAGGGCTCGCGTTCCCCGAGGTCGTCGATGAGCTGACGACGAAGCGGGTGCTCGTGACGACGTTCCTCCACGGCGAGCGGCTCTTCGAGCCGGGGAGCGAGCGGCGCGACGGACCCGCCATCGCCCAGCGGATCACGGAGGCATACGGCCACCAGATCATGGTCGACGGCCTCTTCCAGGCCGACCCGCACCCGGGGAACTTCCTCCTCCTGCCGGACGGGCGTATCGGCCTGCTCGACTTCGGGCTGACGAAGGAGCTGCCGGACCCGATGCGCCGCGGCTTCGCCCGGCTCGTGCTCGCGGCCGCGGAGCGGAACCCCGCCGCCATCGGGGAGGCGTTCGAGCAGCTCGGCATCCGGGTCCGCGCCCAGAGCCCCTCGGGCGTCCTCGCCCTCACCCAGCTCTTCTTCGACCGCCGGCCGATCTCCATCGACGGCGAAGAGCTCCGGCTCCGCCGCGAGACGGTGCGGGTGAACCCGATCGAGGCGATCCCGAGCGACCTCGTCCTCCTTGGCCGAGTCGTCGGGCTGCTGCGGGGGGTGTGCGCGCAGCTCGGTTCGCCGCTCAGCCCGATGGAGATGCTGCGCCCGTTCGCCGAGCAGGTGCTCGCCGAGGAGGATCGGACGAGCGCGGCCTGAGGCGCCCTCAGCCGGCCGGCTGGCGGCTCCGCCCGCTGAGGGCGATGAGCTCCTCGTGCAGCTCGAACCAGACCGTGTGGTAGCTCTCCGCCAACGGCGCCGCCAGCATCGAGCGATCGCCCTCCCGCACCGCCTCGAGCGCGGCGCGGAGCCGGTCCGCGAAGCGGGCGAGCCGCGGCACGAGCGCAGCCGCCTCCTCGATGACGGGCTGGAGCCGCTCGTGCAGCTCCTCCAGCCGGCGCACGAGCTCGGCCCAGGCGTGCTCCGAATGGTCCTCCGCCCGCTGCCACCCCGTCACGAGCGCCTTGAACTCCTCGTCGAGCTCCGTGAAGCGCGCGAAGAGCGCCTCCAGCCGATGCCCGTCGAGGGCCTGCCGCTCCGCCTCGAGGAGGTCGAGCACGTACTCACGCCCCTGCGGGAGCATCGCCACGCCGCGGGGCGTTTCGCGGACGAGCTCCGGCCGGGCAGCGAGGACCTCGCGCACCCGCTCCACGCTCGTTCCGAGCACCTCGGCGAGCCGCTCCGGCGCGGCGAGGCCCTTCAGCTGGAGCGCCCGCAGGACTTCGTACTCCGATACTTCGCGCTCGCCGGCCGCGCTCCCGCTGCGCTCGGAGAGCTCCGCCGCCCAGCTGCGGAGGAGGTCGAGCTCCGGCAGCTCCGTGCGGCCGTCGCGCCGCCGGTCACCGAGGAAGAGCAGCCCCCGGGTGCCGTCGACGGTGACCACCGTGCATTCCGGGATCCGCCGGTCTCGTACGAGCAGCGCGCCGCCCGCGACCTCCGCGTCCTCGAGGCTGCAGACGCACGGGATCGCCCAGCCGCGGGCGACGACGGCGGCGTGGCTGAGCGCGCCGCCGCGGGTCGTCACGATCCCGGCCGACACCACCATGCCGTGGACATCGCTCGGCGACGTCTCCGGTCGCGCGAGCACCACCCGCCGCCCCTCAGCGGCGAGCTCCGCCGCCCGGTCGGCCGAACAGACGAGCTCGCCGACCCCAACGCCGGGGGAGGCAGCGACGCCACGGCCGATAGGCTCCGCCGCGTCGTCCACTTCCGCCATCTCCGCGATCGCCTGGAGGACCTCCGGCCCCACCCGATGCACCGCCTCCTCCTTCGTGAGCGGGAAGGAGGGATCGAGCGCCATGTCCACGGCGATGCGGACGGCCGCGAGGGGGCTCCGCCGCCCCACGCGCGTCTGGAGCACGTACAGCCGACCGCTTGAGACCGTGAACTCGACGTCGCACATGTCCCGGTGATGCCGCTCGAGCACCTCCAGGCAGCGCGAGAGCTCGGCGTACGCCTCCGGCAGCTGCTCGCGGAGGAGTTGGAGCCCATGCACGCGATGGGTCCCGGCGACGACGTCCTCGCCCTGGGCGCGCGGCAGGTAGTCGCCGAAGGCGCCCTGCTCGCCCGTGACCGGGTCGCGGCTGAAGGCCACGCCCGTGCCGGAGCGGTCGTCGAGGTTCCCGAACACCATCGCCTGGACGGTAGCCGCCGTCCCTAGGGAGTCGTCGATCCCCTCCCTCGCCCGGAAGACGCGCGCCCGATCGCTCTCCCACGACCGGAAGACGGCCGCAATCGCCTCCAGGAGCTGCTCGTGCGGGTCGGCGGGGACGCCGCCGAACTGCCGGGCGAGCTCCCGGATCCGCTCCCCGGCCGCGACCATGCCCGCCGGCGTGCCGTCGTGAACGGCGGCGTGCTCGACCTCTTCCCGGGGGACGCCGAGGACCGTCTCCGCGTACATGCGGTGGAAGCGCAGCCACGTATCGGCGGCGAAGCGCGGGTCGCCGGACTCCTCCTCCAGGGCCCGCCGAACCTCTGGCGTCATCCCGACGTTCAGGACCGTGTCCATCATGCCCGGCATGGAGACCGGCGCCCCCGAGCGGACCGAGACGAGCAGCGGGTGCGGGCCGCGCCCGAACGTCCGGCCGGTGCGCCGCTCCAGCCCGGCGACCGCTTCGCGGACTTCTTCCTTGAGCCCGCCGGGCCACCCGCCGGCCAGGAACTGATGACAGAGGTCGGTCGGCAGGACGAACGCAGGCGGCACAGGGAGCTTCAGCTCCTGCGCCATCGCGACGAGGCCGGCGGCCTTCCCTCCGAGGGCGCGAACCGGATCGAGGCCAGCCGGCAGCGGTTCGTCGATGAAGACGATCCGCGGCAGCCGGCCCCCGCTCACGGCAGCGCCTCGATCGTGACCGTCCCCGCGTCGCCGTCGACGGTGATGATGGCGCCGTCGGGGATGCGCTTCGTCGCATTCGTCACCGAGGGGACGCACGGGATGCCGAGCTCCCGGCTGACGATCATGGCATGGCTCTGGGCAGCGCCGACGTCGACGACGACTGCGGCTGCCGGCACGAAGAGCGGCGTCCAGGAGGGGTCGGTGATGGGAGCGACGAGGATCTCACCCGGCTGGAGCCCGCGCGGGTCGAGCGGGTCGAGGACCACGCGCGCGCGGCCGGTCGCCTTCCCCGGGCAGCCGGGGAAGCCTTGGAGTACCTCGCCGACCTTCGCCGGCTCGATGCTCACCTCTGAACGCTTCGGCCACGTCTCCGGGTCCGGGATCTCGCCCCAGAAGACGAACGGCTCCTGGCGGCTCGCGTACTCCTGGAAGAGCTCCTTCCGCTCGCGGATGACCTCTCTGTACCGCTCGGGATGCTCGAGCCAGTCGTCGAACTCGTCTGCGAGGAGGAAGGCGTAGTCGGTGCGGTCCTCGAGGTGGCCGGCCTCCTCCATCCGCTTCCCGATGGTGTGGAGGGCCATGCGCACCTCCTGCACGAGCTTGATGCAGTTCGTCTTCGTGCGCTCCCGCCCGGCCTGGAAGATCTTCGCCGAGCGGGCCGCGGCGAGGAACTGCGCCTGCGTCTCCGGCTGGCCGGCGAGGGCGGCGGCGATCTCCTGCGTCACCCGCTCCCGCTCTTCCGCGAGCTGCCGGTTCTTCACCTCCGGGTCTGCCGAGTCGGGCGCGAGCCGCATCCGGTCGATCGCGGCGAGGGCGAGCTCCGGCTTCGTCTCCCAGGTGTGGCAGCGGGTCTCCCACTCGTTCGGTCCGCGGCATCCGTACTCGCGCAGGAACTCGCGGAACTCGGCGAGGAAGCGCTGGCCGGACTCGCCCAGCCCCTCGAGCCGCTCGAGCAGGCCGTTCACCCCCGCGTCGAACGCCTTCGTGAGCTCGGGGTCGGCCGCCACCATCCGCCCGAGCTTCCACATCGCGATCGAGGGCGCCGCCGACTCGACGTCGCCGACACCTTGGACGACGCGCAGCGCGTCCTGCGGCCGGCCGAGGGCGGTGCAGACCTGCGTGATGATCCCCATCGGGATCGTCGTGAGGAAGGTCACGAAGATGTGCTCGCTGAACAGCTCGCGGAAGTGGGCGAGGGCGATCCCCTTCGCGTACGCCCAGAGCGTGTCGTTCGGGAGCGACTCGAGGGGCGGGCGCGCCTCCCGGAGGGCGTTCATCCGCCGGCGCATCCGCTCGGGTCCTTCCAACCGGTCGGTCGTGAGCGCCCACTCGAAGGTCTTCGCGAGCGCAGCGGTCCGTTCGGGGTTGTGGTCGCCAGGTGCTGGTTCGTACGGAGGGATGCCTGGCTGGGCCCCATAGAAAAGGTCGTCCATCATCTGCGCTGAAAGCCCGGGCGCCCGCTCGCCGAGGATGCGCGTGACCTGCGCGTTCAGGTAGCAGTACCCGCCGAAAACGCCCAGCGTCTCCATGTTCTCCGGGTCGAACTCGTCGTACGTGAACGCGCCCATGCGGACGAGCGCATCACGCCACGCCCCCTCGGTCTCCCGCTCCATCAGGATGGAGAAGGAGAGGGGCGGCACCGGATCGGGGAACACCTCCCCGACGTTCGCCCGCGTCCAGAGCGGGTACCGCTTGCTCGGCCGGCTGCCGACGACCCAAGGCTTCATGGCGCTAGAGACCTCCCTGCTGCTCGTCTCCGGGGCGCAGCCCGGTTCGGCGATGCCCCCGCGATGGTTCGAGATTGTAAGGAGCGTTTCTCGGAGGTATCAACGGCGCCTATCCAGCGATGGGCGAAACAGAAAGCCGCGGCAGCCGGCCGCGGCCGGGGTGCGCGGTACGGAGGAGGTTAGTCTCGGACGCCGATCGGCGGGCGCAGGCCCTCGTTCGGCTCCTCCCGGTGCCGGCGCACTTCCATGTGCTCCAGCCCGGACATGCTGAAGCCGAGGTCGCCGAGCTCGCAGAAGAAGCTGCAGTAGGTGAGCCGCAGCGAGCTGGTGGACTTCGAAGGAGAGTAGGAGAGGCCGCAGCGGGCGCAGCGAAAGAGCTTCGAGAGTTCGGCGTTGCGCAGCGGACCGGTGCTCTGTCGCTCCTCGCTCATGGCACCCCTATCCTACCGCGCTTCGTACGGGGCGAACAAACGATTCGGACTGCGGGGGTTTCCTTTCGCGGGCCGATGGTCGATGATGAACGACACATGATCGCAAGGAGCGAACCCCAGTCTGCGATATCCGCCGTCTGCGAGCGCTGGCGGTCGAGCCTGACCGCGCGCGTTTCCGCGGTGAAGCAGGCCGTAGCGCGCAACCGTCGGGTGGCGGCGCTCGAGCTCGGCGGAACGGTCGCGTTCGTGCTCGTCTACTTCCTCCTCCGCGGTCTGCGGCCGCCCGACGTGGAGGAGTCGGTCCGCCGCTCGCTGGAGATCGTCCGCTTCGAGCAGCAGCTCGGGGTGTTCTGGGAGGCGACGTGGCAGGCGGCGATCATCGAGTCGCGGATCCTCGTCACCATCGCGAACTTCGTCTACGCCTGGCTCCACTTCCCTGTGCTCGGGATCCTCGCGGTCTGGCTCGTGTTCCGCGATCTGGACCGTTTCCGCTTCCTGCGGAACGTGCTCGTCGTCTCCGCCCTCATCGGGATCGTCGCCTACTGGGTACTGCCAGCCGCGCCGCCGCGGCTCCTGGAGGTGGCGGGCTACGACTTCGGCTTCGTGGACACGGTGCACGGGGAGGGGAGCAACGCGCACTACTTCCAGCCGGGGCCGTTCGTGAACGACTACGCGGCCGTGCCGAGCTTCCACTTCGGGTGGATCGCGCTCGCTTC
>ERZ795042.474-NODE-474-length-32694-cov-81.871381_pt1 | contig 32694 bp, 26 predicted proteins | sample MGYA00375126_ERZ795042 | MGnify/ENA primary metagenome ERZ795042 (study PRJEB30171, sample SAMN05518105) | compost metagenome | isolation source: Feedstock adapted compost from Newby Island compost facility, Milpitas, CA | place: USA:Newby Island compost facility...
CGTTCGGCAAAAACGACCTGAAAGAGCGGCCCTTCGCCGATCACCTGGAGCGGCAGCCTCCGCTCAGCCGCCAGTGCACGCAATCCACTCGTGAGGCGGTCAGTCACGCGATAGAGCTGGTCATAGACTCCTGGCTGGCGCAAGACCTGCAACGTCGCTAGTCCGGCAGCCGCAGCAATTGGATTCCCGTTAAACGTGCCACTCAGATGCGCCTCCGGTAAACCACGAGCGCGCCGACGTGGATCCGTCAGCTCCATGAGCTCAGCTCGTCCAGCAATGGCTGCAATCGGATAGCCCCCACCCAGTGCCTTGCCGAACGTGGCTAAATCGGGCACCACGCCATATCGCTCTTGCGCACCACCATATGCCAAGCGAAAGCCGGTGACGATTTCGTCGAAGATTAACACAATGCCATACCGGGCAGTGAGTGCACGCAGTCCTTCCAAGAACCCCGGTTCGGGAGGCAACGCGCGTTGCAGCGGCTCGCAGATCACTGCGGCAAGCTCGTCAGCATACGCACATATGAGTTGCTCCGTTAAAGCGAGGTCATTCCATTGGCTGACCAATACCGTCTCGCTCACTGGCTCGGGAATACCAGCGGCATCAGCTCGTGGCGCTGGATAGTCGGCTACTGTTGGGCTGACAGCACTCTGAAGCGCGTAGTCGTGGACGCCATGGAAGCCGCCCTCGAATTTGAGAATGCGGGCACGCCCGGTATAGGCCCGGGCAATTCGTATGGCATGCATCGTCGCTTCCGTGCCTGTGGAAACAAACTTCACGCGCTCAGCGCATGGCACTGCCTCAATGAGCGCTTCCGCAAGCTGGATGATCGGCTCGTTCAGCCAATAGAATGTCGAGCCACGGCTGGCTTGCCGGCAGACAGCCTCGACTACGGCAGGATGCGCATGACCGAGCAACAACGGACCAGAGCCGAGGACATAATCAATATACGCTCGGCCATCGACGTCGTAGACACGGCTACCGCGGCCTTCAGCGATGACAAACGCATGCGTCGATGGCAGAGTGAAACGATTGAGCGCGCCACCAAGCGCACGATCGGCACGCACGAGCCAGGATGCGTGCTGGGTGGATCGTTGCTCAGTCATGGGCCGGCTCTTCAGCCATCGCTGTTGTCCGTCGCCGACGCGTCCGTGGACGATCACCAGCGCTTGCGCGGCTCCGGCGTCGCCCGCCAGCCGTCCGTACAACAGCGTGTTCCGGTAAGGACCACATAGTGAGGGACTTGAGAATCCGGGGGACGATGTAGGTTTTCGTGCCGAGAACGCCAGGAATGGCTGTTAGCTTCTCAGTGATGAAGTGATAGAGTGCATCGACTGATGGAACATAGACCTGGATGCTAATGTCACGGTCACCCGTGGTAATGCCGACGTAACTGACCTCAGGCAAAGCAACGAGCTGCTGTGCAACCTCTTGCAGCCGGCTTGGTTCAACCTCAAGGAAGATATCCGCGGTGACCTCATAACCGATCGCCGCCGGATTAAGGACAGCAACCAGCCGCACGACCCCCTCGTCAACCAAGCGACTGATACGCGCACGCACGGTGCGTTCAGCGACGCCGAGTTTGCGGGCAATCTCCGCGCTTGGCATGCGGCTATCCTGCTGTAGGAGCGTAATGATCCGGCGGTCGAGCTCGTCGAGCGCGCGAGCCATTTCAGGCGCTCCTCACTCTAGGGCTTTGCAGCCCACTAGGCACTTACCTCCACCCTCGGCTGTCATCGAAACGGCATCCAACTCCTCGTCCCATGTCTCAGTGAAGCTGCTATGTGCAGGATACGGGGAAATTCCGGCACACGCAAGCCCACGTCATTATTGGGATCCGAACTCTGATCGCCCGAGAATCAGGAACACACCAGTTCCGAGATCAGGCAGCAAGATGAAAGGGTAGTGATGCGGGATCGCTCCGAGTAATCCCAGGGCCACGATCGCCATGCCCAGCGGCCATCCCCCAGGGGAACGGCGGTAGATGAAGGGCGAGGCGATCGCATGGAGGAGCATCAGTCCAAGGTCAATGTCGGCCAATGTCGGCCGCCCCATCAAAAACGTGTAATATGCCATCAATCCCCATGCCGCTGCTGTCACCAGAAAGGCTGTCCCAATGATCAGCACTTTACCGGAATATGGCGGCGTTTCCGCCGGCGGCCGCTCATTCTCGTGACCAGGCCGACGCACGTCTCCTCCCGTCTGATCCTCAACCAGCTCAGCCGGACACGGCAGGTTTATTCTGCCGAGCCGCTCTCATGCTGTCAATATGTGAGAATCCCCAGCATCCAATCTCCTCCACATGCTATCGTACACAGTTGGACGCAGACAGGGAGGAACGAATGGATCGTGAGCAAGCTGAGGAATTGGTGCGCTCCCATACTGCCTTCGGGCCAACCGCCCCAACGTGGGTGCGGCCGAGTTATGACGGACTGGGCATCACAAACTTACCGTGGTCGATCCTCAACACCCTTGACGTTCCGCTCGCTGGTCAGCCGATCGATGCCCGACTCTGGCCGAATGTCGGCACTGGCATTGGAGCAATCCTTCTCCTCATCATCGATGGGCTTGGTTACCTCCGCCTGCAACAAGCAATTGCCGACGGACTCATGCCAGGGATGGCACGGCTCGCCCAACAATCCGTTCTCTTCCCTCTGACCTCTGTCTTTCCCTCGACGACAGCGGCAGCCCTCACGACGCTAGCGACTGGCGAGCCACCAGCACGTCACGGCCTGGTCGGCTTTACTGCGTTCCTGCGTGAATTCGGCATGCTGAGCAACCTCCTCTTCTGGGCCCCAATCGGTCGCTTCCCATCGTTCGCCAGCCAAGGACTCGATCCACGCGATTTCTTGCCTGTCCACACGATCGCCGAACGAGCTCAGGACGCCGGCATCACCGTGACCGTCGTTAGCCCCATCACCTTCCGCGATACGCCGCTGACGAAAATGCATGCGAGCGGTGCCCACTTCCTCGGCTACCGGACGCCCGGCGAGTTTGTGAGCCACATCCATGCAGCGCTCGCTCAGCCTGGGCGCCAACTCGTCTCTGCATACTGGGATTCGATCGATCATCTCGGCCATTTCAGCGATCCAGCAAGTGGTGCACTTGAGGAGGAACTCCAACTTCTTGATACGATCTTCGCTGACCGCCTGCTCACTCGCTTGCCTCGCCGTGATCTCCTCGTCATCCTCACTGCCGACCACGGCATGGTGCAACTTGACCGGGCGCATGAGCACTCGCTGACAAACTCGCCCCTGTTCAGGCAGATGCGAATGCCACCAGGCGGCGAGCGCCGCGCTGTTTACTGTTATGCTGCTCCTGGTGAAGAAGCTACCCTTACTGAGGCTTTAGCCCATCTCGTTGGAGAGGACGGCTGGGTTGTTCCGACAACGCATTTGCTCCAGGAGGGACTCTTCGGGCCGCCGCCGCATCATCCAGAGACACCCTGGCGCGTCGGGGACATCGCCATCATTGCCCGTGGGCCAGCGAGTTTCCCCTATGATCCTCCCGGCATCACCACTAGGCCGACCTACGGTGCCCATGCCGGCCTCGAGGCTGAAGAGCAACTTGTGCCATGCCTTATCTGGCGTCCATGATCGTCACATCACGCTGCTCCGCCGGCTGAGCAGGCAGTGGGTGACGCGGAAAGCCAGCGAGGACCAGCACAACGGCTACAACGACGAGGCCGAGGATCCCGAGATAAACACCGGCAAGACCAGCCGAGAGAGCATCACGCAGGGCAGCGAGCTGACCCGGGCTCAACGCCGCCCGAAGGGACGGATCAAGCAAGGCATTGGCCGATACATGGTTAAGTTGCAGGCCGGTAAGCCGCCGGGCCATGGTTGTGGTTAATACCGTCCCCAACGCTGCGACACCAACAGCCCCGCCAATCGTTCGAGAGAAGCCGACAAGTGCGGTAACGATCCCGCGTTCTTCCCAACCCACCGCATTTTGCACAGCAATAATGAAGGCAGTCGAACTCAGTCCCATGCCAATACCAAACAGTGCCGCAGCGGCGACCGCGAGAGCGAGCGCGCGGGTCAGTGGCACCAACTGGAGCACAAGGCCAGCCACCAGGAGGGCTACCATCCCCGCGACAACAGAAGCACGGAACCCAAAGCGCAAGATTACGCGACCAGCCGTTGGTGCAGCCACCGACCAGCCAATGGAATACGGTGCGACAACGAGCGCGGCTGTAATCGCGGTGCCGCTCAGCACGCCCTGGACATAGAGTGGCAAATAGGAGCTCACCGCGAACATCCCCGCGCCGATGAAAATGCTCCCCCAAAAGACCGTGCTCACTAACCGACGCCGAAAGAGGGCTAGCGGCAGGATCGGCTCCGGCACCCGCGCTTCGATGACAACAAACAAGATCAGCAACACAATGCCACTGAGCAACCCGCCGATCACAACAGGCGACCGCCAGCTTGTCTCACCAGCTTGCAAGAGACCAAGGAGCGCGAGCGTCACGCCAGCTGTCAGCACTAGCGCACCAAGGTAGTCGATCTGGTGAGGGCGGCGCGTGATCCGTTCGTGCAGTGTCAGTCCAATCAGCAAGACGGCTGCGACACCAAAGGGCACGTTAATATAGAAGATCCAGCGCCAGTTCAACCAGTCCGTGATAAAGCCTCCCACTGCCGGTCCTGCCACGGCCGACACACCCCAGACTGCGCTGGTATAGCCCTGGACTCGCGCACGCTCTTCCAACTCGTAAATATCGCCAAGAATTGTGAGCGTCACCGGAACGATACCTCCCGCCCCCAATCCCTGGAGGGCACGGAACGCCACCAGTTGTGGCATCGACTGCGCCAACCCACAGAGTGCCGAGCCGATGACGAAGAGAACAGCTGACACAAAAAAGACACGCTTGCGGCCATAGAGGTCAGCGAGGCGACCGTAGAGCGGTACAGTCGTCGTTGAGGTCAACAAGTATCCTGAGAAGACCCAGGGATAGAGCGCCAAGCCGCCAAGCTGGCCGACGATCGTGGGCATTGCTGTCCCAACGATGCTTGAGTCAAGCGCAGCAAGCGCTGTCCCCATCATGACCCCGATCAAAATTGCCGTTTTGCCAGCTCGACTTGCCCGCGCCTGCACTTCCGGCTCGACTTCAATACCCACGCCAGCCCCGCTTTCGCACTTTCCCCAGCTTGCTTGTGCTGGGAGTTGAAGTATAGTGCCAGCGGCAGCGCCCGAGAAGAAGGGGTGCCATTGCACAGAGAGGAGTATGCCGATGTCTGTTCCCGAGCATGCTATCGCTGACGACCAAGCACGTTCAGTCCTCGATCGGCTTCATGCTGAAGACGCCGCAGAGCGTGCCGCTGGCCTGCCGACTGAAGAGCGCATCCGCGCGGCGACACCTGCCACTGGCGCTTTCCTCTACGCCGTCACGCTTGCGCTTCGTCCTAAGCTGGTCTTCGAGATGGGCTCGTCCCATGCCTACTCAACGATCTGGTTTGCTTTGGCTGCTCGTACCTATGGTGGCCAGGTCATCGGCACGGAGATTCGCCCCGAGCGAGTGGCGCGTGCCAACGCTAACTTAGCCGAAGCTGGTCTTGCCGATTGGGCTCGCGTTGAGGCAGGGGACGCCGCCGAGATTGCGCGCCAGCTCAACACGCCAATCGATCTCGTCTTCATCGACGCGGAAAAAGACGACTACAGCCGGCTCTTCCTCGCTGTTATCGACGTCGTGCGTCCTGGCGGGTTAATTCTTGCGGACAACGTTATCTCGCACGACTGCCGCGCCTATCAAGATCTGCTGCGATCCCGCTCCGACGTCCATACGATCACGCTTGCTGTTGAGCGCGGCATCGAGTGGACTGTCAAGCAGTGGTAAGGAGCAGACGATGAGCGAACGCTATGATGTCATCGTCGTTGGGCTCGGCGTAATGGGTGCTGCCACAGCCTGGCAGCTGGCCAAGCGTGGTCGACGCGTTCTCGGACTCGAGCAGTTTACCCGCGGCCACGACCGAGGCTCGTCACACGGACGAACTCGGATCATCCGCGCTGCCTATTATGAGTCTCCGGCATATGTCCCGCTCGTGCGACGAGCCTTTACTCTTTGGAATGAGCTGGCCGCCGAAGCTGGTAAGCCACTCTTCCTGCGAACCGGCGGACTCTATCTCGGCCAGCCAGCCAGCGAACTCGTCGCTGGCTCGCGACAGAGCGCCGAAACACACGGTATTGCCCACGAATTACTCGATGCCCAGGAACTGATGGCACGTTTTCCCGCTTTGCGCGTTCCGTACGAAATGGTCGGGCTCTACGAGCCGGACGCTGGCCTGCTCTACGCCGATGAATGCGTTGGCGCGCTGCTCGATTGCGCTGCCCAGCACGGCGCGACCCTCCGGTTCAACGAACCTGTATTCCGCTGGCAAGCTGATGGTGCAGGTATCCGTGTCGAAACCGCTCAAGGGCAGTACTCGGCCGACCGGCTAGTGCTCACAGCCGGAGCATGGATCGGCCACCTGCTTGCTGAACTCGGCTTGCCCCTGACGATCTGGCGCATCCTCCACGTCCATTTTGCGCCCGAAGGCGACGATGGGCGGTTCGATGCTGGCCATCTGCCCTTTGTCCTCTGGCAAGACGATAGCGGTATCTACAGCGCGTTCCCAGCCTTGCCCGGGCAAGGCGTCAAATTTGGCCGCCATGATACCGGCGAGCCTTGCACTGCTGAGACCGTACGCCGCACCGTCACTGACGAAGAAGTTGACGACCTGCGTTACCAACTCAACCGTTACCTTCCCGGCGCAGGCGGCTCGGTGCTCTGGTCGCTGACCTGTCTCTATACCATGACGCCTGACCACCACTTCATCATTGACCGACACCCTGCATACCCGCAGGTCATCTACGCGAGCCCCTGTTCAGGCCATGGTTTTAAATTTGCAAGTGCTATTGGGGAAATTCTCGCCGACCTTGCGACCGAAGGCACAACATCGCACGACATTGCGCTCTTCGCTGCAGCGCGCTTAGGCATCGGCGCCAACGCCTAGTGTTCGTCGCATCAGGATGCGTTCGCATCGTGCGGGGTGAGCCCCAGAGCTTGGAGCGCTCGGTCAACTGCTGTAGGATTGAGCGCTCCAAGCCATGTCTGTACAATCCGTCCATCGGGGGCGATGAGGTAACTCCGTGGGATAGCATAGACACGCCACTGACGGCTAACGGTTCCGTCCTGATCAAGTGCCGTCACCCAGTGTAGTCCATGTTGCTGGACAAACACTCGCACTTGATCTGCTGGCTCAAGTTGATTCACGCCGAGAACGACGAGCCCAGCATCCCGATAGCGCGTCAGCAACGACTCAAGCGTCGGCATCTCAGCTACGCAGAGCAGACAACCTGACGACCAAAAGTTGACGAGCACCACATGGCCTCGATAAGCAGAAAGGCGCACTGGCTGACCATCCAGTCCGGTTAGCGTGAAGTCGGGCGCAGTGCTGCCGACTGGCAAGGCTGCGTACGCAGGATCGCTCTGCGTAGCCGACCGCGTCTGGTGCGCATGCCAGAGCACCATGGCGCCACTACCAAGCATGCCGCCGAGAGCGAGGCCAAGGATTATCAGAAGCACACGCAGCCAGAGTGGGAACGGACGCGCTGGTGTTGGAGACGACGAGACGCCAGAGGTCGTCATACTACTCAAGCCTCCTGGGGAGCAGTGCGTCATTCACCGCCTCTCCCAGCTTGCAAGTATAGGCGCCTAGTCCCAGGCAAGGTCATGGAACTGCCGGTCAAAGTACACGAGCGGATCGTCAGCTCGACCACGCTCGAGTGCAACGACTTCACCAACGAAGATCGTATGGTCACCGCCCTCATACTGAGCCCAATGTCGGCACTCGATCCACGCGAGGCAGCCGTCGATGAGCGGAATGCCGAGGGCACCAAGGCGATGAGGCACTCGGCTGAACTGCGGGTCGGCTAACGGTGCACGTCCTGAAAATTGCTCGGCGAGAAACTCTTGCTCACGTGCCAAGATGTTGACGACAAAACCCGGCGATGCGGCAACGATATCGTGACTCTGAATCTCCTTGTCAAGACAAATCAGCACAAGCGGTGGATTGAGGGAGAGCGAACAAAAGGCGGTGACGGTCACGCCGTGGTAGCCCTGTGATCGCTTTGCCGTTACCACGGTCACTCCACTGGCAAACCGCGCAAGAACATCGCGGAACGCCATCGGATCGATCATCGACGTCCTCGCTCTCTACCATCAGGGAGTGCTCGGGGCAGTGACATTGGCGTCACGTGTCATTAGGCCGCTAGCGCAAGTTCGACTTCACGCGCGAAGGTTATAGCATCAACGAACGCTTCTGCTAGCAAGCTTGCCCGAATCTCGGGCAACCGAACACGATCCCACTCGCCGCGCTCGTAGGCGAGGACACTCTCGAGCACCTCGCCAAACTCGCCTTCGTGAGCGAGCAAAGCGCGACTGACCTCTTCGGTCAGCGGCAGCGAGGCGAGGAGTTCATCCATTGGCGTGTCAAGCAGCACATCGAGCACAGAGAGGAGCCCGACGAGGAAATACGTTTCGCGGTTTGGTCGGCCAAGCATGCCAGCGATCAACTCGCACATCCGCGCCCGGACCACAGCCGTAACCATAAGTTCACGTGGCTTGTCGGTCACGCCCGCTAGCACGATCAAGCTCACCCAGGCAGCAATCAGGCGAGTCCCCAGCAATAACAGCGCTTCCCGCACTGACGACACCCGCTTGCGGCGACCATACCACGCTGAATTGACTAACCGCAGCAGCTTATAGGTCAAGCTCACATCAAGCGAGATCAACGACTCGAGTTCCGAGAACTCGATTTCTGGATCATGCAGCCGGGCGAGCAGGAGCAATGTCGAGCGACTCGTCGGACTCCGCCGTCCTCCGAGCGCGTCAGGCGCATGCAAGAACGGCCCCTGGAAATAATCGACGCCGAGATCACGGCATCGTGTGAATGTCGTGTAGTCGCTGACGTTGGCAACGAGGAGCCGTAAGCCAGCCTGGCGGAGCCCCGCAACACGCTCAGGGAGCGCCAGGATATCTTCTTGGGCAAGATCAATCCGCGCCATATCGGCCCACTCGAGCACCGGGTCGCCAGGGGTTGGTAACGCTGGCACATCGGCCAACACCCAGCATCCTCGCATCGCCAGCGTGCGTAAGGCGTCAAAAACCGCTGGGTCAGTTACTGGAGCACGAACTTCGAGCACAAGCCGGTCACGCGGTAGAATCGTGGCCAATGATTCAAGTTCGCTGACGAGGAACTGCTGAGGCAAAGCCAAAAATGCGAGCCGATCACCCACCAAGGTCTCAAATCCGACTTCAATGAAGACATCAACGAGCAAGCGGGCTGCGCCTTCGGGGTCAGCCAGTCGCGCCGAGAGGGCACCCGATGGCTCGGCACTCAGCGCATAGCCAACGACCTCAAGGCGCCGATCGAAGATCGCTTGGCGGCGCAGAAACAGGTCACGCACGCAGGCGCTCCCTCCGCTCTTTCTTCATCATCGGCACGCAGTGTGAGGGCCCTTTATGGGAATATTCTCTCAGGACAGAGTTCCTAGCGCCAGGAGATGCTACCTGGGCCTTGCCTTATTCACAGGGAAGGATAAGCCATGGCTACACGAATCTTCTGGGTCGACGCGTTTACCAACCGTCCTTTTACAGGCAATCCAGCCGCGGTTTGCCTGCTCGCTACACCGCGTCCCGACACATGGCTCCAACACCTTGCCGCAGAACTGCGCTGCTCCGAAACCGCGTTTCTCCTGCCGGATAGCGATGGCTTCCAGCTCCGCTGGTTCACCCCAACCACGGAAGTTGATCTCTGTGGACATGCCACGCTTGCCAGCGCCCATGTTCTCTGGGAAGCAGGACTTCTCCCCCTCGACGCCCCAGCCCGCTTTCAAACCCGCAGTGGACTCTTGACTGCGGAGTATCGTGACGGCTGGATCACACTCGACTTCCCGGCGACACCTGCGCAACCAATTGCAACTCCACCCGCCCTTGTCGCAGCTCTCGGTGTCGAGCCGTGCTTCGTCGGCCAAAGCTGCTTTGACTACCTCGTTGAACTCGCCGATGAAGCAACAGTTCGCACGCTTGCGCCAGCGATGGAACAACTCGCTGCGCTACCAGTTCGTGGGGTTATCGTGACGAGTCGGGCTGAGCCCGGTCGCGACTACGACATCGTCTCGCGCTTCTTCGCACCCCAGCTTGGGATTCCGGAAGACCCTGTAACGGGCTCGGCACATTGCTGTCTCGGCCCGTTTTGGAGTGCACGGCTCGGCCGCAACACCATCACGGCCTACCAAGCCTCGCCACGAGGTGGTCTACTCCGGGTCCAGGTCGCTGACTCGCGGGTCTTCCTTAGCGGCCAAGCTGTGACCGTGCTGCGCGGTGAACTCCTGGCATAGCTACCGCCCTTCGGCTCGCGCGGCTACGAGCTCACGCCAGACGGGACCATCTGGGAAGCGATACTGTGCTCGAGACTCGGGCTTCATCTCAATGCTGTACCCAGGACGCTCCGGAACCTGATAGCGCGCATTGCGTACAACCACCGGGTCAACGAAATGCTCGTGCAGGTGATCGACATACTCGATCACGCGGTCCTCCATGCTGCCACTGACAGCGATGAAGTCGAAGATAGAGAGGTGCTGCACATACTCACACAAACCAACACCACCAGCATGCGGACACACGGGTACGCCAAACTTGGCCGCGAGGAGCAGCACCGCGAGCACTTCGTTGACCCCACCAAGCCGGCACGCATCGATCTGACAGACCTGTAGCCCCTGGGCTTGCAAATATTGCTTGAACAGAATCCGGTTGGCACAGTGCTCACCTGTCGCAACGCGAATCGGAGCCAGGGCTCGTGCAATTGCGGCATGACCGAGAACATCGTCGGGGTGCGTTGGCTCCTCAATCCACCATGGCTCGAATGCTGCCAGCTCGCGCATCCACGCAATCGCCTCAGGTACGTCCCAGCGCTGGTTCGCATCCATCATCAGCTTGCGTTCCGGGCCAATAACCGAACGGATCAGCGCGGCACGCCGCCGATCAGCTTCGAGGTCATCACCGACTTTCATCTTGATGGCAGTGAAGCCCTGAGCCAGTGCCTCACGCGTGAGTGCCACAACTTGCTCGTCTGAATAGCCGAGCCAGCCAGCCGAAGTGGTGTAGGCTGGATAGCCCTCAGCCCGCACGTGCTGTTCTCGCTCTGCCCGACCTGGTTGCTGGCGCCGCAAGAGATCAAGCGCTTCCTCTGGTGTCAGGGCATCAGTAATGTGGCGGAAGGGAATACATGCAACCAGTTCCTCCGGCGAAAGGTCGACCAAGAGCTTCCAAAGCGGCTTCCCCTCCGCCTTCGCCCATAGATCCCAGATTGCATTCACAATTGCCGCCGTTGCTAGGTGAATGACCCCCTTCTCGGGCCCAACCCAGCGCAGCTGACCATCAGAGGTTAAGCGATACCAGAAACGGGCAAAATCGCGGGTAATCGCCTCGAGCTGTGTTCCAATCACCAGCGGAGCCAAACTCTGCACAGCAGCGACGCAGAGTTCATTGCCTCGTCCGATCGTGAAGGTGAGACCATGCCCTTCCAGTCCCGGCTGATTAGTCGACAGCACAACGTAGGCAGCAGAGTAATCTGGATCGGGATGCATCGCATCAGATCCAGTCAGGGTGCGCGACGTTGGGAAACGGATGTCCTCAACTGTTACCCCCGTAATCGTTAGCGACATTGCGCTTCTCCTCTCAGCATGCGATGTCCAGCCTAAAACGCCTCAGCGCCACTACTCTGCCGCTCATGGCGCCTGCTGACAAGAGGGAACGGCGAACGTTACGCTGTCGAAGGGGTCACTGCTGGAGCACCGAACCGTTCCTGAAGCAATGCTAGCGGGGCATGCCACGACAGCGTGAAGCCGTCATCTGAGCGGGTAAGCCAGCCGAGGTCCTCAAGCACCTGGAGGTAAGCACCAAGCTCAAAGCGCGTATACGGCGGCGGCTCTGTACGACCATTGGCACTCGATGACCATGCTAATGCTGCATTGAGCACCGCTTCAGCCAACGCGAGCGTGCTCGCTTGCTGACCACCGCTCTGCCGAAACACACTCGCAATGAGAGGGAAGAGAGGGTGATCGCGAACCAGGCGCTCAAGCTTGAGACGTTGTGCCAAGAATCGCTTGCCGTTGTCACTCAGCTTAAACTTGCGGTATCCACGCGAGACACCGTCACGCTGGAAATTCCCAGTCTCATCCCGCTCAAAGTCCGCTTGGTATGCACACTGTCCACAACGCGGACAGTGATGCGCCGAGCACGACGGAATTCGCTGTCTTATTGGCGAGAGAAGGCCAAGCCGCATCAGGAGCAAGAGCGAAACCTGCTGCGACTCCCAATAATGGATACAGGCAACGTCTTCACCAATCTGTTGCAAGACCATGGCAATCCGTGCATCAGCGCTCATCGCATGTCCTCTGCCGTAAGCGACAGGCTCGGCACAATACGCGCGTGGTTCGCAGCAGCCAAGCGCCGCAAGCAAGCGAACAGCGCACGATAGCGCTGGCGCGCCTCGCGTTCCTCGGCCGATGCCTGCTCGGAAGGCTCAGCAGTAAACGTTGCTGGATCCCCAACGATGACAAGCAGATATTGCGCACGGGAAAGCGCAACGTTCATCCGCCGCCAATCAGCATGCAATGAGCCGATATTGTGTTGCGGGTTGCTGTTGACCAGGCTCAGCACGATGATTGGCCGCTCACCACCTTGAAAGCGGTCAACGGTATCGACGCGCACATGCTTGAGCGCCGGATCACGCTGGGCAAGCGCATAGCGGATCAGGGCGTTCTGCCGACGATAGGGTGAAATCACACCAATTCCCTGTACCAGCATTGGCCGAGCGTCCTCGGGAAACGCTGCAATCCAATCACTGAGGAGTCGAGCGATAATCTCTGCCTCGCGGGGATTCGCCCACGATTCTTCACGCAGCCCACTTGCCCCTGCACCAGTATCGCGAGCAGTTGGATCATCTGTCGTCTCAATGAGAATGATTGGCGGATCACCACTCAGCAGACCAGGTACTGGCGAAAGACCGTTCATTCTCAGCCAGTCGGCTAACCGTTGACGTGCAACCTGCTCCGTACCTGGAACCAGTTGCCCAGCGTAGAACGTTTCACTGACCAGCTGGCAAATTGGCGCATTCATGCGGTATTGCTTGTGCAATGTCTGCAGCGCATCAGGATAGAGGCGAGCAAGGCGCTCAAAAGCCGAGGTCCGGAGAGAATCAGTATCGCGCAGACCCAGTACTGCGAGCCCTGGATATGGCGGTGGCTTAATCTCCTGTGTTACGACTGGTGGCAACTGGAAATGGTCGCCTACCAAGATTAACCGCCCCTGGTAGCCAGGCGGCAAACGGCGGAGCGCTTGCAGCATCGCTGGCTCAGTCGCCTGCCCTGCTTCATCGACAATCACCGTGTCGAAGCTGAGTCCACGCACCTCGGCTGATGCCGCTGAGCCGAGCGTACCGACAAAAATCCCAGCATGCTCAAGGATCGTCTGCCCTCGACGAATCGTCTCCCATAGCTGTCGGACTGCCATATTGACTGCCGCCGTGTCATGCTCCTGACCATTCAGCGACCGCGCGATCTGTTCCAGCACCTGGGTAAGCTGGAGACGCTCCGAGAGAACATGTTCTTTGACTCCTTCTTCTAGACGACTCTGTCGACCCGCCCCAAAGCGCACGAGGAATGGCGAAAGCCTGGCATCGAGACGACGGAGCTTTAAGACGACTTCGTTTGCCGCGCGATGGGTGTTGGCAAGCACCAGCACTGGCCGACGATCGGATACGGGCTGAAACAGTTGCTGCATGAATACTGCGCGAGCAATCGCCGCAATCAGTTGCGTCTTACCTGTACCTGGTGGCCCTTGAATCAGCAACAGATCTCCCGGCTTCATCGCGAGAGCAGTCGCAAGGATTGTCCGTTGCTCGTCATTCAAGCCAGCAATAAGCGTCGGGGGCAACGCCTTGGTCTCGACCGTGGCGGGCGTTACTGGTGGACGGACGCCGAGCAAGGTTTGAGCGAGCGCTGGCAATTCCGAGAGAAGCAGCTTCCGCCCGCGCACAGGAGCGCTTTCCATGGTCATCAGCAAGAAATCAGTGAGTCCTTCAAGCTGCCACTGACGCATATCATGCCCAGTAATCAGGTCAAGGCGGAAGGTGTGGGCATCCTCTGGCAACCGGTCATCCTCAAGCACAACCGTAATGCGACGCTCTTCTACTGCCCGGACGTGTCCCTCGACGGACAGGAGTTGGCCCGGCAAATACTGCTCTGGGGTAACAAGCACTGTGTCATCCTCGCGAATGCGCGTATCAAGCGGCTGCTCGCGCTCGAAACACACAAGATGCTCAGTACGATCCGCGATGCGCAGCCCCTGAAGGGTAATACCGTCCTGTAGTTCAAGCGTGGTCGCTGGCGTCGCGATGAGATGGAACAGCGCCTCACGGCTCTGGCGTTCTTCTTCCTTGAGCTGACGATGGAACCACGACCAGTAGCGAAAGAGACGGTCTGGCACTGTTGAGAAAAGGTTGCGCAGTGGTGGCACTTCAGCCTCAGTGAAGTTGGTCGCCTTCCAGCCACGGCCGCAAAGGCCACGGGATCGTGCTGGACAAATCGAACAGGGAGGGGCATCGGCCATCAAATCGAAACGACCTTGCAACTCCCGTAGACGAAAGCCGGCGCCTTCGCCAGCCATCACACGGTCAAGCCGTTGCCGGTCATATCCGGTGAACAGTCCACTGGCGATGCAATAGCCGATGTTGCGCGCTTGGGCGATGAGGTCAATACTGTGTGGATCGTCAGACTTTCCCCAGGAGATCTTGGCGCGAATGGTCAGCGCATGCTGTGCCAATGAAAACGGCCGAACGGCCCCACTTGACTCGATGAGCTCGACTCGCGCATCCGCTGGCTGCACACCCAGACTGCGCAGAATCTCCCAGTACGCCATTGCCTGGAGTCCACCTGGGTGGCGCTCACCGGACGTCGGGTCACGCTGCGCACTCAGATTTGTCGTCTTGACTTCAACAACACACCAGGGATGCCCCTCGCTCGCAGGCTCCTCAATCCGATCCACCCGACCTGAAATCCCGCGTGATGGTGAGTATAGTAGGCGCTCCAGATACAACCGCCGAGGCTTCTTGTCGTCCTGCCAGGCTGTCTGGCAATGCTCAATGACTGTCGAGCGAGCATTAAAGGCATGCCGCAGGTCTGCCTCGGGCACATTCGCTAGCGGGTTGCAGAGCAAGACGAGCTGTTCGGCGAGTTCCCGAAAGAGAGCAACATGGTATATCGCATCGATACCATCAGGGTCAGCACCATCGATCAGGGCAGCCGCGACGCGACGATAAGCCTCGTGGATAACCTGCCCTCGCACTTGGTTACTGGCCGAGCGCGCCTTTCGCGTATCATGGCTCACGCCCAAGAAGTTTGTGAAGAGCATTTGGAGCGGGCAAGAATAGACTGTTTCCAGTTGTCGTCCAGTAAGGGTGTACTCTGGAGCAATAATGAATTTGAGCAGCACAACGATACGCTGGCCACGCGGGGTATCGGCAGCGACCGCTTGCAGCACCTGCAAGCGTAGCGGTCCCTTCATCGTCTCATCCCCTTGCGCAGCCCGAAGTTGGCGAGCACGAAGAACAGCACGCAGTGTTGGATAGTAGTGAGAGAATGGCGATTGCTGCTGGCAGCTCGGATACCACTCGTGAGTATAGACCATAGCACGGCCGAGGGGTGTTCCGTCTTCGGCCTTCACCGTCAGGGGGATACCGCCCCTATCGGGAAGCTCGCCATCCAGCGTCACCAGGACGGGGACATCGAGCCACTGCGGAACGCCAGGTGAATCGTGCAAGCGCGCCCACGCCTGCCGAGCACGCTCGCTGAGCACTGCACAGCGGTCGGACATCGCCGCCATGGTCATCGTGTCTCTCCCTGCCTCCAGCGTCCGAGATCGCTACGCTGGTAGAGCGCTAGTGAGAACCGGTTGATCTGCATCGTCAGGTCACGCTCATAGTATTGGCTCAACAGCGTCAGCAACGCCTCCTGCAATTCACCCGGATACACTGCTCCTTCCTCAGAATGCCCGCTTTGGGGTTGCGCTTCCGGGAAGAATGGGAACAGCAGCAATTGGATGAACTGCCGCACCCGGTTAATGAGATCGACGACGTACTCGGACGTCCCAATGATATGCAGGTGGCGCTGGGCAATGCGGAGTAACGTGACCAGCGCATCGAGTCGCGCACCATTGCGGATGGCAAGCCGCGCTTGCAGGAACTGCCACGCAGTCCACGCGATAGCTGCCTCACGATCAGCGCTGTCTTGGCTGCTTCCGGCGCGGATGCTCCACCAGAGATCGACAAGTCGCTGAACCTCCACACGATAGAAGAGTCGCTCTTCTTCCGGAAGGCGATCGAGCGTGTCAAGCAGAGCAAGCACCCGGCGTTCAACGGGTGGGCGACTTGAGAGTTTTTCCGGATCCGTATCGAGCAGACTCGCGAGAAAGAGGGAGAGTTCCTGGGCAAGCCCAACGCGCTGCTGGGTTTCAGGCAAGCGAGCATACTGAACGGCAGTGGCTAAGTACCAGTTTGCCTCTGTTACATCCCAGGTCGTCAGCGCTCGTAGCCCAGCATCGAGGGCAGCAATCGCCAAGTCTTCCGTTGGACTAATAACGCTCCCTTTCAGCTCTAACAGGCCACGAGACCGCTCGGCGGCGAGCGTCGCGACCGCGACTTCGATCGGCCCACCACGCCCCTTCGGCCTGACAACCGGATCCTCGCCGCTAAACCGTGCCGCGTTCAATGCCTGGACACGCTCACGGACCAGTTCGAGGACGCGCCACGTTTCCTCCTCATGAGCAAAGACATCGTTGCCAGGTCCGAGTCCCTGCGTCTCCGAGGTCGGCATTGTCATACGTTTCGCCTCACTGCGGGATCCCCCACGCCTTGCATCGTCCGTACGACAGTCTCACTATACCGCGCCATCGGGGTACTCGGGAACATCAAGAGAGTTCCAGCGTGCTGAGGCCGGGTTATAATCCGCGGCCAGAGTTGCCGCGACATGCCGGGAGCGGAAGGGATAGCGACATGATGGTAGTGCAGCAAGAACACGAACGACCTAGGCCGATGGCCGGGCGTGAACAGCCGCCACGCGACGCCGTGGTGCATGACCCGCGCCTAACTGTTCTTGACCACCCGCTAGTGACAACGCTGCTCACGACACTCCGCCATCAAGCGACTCCAGCCGACGCGTTTGCTCATGCGTTGAACGAGCTTACCCGCTTCACGCTCTGGGCGGCGCTTGCGAACGAACCTCTTGAGCCTGTCCGTGTTCCCTCACCAACCGGACTTGAGGCGCCAGGCGGTCGGCTGGCTAACGGCCTCGCCCTGGTGGCCATTGCACGAGCAGGACTTGGCATGCTTGTCGCGGCCCGTGCGCTGCTCCCAGAGGCACCTTTCTACATCATCGGTGCTCATCGAGATGAACAGACGCTCGAGCCAACGATTCTCTTTACGAGCCTACCGCCGTCTTATCAAGGACTCCGGCATATTTTGCTCCTCGATCCAATGCTCGCTACTGGAGGCTCAGCCGTTGCAGCGCTGCGACATCTTCGTCAGGCTTTCAGTGGCGCTATCACCTATCTCGGAATTATCGGAGCACCCTATGGCGTCCAACAGGTCTTGAATGCCGACGCGACTGTTCGTATCGTGCTTGCCGCACTCGACGATCGACTTAACGACCAGGGCTTCATCCTTCCAGGGCTCGGCGACGCTGGTGACCGGCTCTTCGCAACGATTCCCATTTAGCGCCTCAGCGAGGCGCCACTATCCAGTAGGGAGTTGATCAAAGGAGACCGGCTGATACGGCACTTGTCCATACCGCCAGCGAGCGTAGTGCTGGCCAACGTTGCCCATCTCCACCTGCCAGCCAGCCGGGTTACTCGGCGTGTAGGTCAGACACCGTCGCTCAAAGCACTGGATAAGGACATCTTTCACTTGGCCGCCAACCGTAGCCCGCACCCAGTAGGGCTCGGTAATCGGCAGGCCGGTCGCGTAGAACAGCGGAGAGAAGAGCGGACCGTTGACGAGCCGTCCATTCTGGTCAAGCAACCCTTGACTGTTGAGATATGACCAAAAAACGCTGGCGACACGATGCCCCGTCTCTGTGATCAGCGGACCGGCTGTTACGCCATAGGATGCCAGACGCGGATCATTGCCAACCGTGGCATCGCGTGACAGCGTCTGCGTGACTGGTGCACCCTCACCAAGAGGCGGAGCAGTCAGTACACCGCGGAAACTCGCATACGTTGGTCCAATCGGATCGTCTGGATCACCGGCAACGGGAATCTGCGCTGGCACGCGCGCCTCGAATGTTGCATCACCAGTTTGCTCAAGGCCAGTAATCAGTTCCTTTGCGAGGAGGCCGGTGGTCACATACCAGGGGCTGGACTGATCTGCCGTTGGCCGGGTAATCTCCATCCGCGCCTTGTCGAAATAGGCCACGAGGCGAACACCGTGCGGTGCGTCAGCGTACGACTCCTCGGTGGCGAAGAAGAGCGTCGGCCCCCAGAGCCAGGTCCGCTGCACCTGGCCATTCTCAACTGGTTGATCCGCTGTCTGCCATGTCCGCAGGAAGCTCAGCAGCATCGCTTGGATCACTGCTGCTTGGGCATCAACAACCCCTGCGCCAGCGCCTGGTTGCTGCGGGGGTGAAAGCGGATGAGCTGTCTGCGTCAAGATCGCACGGACTTGTTCAACCGTCAGCGTTGGCTGGACGGAACGCATCAGGGCCACAATTCCTGAGACAATTGGCGCGGCAAACGACGTACCTGACGCTGTTCCCCAACTTACCGCGTGTCCATCCCATGTTGTCGTCAGATTATCGACAGCTGGCGCGACGACATCCACACGCGTTACCCGCGAAGTAAAGCTCGCCAGCTTGCTCCCATCAGCCGTCGTGCCACCAACAGAAATGACATGAGGCGATGTCGCAGGGAATGTCACCGCATCGGGTGTGTTTCCCGCAGCAGCAACGACAACAACCTGATGAGCATAGGCATAATCAATTGCTTGCGAGAGGGTAGCGCTCGGGCCATCAGCACCAAGGCTCAAATTGATGACAGCCGCTCCTGCATCGACAGCAGCATAGATCGCCCGGGCGATTGTGCTGGAGAAGGCACCATTGGCATCTCCTACCTTGTAGGGCAAGATTTTCGTGTCCATCGCGATCCCAGCGATCCCCAGGTGATTGTTCCCTTCGGCAGCAATAATTCCTGCTACTTCAGTGCCATGCCCAACTTCATCTTCGGGAGTTGCATCGCCACGCAGGAAGTCGTAGCCAGGCAGCAATCGATTGGCGAGGTCCGGATGATTGAGTGCCACACCTGAATCGATGACCGCGACGACAATATCCGGCCGTCCGGTTGTCAAATCCCAGGCTTGCGGCGCATGAACCGTTGTCGCCCATGTTTGCTGGCTCAGGAGCGGATCATTCGGCGTATACAGCCAGTGGAGTAGGACATCTGGTTCGACGTACGCCACATCGGGCGATTGCCAAAGGCGACTTACGGCATCAGCGGCTTGTGCGGGCGAAGCAAATGTGATGGAGAGCTGGTCGCCATGTGGCGTAATTGGCTGAACCTGTGCATGGGCACGCAACTGCGAAAGCGGATCGTCCACCTGTGCAAAAGAGAGGAATGGGTTAGAGGGTGACCGCTGGGCAGCAGTATGATGCGTCGGTGAGGCAAGCCAGACAATCCAATGGACTGGTTGTACCCCCGTCGCATTCGCCTGTTGCGCTGCGGCCGGCGGTACGGATGCAATCATGCCGAACACAAGGCACCACACAGCAACAAGCCACGCACAACGCAGCCACACAACAGACTGCCCCAGGCATCGACCCTCCTGGCACCCCCTCACCCCAGCCAGTCCTCCTTGTCACTCCTGATGATCTGCCCTTGCACGGAACGACCCACCGTCAAATCACTGCCTCACGTCGGGAGAGGATACCACCGGATACCGACTTGCTCACGCTCCCTCTCGTCACCCTTGTCTGTCTTCGTCTAGACTGCACCTAAGACAATACGGGGAGCAACTCGTAGACAACCGTGACGGAAAGGAATTTCCTTGGATGTTACGCCGCCTCGCTCCTTGGCAACGTACGCTTTACGCTCTCTGGTTCGCGCAGACGTTGACAATTATCGGCTTCAATTTGCGCACACCTTTTCTTCCACTCTTTCTCGCCCAGCTTGGCGCAACCGATCTCCGAGAACAAGAACTCTGGGCTGGGGCAATTAACGCGGGGGGCGCAGCCGTCATGGCTGTTGCAGCCCCAATCTGGGGTACACTCGCCGACCGCCATGGGAGGAAGCTCATGGTGCTCCGTGCCATGGCCGCTGGATCAATCACGATCACCCTCATGGCACTTGCTACAGCCCCTTGGCAACTCTTTGTCCTGCGCCTGATTGAAGGGGCATTTACTGGCACCGTTACCGCATCAACGACCCTTGCAGCGAGCATCACACCGCGCGAGCGTCTCGGGTTTAGCCTCGGGCTCATGCAAATGGCAGTTTTCTCAGGCAGCGCTATTGGCCCGCTCATTGGTGGTGCGCTGGCCGATGCTGTGGGATATCGGTTGAGCTTCGCGCTTGCCGGTTCACTCCTGTTTCTCTCCGCAGGGATCGTTTTGTTCCTTGTTCATGAAGATTTCCACCCAGAAAGTGCCGTCCAAAGCACCGCCCGTGAGAATTCGCAGGCAACACTCCAACTTCTCATGAACGCGACGATGGGTGCGCTGGTCGGAGTCCTCTTCGTTGCCCGCTGCGCCAATACTGCTCTTCAACCAATCCTGCCCATCTTCATCGCGATCTTGACACCAAATGCTCACGCGGTGAACACCATCGCCGGTCTAACGCTTGGGATTGCCGGACTCACGAGCGCCATTGCCTCAGTCGTGCTCGGCCGCACGGGCGACCGAATCGGCCCTCGTCCGCTCTTGCTTGGCGCTAGCATCCTTGGCGGCTTGAGCTACCTCCCCTTAGCATTCACTACCTCAATCACGCACCTTGTCGTGCTCCAAGGGATATTCGGGATCGCTCTCGGTGGTATCTTGCCAACTGCCAACGCCCTCATCGCCCAACTCACCCCTCCAGAGCGCCGCGGCGCGATCTACGGGTTCACAACAACAGCAACAGCGCTCGGCGGCTTTATTGGTCCGCTCGCAGGGACGACACTCGCCGCCACAATCAGTCTTCGTGCAATGTTCCTCAGTATCGGATCACTCTTACTTGCCACGAGCCTCTGGCTCGCACTTGCCTTGCCCCGCACAGCTGACCTAGCCCCAGCTGAGGCGAGAAAGCAGACGCGATCATCACCCTAAGAACACGGTTGAATGAGGGGGATCAGCATAGAATTCCAAGAGTATACGTGAGGTTACACGAACGTGTACGAAGGGAAATGAGGTTAGTGTCCTGCACGGCGTTCTCGCCACTCTTGCGCTACAACTACCCTTAACGCCACGGGGCGACCAAGCAACTCTTCGAGAACCGCCTGAACAACCTTCACCGCCTGCTGCTGCAACCTCCGGCAGAGCACTTGGTTCGGCGCACCAAGCACCAGCGTGCCATCGGACTCGATCCCGATTAGCGCGGCAGGACGAATCAGCACATCGAACTGAAGCGGCGAAAGGCGATCGCGCAGCACCTCAAGCGCCATCGCCCACAATTGTGGCAGTGTCAACCCCTCAGGAACCCGTGGCGGTGGATCAGGAGCGCGGTCCGCGAATATTGCAGGGGTTGGGGTTACAGGAGGCGCTGGCGAAGCCCGGGCACGTACGTCATCTTCGGCCGCGGGGTCATCAGCCTGGCCAAGCGTCACCCGAAGCGGAGTGCCAAGAGCTGCTGAAAGGGCAGCGCTCAGACGAGCCGCTAACTCATCAGCAGCGAAATGCTGTCCGGGAGCAGCCCCCTCAGGCCAGGCAGGCGTTTGCTCATGTTCAGCCATCGCTGGTGTCCACCCACTTGCCTGCTGCCGTCTACCACGATCAGTTGCTCCCCGTCCACGTCCGCCTACGGACGACGCAGCGCCCGGCCGAATGGGCGAGCTCCTCCGCGCTGACCAGCGGTTAAGGATTTCACGAATTCGTTTAGGCGCCACAAATGCTGAGCCGCTGCTGACTGCTTCACGGATCGCCGCGATGACCCAGCGTTCACCAGATTCACCGATGGCCAATGCCGCTGGGGAGAAGGATTCGACCAACTCTGCCAGCAGTTCACGCTCGAGTGGCGTGGCAGCCCGACCATTCGCTGCCTCGTAACACGCCACGACCGCGTCGAAGGACACCGCCGGTTCACCATTCGATGCGTCATGGTCTTCCTGTGAGGCAACTGACTCGACGAGCCTGCTTGACAACGCAGGTTCCACTGTTGTCTCTTCCGCTTGCCCATCCCATGCCGTGAAGACTTTATGTGCCGAGGATTCCATACCGACGGCCTCGTCCAATTTGCCACCCAATCCATCCAATGCCGTAGCCTTTTGATCATAGTTTGTCACCCCTTTACTCCTCGTTGTTGTTACCGGGTATTGTTCATACGTTCTGTTCTCGGGAGCAACAATGGTTGCCTCTTCGCTGTTGGCAGAAGCAACAATGGGTGGCTGTGTCAGCGGTAAACCATGGTTGCATGGAGCAACAGTGGCCGACACTGCACTGTTGTATTGAGCAACAACGGTCTCTGAAGCGTTGTTACACTGGCCAACACTGCTTGGTTGGGCTTGGTCATCGATCAGCGAGTCGTGCCTGTCTTGGTCTGGCGCTGGCAGGGCACGGGGGTCCTCCGCTGCCATTCGTGTTGTCCCGTTGCGTCGACGGTGATGGCCAGCTTTGGTTCGCGCCGAGGTGCGCGCCTCGTCTGCGGCGGCACGTGCAGCTAACTGCTGCCATAGTGGATGGGTGCGAAGCGCTGGTAAGAGCCGGTGCCAGACGTTATCACGGTCGATCGGTGCAAAGCGGGGCGAGAAAATATGCCGAATGTAGCGATAGACCGCTTCGTCGGTAGCCGCAAGTTCTAATACACGGATAACCGCGTCGATGGTGAGGGTAAAACCCTCGCCGCGATCTTTGACTCGGTAGAAATTGTGTGGCACACGCCAACGCCGTCCAGCCTCATCGACGCGCGTTACCATCTCTTTGCGGATCTCGATGAGGTCGAGGGCAACCAAGAGCTTATTGATGGTGATGAGTTCCGCTCGGTCTTCGCCGTAGAAGGCAGCTTCCGCCTGCTGGCTTGGAAAAGCGTAGCCTCGATAAGGCGAGTCAGCACGCTGATCGGTCCAGACGGTATAGGAATTCAGCAACCCCACCCCCTTTAAGCCGATGAGTGGGGCAAATTGCGTAATGATGGTGTTCCAGTGCCAAAACCAACCGCGCCGGCGCTGGTCGTCACCTGTCCGGACAGGCGACGATCGCGACTGCTCAGGCTCGCGAGCTTGCGGTGAACCAGATTCGTGCGGTGCGCGCACCCTGGCACTCCCTTCGGGCGGCTGGGCCCATTGCCGTCCGCTGCTCTGCAGTGTAGCGGGTTTTCGCGATCTCGTCAATACGGTTACGGAAGAAAGTGAATCAATTGGTTCAATGTTTATTGTGAAAAATAATGTGATGAATTGGCGTGCTTGGGGGTTGTTCTGTTGTGCCGGTTGTTGGGGGTGTCGTGGAGGGGTGCCCTCATGAGGAGGTGTTACGGTCCATGCGGGGCGTGGCTTGCAGCGGTGTCGGCGCTGCGTTGTGTGTTTCTCGGTGGTTTGTACGCTCTGTCGTTTTGCTCGCTTTCGTGGCTGCAGGTCTATTTTGGCGCGAGAAGCTCTCGAAAACGCAAGGGCGCCAAAAGCCGTTCTTCGTGCAGGGTGAAAAGTGGAATATCGCGCATAGAATTGCGTGAAGTATCACGTGATAACTTTGCTTGATCATTTCCGTGGGATATACTTGGAGAAAGATGGGCGTGATGCTATTGGCTTTGTGGGGGGGGTGGAGAAGTGGCCATTGTCTTGCCTTACCGAACTGAGCCGCGGCTCTTGTGGCAAGTGCTGGAGTATGCCAAGGGGAAAGGAGTTGATCGTGATACGCTTGAGGCTCGCCTTGGAAGCGGTGAGGCGTTGCGTGAGGCGTTGAATGCGCTGGAGCAACTCGGACTCATTGAACGTGGCGATGGCGCAGAAATTCGCCTAACCGATGCTGGTAACCGGTTGGCTTATGCCGAAAGCCCCGAGGAACGACAGCGCGAGCTTCGCGCTGTGTTGCTTCGCTATCCCCCGTATGGCGTGCCACTTGAACGCGCTGCAGCAGAAGGATGGTCGGCGATTGAGTCGGCTTGGCTCGAACGGATCTGGCAAGTTGACTTGCGCCTTGGTCAGCCACGCAACCGTGTGGAGGAAGCGCGCACCCTCTTCTTCCGTCTCGCTGAGGAGGCCGGGTTTGGCACGTTCCGTCGTGGTGTGCGTGGGCAACCCTCCCGCCTCGTTCTTTCACCTGACTTTGCTGACCAGCTTGCCGCTGCCCGGGAGTTGCTGGCGGAGTCCTCGGCGACCATGGCACGCGCCGACCAAGCTGAGAAGCCAGAACAGCCGATGCTCTCTCCAGCGATGGCGCTTCCTGGCAGTTCGCCGATTGCACTTACGATTACCGTCGATATGAGCACCTGGGAACTGGAGAAGATCGAGGCGTTTCTGCGCATGGTGGGGTTGCTGCCTTTGCGCTAGTGCCGCTGTTGGACGAAAAGGCTCTTCGCTATGCTTGTAACGTGGGCGCTGTTGTGCGTACGGTGCCCACCGAGCGAGGAGGCTCTGATATGTCGAATCAGACGGCAGCACGTGAGCGGCGACTACGATGGGTGCGGTATCTTGCCCTTGCAGCTACCATTGGCATGTTCCTCGTTATCGTCATGGGGGCAACCGTGACGAATACCGGATCAGGCGAAGGATGTGGCCGCTCATGGCCGCTTTGTCATGGGCGTTTTATCCCCACGTTTGCCGTGGCGACCTTGATTGAGTTTAGTCATCGCTTTGTCACGGGAATTGAGGGAATTCTGCTTCTCGTGCTCTCTGTTGGTGCACTTCTCGTAGCTCGGCAGCGTCGGGAAGTGCAAGTGCTCGTTCCGCTAACGCTGTTCACCTTGGTCTTGCAGTCTGGCCTCGGAGCCTGGGCAGTGTTGCGCCCCCAGCACCCGCTGGTGATGGCATTGCACTTCGGTGTTTCGCTCACAGCGTTCGCAAGCGTGCTCCTGCTGTCTGTCGTATTGTGGGATCAGGTGAGTGGAGATGCGTATCGCGACCGCCCGCTCCCTTCAGGTATGACGGCGCTTATCTGGGGTGTCTTCCTCTTCACATATCTGGTCGTCTATCTCGGTGCGTATGTCCGGCATAGTAACGCGAGCCTCGCCTGCCTCGATTGGCCGCTTTGTCACGGCTCGCTGTTGCCCAGCTTGCACGGCGCAGTCGGTGCGGTGGTGCTCCACCGCGGGGCGGCGTTTATCGATACGATTCTGATTGCGCTAATGGTTGCGTGGGCATGGCGCTTGCGGACGACGCGGCCTGATATCTGGCTTGGCAGCCTGCTTGCGTTGATCAGCATCCTCGCTCAGTCGGCGAGTGGGGCGTTTGTCGTCTTCTCGCGTATGCAACTGTTCTCGACGTTATCCCACAGCGCAATTGTGACGCTGCTCTTTGGATTCCTGTCCTACTTGCTTCTCCATACGCTACCGCGTCCAGCGGTGTCCCGAATGGAGCGGACGCTCCAGCACGTGGTGGCGCCTGCAGCAGGGGGCGAGCCGTAGCAAGTGTGCGCAGTATAGGCGCGGTAACGTTGTCCGTGCAAACAATGTGCTTCTCCCTGGTGCTGTCAAGCTGCTGCAGTTTCCGGTAGACTCTGGCTAAGGGCTTCCCAACTGTCTACGCCGATGCCGGCGTGGTATGGTAGTCGTGTCAAGACGTTCGATCAAAATGTCCAGAAGCAGGGAGGGAGTGCGCTTGTCGTCGAAGACGCGCCATCAGGTCGCATCTGATGATCAGTGTTGGCCACCGAACCTGGTGCTTGCGCAACACGGGCCGTACTTTGACGTGTTGACGCCGAGTGGAATTGTGCGGTGCGTTGTTCGCGGCAGTCTCAAACGCACCCGTGCTCGAACTGACCTTGTCGCCGTCGGTGACCGTGTTGTTGTTCGTCAAGTAGCGCCTGGTGAAGGGGTGATTGAGGCGGTTGCGCCACGTCAGCGCGTCTTATCTCGACGGGCTCGTGGGAGCGATGATGCAGAACAGGTTATCGTCGCAAACATCGATCAGTTGGTTGCCGTCTTTGCTGTGGCGCAGCCTGATCCTGTCCTGGGCATACTTGATCGCTTCCTGATCATTGCTGAGGCACAGGATATCCCAGCGATGATCTGCCTCAACAAAATCGATCTCGATCCAGATGGTACGCGGCGACGCCTCTTTGCGCCGTATAGAACGGCGGGCTATCCGATTGTTGAGACGAGCGCGCAAACGGGTCAGGGTACTGATGTGCTCTGGTCCATGCTCCGTGGCAAGCTGTCGGCTTTTGCCGGGCCATCGGGAGTCGGGAAGTCGAGCTTGGTCAAAGTCTTTCGCCCTGACTTGACGATTCGAATCGGTGCCGTCAGTGAAGTCACGGGCCGCGGTCGGCACACCACGACCACAACGACACTGATTCAGCTTGATGACGAGACGTTCATCGCCGACACCCCTGGTATTGGCACGCTTGGCTTGTGGGGCGTGCGTGCAGCTGAGCTTGACCGGTGCTTTCCGGAGTTTCGCCCGTATCGTGAGGCGTGTTACTATCCTGACTGTCGGCACCGGGCTGAACCTGGTTGTGCTGTTCGTGAGGCGGTCGAGACAGGGAAAATTGACCGGGGCCGCTATACGCGTTATCTCGATGTGCTTGATGAGCTAACAGAGACAGAGCGAGTTAGCTGGCGTGCACGGTAGCGTGAGAGAGAGGGATGGTGGAGGATGAGCACGAGCGTTGAAGCGTTTCGGGCGGCGTTGCGGCGCATCTTACAGGATCAGCACCAGGCGCTCCGTGAGGTCATTGACGGCTTGGATAGCGACGCGCTCAACTGGACACCGGGGCCAATGACCAATTCCCTGTCGGTCCTCTGTGCTCATCTCCTGGAAGCTGAGCGATTCTTACTTTCGACGGCGTGCGGTGAAGAGTATCCCCGTGACCGAGAGGCAGCATTTCAGTATCGTGCACCAGATGCTGCTGCACTCCGTGCCATGATCGATCAGGGAGAAGCGACAGTTTTGTCCCTGGTCGATCGGTTGAGCGAGGATGACCTGGTCGCGGAGCGCGCCCCAGCGGCAGACCGACTCGGCCGTCACGGGCAGGGCGTGTGGTGGGCGTTGCGCGCGGTTGAGCACAACCGTGAGCATATTGGTCAAGCGCTCCTGACCCGTCAGCTTTACGAACAGCACGCTGCGGCACGATCCGAATAAGCACATCGGACAGTGCTACCGGCGTGCTCTGTATTGAGGTCGCTCACGCTGGTGTCACTCAACTGGACGCAGCTTCGTCGAGTGATTCCGGCGGCATCGTAAAGAAGAGCTCACGGACATCAGTCTCAAAGCGCTCGAGATGTCTGCTCATCGCCTCTCGTGCCGCTACCGGGTCGCCAGCCATGATGGCAGCGTACACATCCTCATGACCACGATGGGAAAGTCGGCCACGATTGGGGATCTGACTGGTGAGTTGCCAGCCATGACGGAGGACAGCGACAAGAGGGCGGCGAGCTTCACGTAAGAGGCGATTGTGCGCAGCCTGCATGATTGCCTCATGAAAGGCAAGGTCGAGCTCGATATACTGTGCAGCGTTGTCCAACGCTTGCCGCATGGCAGTTATGAGCTCAGTGAGCGTCTGTTGGTCGTGCTCATCACGGCGGAGCGCGGCAAGTTCTGCGGCGTTGGTTTCTAGAATGCGACGAAGCTCGAGAATTTCTTGCAGGACCTCGCGACCTTGCCCTGCGCGAAGCGACTCGAACAGGACAAGGGGGTCGAGGTAGTCCCATTGCTCAGGAGGTTGAATCCACATACCGCTACCATGACGCACTGTAACGAGCCGCTTGGCCGCGAGCACTCGCACCGCTTCGCGGATCACCGTTCGGCTTACACCGAACTGGCGAGCCAACTCTGGCTCCGTTGGCAGGCTTGTCCCCGGTGGGAGTGTGCCGCTAGTGATAAGCTGTGTGAGTTGCTGGACAACACGCTCGTGCAGACGCTGCTGGCGAACTGGACGCACCGTGCCCGACGATGTCAGTTCCATCAGTTGTGCCTCCATCTCTCCACTGGTTCCCGCTGGCCAAAATTCGGAAAAGCCTCTCTGAGAGTATGCCTGAGGGCGTCCGAAATCGTGGACGGCGTGCAGAGTGCGAAGCTGCTACGCCATTGATATGGTCATCAGGAGAGCATGATACGTGTTAGGGGCCACTGAGGCAAGCGATGCCGGTTGCGCTTCTGTCTGACCTCTGCGCTCAATGACGAAACGCTGACTGCGTTGACCTGCTAGGGCATTGGAGGAAGCGGTACCGGATCAGCAGTGAATGCAACAGTGCCATGCATATCGCTGAGGGCAACGACGAGGCCATTACGGATAAAGAGGCGGGGAACTCGTGCTGCGAGCGCGGTGACGATTTCGTACGGAATCGTGTCAGCCAGGATAGCTGCATCCTCGGCTGTCATTGCTCCTGCTCTGCCATCCCCGAGGACGAGTACGTCGTCGCCAATCCGTACACCACATGCTGCTGTCATAGCCTGTGCCGGACCCTGCTTCCCGTCTCGTAATGCGTGGCTACGTTCAGGTTCCGGCATGTCTTGTGACACGCTCTCGTTGCGGTCTGGGTGTGGGGCCGAAGACTGAGGCAGTCGTGTTGCGTGCTGGGTTGCCTCCAACGCAAGGGAACCAGCTGTATCCAAATCGTCCAGGTGCTGCAAGGGAGCAGGCAGCTCAATAATCGTCTGGTCCATGCAGATGCGGCCGCGGATGGGGCAGCGTTGCCCATGGGTTGCCATCCAGCCACGATTTGAGAGCGCCCGGAGTAGTCCGTCACCATAGCCGATTGGGACAAGTGCACATAACATCGGCCGATCAGCGATGAATGCTGGACCGTAGGAAATCCCTTCTCCTGGTTGCACGCGGAATACACGGGCAACACGACTCCAAAGCTGCAGCGCTGGACGCACGCCCTCTGGCACGGGGACGTCAGGTGACGGCGACAAGCCATAAAGTGCTATACCGCAGCGAGCTAGTCGTTGTCCTGGCAGACTTGCATCGCCAAGTAATCCCTGGATCGTTGCAGCACTATTTGCTTGGTGAACCGTCTCAGGCACAATGCCAGCATCAGCAAGTTGCTGCCGGACAGTCCTGAATCGCTCGACTTGTTTGCGGAGTAACGACGAGCCAGGGGCATCGGCTGACGCAAAATGCGTAAAGAGCCCGGCCAGTCTTGTCTCTGGCGCGGAAACGATAGCATGCGCAACATCAAGGGCGATGGCAGGTTCCACGCCAAAGCGATGCATTCCCGTGTCAACTTTGAGGTGGACCGCAGCTTGCCGGCCTACCTGTCGCGCAGCAGCTTGCACGACGTGCACGTCTTCAAGCGATCCGACAGCGAGCTGCACATTGGCCTGGAGCGCTGATGCAACCCGGGCATAGTTTGGCGGACCGAGGACGACAATGGGCGCTGTGATTCCCGCTTCACGGAGCACCAAGCCCTCTTCGATCCGCGCGACACCGAGCCAGGTTGCCCCACCATCGAGAAACGCTCGTGCACATGGCACCAGTCCGTGCCCATAGGCATTCGCCTTAACGACGGCCATCAGTGCGGTATCGGCTGGAAGGCGAGCGCGGAACGTAGCAGCGTTTGCTGCAAGACGATCAAGATCGATGACTGCATGCGTGCCAGTTCGCGCGGCAGCCACGCGTGCCTCCGGGGTCAATTCATCCACAAGTTGCTTCTCCCCTTCCCCTTGGCCCTGTTCCTGCGTGCCATTATGCGCTCGTTGGCCGGAAGAGTGCGAGGAGTGCGATAACCAGCGCACACCAGCCGAGAACGATGGGCGCGTTTGGTAATTCACCTGCTGCAGTGTAGGCAATGATGAGCGTTGACACGATGATGGCTGCCTGGCGCCCCCGTGTGGTGCCCGTTATCCGCCCAATTGCGAGTACTGTGGTAGCCAGGATTGCCGCTGCGATTGAGGGGTCACTCACTGCCACGTGTGCGGGCAAGAGCGTCAGGCCAAGCTGTGTAGGGGCGAGTACAGTGCGAAACGCTTGGACAAGCGCCAGTCCACCTGCAAGGGCTGCTGGAATCCACAATGGTGAGATGCGAACAAGGCGTCTGCGTCCTAATGGCCAAGCCGCTCTTCCTAACCAACTCCGGCAGGCTACGGCAGTAGCGAGGAAGGCAAGCCCAGCTCGCACGGCGAGCAGCGAGAGACCATTTAAGGCGGTAGATGACACCAAAATTGCGACGAAAAATGCGAGCGTCGCTGTTGCGGCCTGGATGTTGGCGGCATCCACGAGGAGGCTCACTGTGCAGAGCGCGGCGATGATCGCGACCCCTTCAGCAAGAACGAGTGATGAAGCGGGTGTGCCGGTCAGGAGAGCGTGCGACAGGTCAAAGAGGAGCAAATGCCCGAGTGCAAGAGCCCCGAGAACAAGGCTTCCCCAACCGCTCGGCCGGTGGTGATATGTGCCATAGGTCCAGGCTAAGAGCACCGCTAAGGCTGCCCAACCGATGGTGGCCAACGGTCCAGGAACAGCGAGCGCAAAACTGAAGGCGAGCATGCCAATACCGAGTGCGCCGGGAAGTATGGTACGGGAGCTCGCCAAGCCTTCGTATCGAATGAGCATGCCGCAAAGTCCGCATTGGGCAAGCCCGAGGACAGCAAGGAACGTGCCGCGGGCAGCAGTTGGGTTGTTGACGAGTGCTGTCATCCCGATCAGCGCAACCAAGAGTGGAGTGGCAACGCTAACCAGCAGCGTGCTCGCAGCATTGCGTTGCGGTGCTGTCGAGCTGCTGCCGAGGATAACGAGGGCTTCTGTAAGCCAAAATGCAGCGAGGACTGCCAGCACATGCTTTGCCGCCTGTCCAGTGTATGTTGCCCAGCTCAGTTGGGGAACAATAGCGAGCAAGGCGAGGAGCCCAACCCATGACCATCGCCGACGCCAGCTTATCAGGATGCCAATCACCAGCGCTCCAAACAGTGCTGCGAGTGCAAGCACGCTCAGGGGTGGACCTGGAAGGGTTGCCGGAGTGAGCAGCAGTGCAGCAAGTCCAGCGCCAGCAAGGGGCTCGTGGTTTTTCCAGAGACCAGTGCTAAGCGCAAGAGCGGCAAATCCCCAGAGGAGGAGCAGTCCAGTTGCTGGTAGGAGGAGCCCTGTCAAGCGCATGCCAGTAGTGACCCATGCTGCCCCAACAAGCAAGCCAAGTGCGATTTCTGCCGTGCTCCGCATTGCCCGATGCACGGATGCTGTCGCAATGCCACCGGCGAGTACCAACCCGGCAGCCGTAAGCCCGAGTGCGAGTTGCGTCAGCGGGGGAATCGCTGGCCACCCCAATGCTATTCCCAGCATTCCGCCTGCTAGGGCCACGAAGAGCAAGTCGATCCAGCGCACCCACGTTATCCAGTGCCGTAGCTGCTCGGAGCGTGCATGCGGAGAAGCAACTCCTCGCGATGCCATGTCACGGATTCCTGAAACCGGTGGGGATTGCATAGACTCGATGGCCTGGCTTGGTGAGGAGAGTGCTTCAACGGCTGCCGTTGGCGCGCTGTTATTAGGCCCGCTCCCGAGAAGCCCGCGCTTTGCGAGCACACGCTCGAGTTGGACTTCGAGCAACTGAAGTTGCTCATTGAGCATTTGCTCAATTTCCTGCTCGGTTAGCGTGAGTAGCGGCAACGTGTTGTCGGTCTGGTGGAACGTGATCGCAGGCGGTGTTGGTGCTGAAACCACCGGTTGGGTAACCGGATCAAGAGAAGAATTTGCAGGCTCTGGGGGCTTGCTAGGGGGATGCAGTGTTGCGTTATTCGGAGGTACAGGCTCATCGGTTATTGGCGGAGACGAAGGCAGCGCGGAGCCATCGGCGGCGGCATGGTGAATTGCTTGAAAGAGCTCCTCAGAGCGGGCATGTTTGACGAAATAGTTCCGTGCTCCTGCGTCTCGTGCCTGACGTTCCAAGAAAGCATTGTCATGCATCGTCAACATGATGATGTGGACGGACGGAAAGAGTTCATGAATCTGCTCTGTTGCCCGTATGCCATCCATTCCTGGCATGGTAATGTCCATCAGGACGACATCGGGCTGAAGCACCCGTACCTGGCTAAGTGCTTCCTGCCCGGTGGCTGCCTCACCAACGACTTCGAGCCGGTGATCAGACTGGAGCAGTTGGCGCAATCCTTCGCGGAACAGGTCGTGGTCATCGACGATAAGAACACGAACCCGTCGGTTATTCGGGTCAGGAGGCGCAGATTGGTGCTGGTGCGCTAGAGTCTGCTGGTTGCTCGCCATGATTCCTCAGCCTAGCCAGGAGGATATGCCTCACGTAGCGGCCCTCTCAGGTACTGGGTACCGTGTATTCTCGCATGTCCTGTTGATCCTGGGCAGGGGCAAGCGAGGGCAGAGGAGTGAACATCC
>ERZ795042.475-NODE-475-length-32677-cov-3652.459077_pt1 | contig 32677 bp, 30 predicted proteins | sample MGYA00375126_ERZ795042 | MGnify/ENA primary metagenome ERZ795042 (study PRJEB30171, sample SAMN05518105) | compost metagenome | isolation source: Feedstock adapted compost from Newby Island compost facility, Milpitas, CA | place: USA:Newby Island compost...
GTTTTATCCATATTGATATCGGTACCGGTTGCACTATATCTTAACATTCACTTGCTGCATCATAAGCGAATCGTTACCGGAATTCGATTCCTGCTGGATATTCTATGGGGAATACCTTCTATTCTGTTTGGGGCTTTTGGTTTTGTATTGATGATAATTTTTCATCTTCAGGCGTCTTTACTCGCCGGCATCATTACGTTGGGTATAATGATAACTCCTATCATCATCCGGGCTTTTGACGAGGCTTTGAAAGGTATTCCCGAAGGCTTACTGGAAGTTTCTTATGCGCTTGGCCTTTCGCGCCGACAGATTGCTTTTGGAATATTCATCAGACAGGCTATGCCGGGACTGATCACCGCAATTCTGGTAGGATTTGGAAGGGCTTTAGGAGATGCAGCCTCTGTATTGTTCACAACAGGGTTTACGGATCACATTCCCACGAGTTTATATGACCCTACAGCTTCGTTACCATTGGCTATATTTTTCCAATTGAGTTCTCCTATTGCTGAAGTACGAGAAAGAGCTTATGCTGCAGCTTTTATTTTAACAATCATTATTCTTCTTATCAGTCTGGCCATCAGGATATGCACATCCAGATCGTCACGATATAAGATTTAAAACGAATTATTCATGAGTTACGATAGCGCTATAATAAGGATTGAAGATTTACATGTCACAACTTCCACACAGGTTATTTTAAAACATATTTACCTGCAAATCCCAAGGAATAAAATTACCGTAATACTTGGTCCGTCGGGCTGCGGGAAAACCACATTATTGAAATGCCTGAACCGACTAACAGATCTGTATCCCCAATTGCGGATTTCAGGTAGGGTGTGGATTGATGATGAAAACATTTTTGATCCCGATGTAGATATAATATCGATTCGTAAAAAGATGGGATTACTTGCCCAGAGGCCATATCCATTACCCATGTCCATTTACCAGAATATTGCTTATGGATTGAAAATGCGGGGTATAAATGACCGACAGATGATATACGAACATGTTCAACATTATTTGAAGGAAGTGGGGCTCTGGGAAGAAGTTAGCGAACGCCTTCACAGCCCCGCTTCGAAATTATCAATCGGCCAGCAGCAGCGGCTCTGCCTGGCAAGGGGATTGGCCGTAGATCCTGAAATTATTCTCGCTGATGAGCCAACTTCTGCACTGGATCCGATCTCCAGCAGAAAAATTGAGGAGAAATTTCTTGAATTAAAATCGTCTTACACCCTGGTTATTGTTACCCATATTCTACGTCAGGCGAAACGATTAGCCGATCATGTGATATTCATGTATCTGGGAGAGGTCATCGAACAGGGAGCACCTGAAAAAGTTTTCGAGGATCCGGAAACAGCTATTCTGAAAGAATACCTCAGAAGTGGTCATTAATAGCAGCCGACGGCTGCAAATTTTGTTTGGGTGACCCTGCAGGGACTCGAACCCTGGGCCCGCTGATTAAGAGTCAGCTGCTCTACCAACTGAGCTACAGAGTCAACAGCGTGGTCGCAAAATAACAACAATTTTCCTATACCAGCAATCCAGATGACATGTCCTGCACATGCAAAAGTGCTTCCAGCCTTTCTTTCCATTGTGCATACAATGCCGCGTAGCGTTGCATGCTTGCTTCATCGGGATGTAGTTCGAGTCGTTTTTTCATTCCCATAAAACTTTCTTCAGGCGAAGCAAAAATACCCGCTCCCACACCTGCTGCACGGGCTGCGCCCTGAGCTCCATCGGTTTCATATAGCTCGAGTATGGCGCCTGTTGTCTGGGTAAAGACTTCCCGGAAAATGGGGCTGAGAAACATGTTGGCCATACCGGCACGAATAATCTGAACGGAAGATCCAATTTGCTGGAGAATATCATATCCATATTTCAACGCAAAGGCCACCCCTTCCTGAGCGGCGCGAAATACATGTGCAGCAGTGTGCCGATTCAGGTCAATATCCATCAGATGAGCCTGTAGCAGTCGGTTTTCCAGCACGCGCTCGGCACCGTTACCGAATGGGAACAGCAGCAACCCATCCGCACCTGGCGCTATGGAAGCGGCCTGACGATTCATATCATCGTATCCCTGGTTTTGCCAGTATTTACGTAGCCAGCTGTTAAGGATACCCGCCCCGTTGATGCACAGCAACAAGCCAAACCTGGACTGTTCGGGCTTGTGCGTAACATGAACGAATGTGTTGATGCGCGAACGCTTATCGGCCACCGCCCTATCAGCGACACTGTAGATCACGGCGCTTGTGCCCGCTGTGGCGGCTGCTTCACCGGGATGCAAAACCTTAAGTGAAAATGCATTGTTGGGCTGATCACCCGCCCGGTAGCTCACCGGTATACCGACCGGAAGCCCCAGTATTTCGGCTGATTGCCCGGTCAGGCGTCCCTGTTCCCCAAAAATGGGCACCAGCGGCGGCAACAGCTGTTCATCGATTTCATAATATTCCAGCAGTTGCTTACTCACCTGCTGTTGCTGATAGTCCCACCAGATGCCCTCCGAAAGGCCGGTTAATGTAGTATTGCACTCGCCGGTGAGGCGCATGGCCACATAGTCGCCAGGCAACAGAACATGCTTGATGCGAGCATATAGCTGAGGCTCATGGATTTTTACCCAGCGAAGTTTGGAAGCTGTGAAATTCCCGGGCGAATTGAGTAAATGCTCCAGGCAAAAATCCTGACCAAGCTGTTCAAAAGCCTTTCTACCGATATCTACCGCGCGGCTATCACACCAGATAATGGCCGGTCGCAATACCTGTTGTTGTTCATCCACACAAACCAGTCCATGCATCTGGTATGAGATGCCAATTGCCTTTACCTGCTGCAAATCCGCTTGCAGTTGCAGCTGGCGTGTGGCGTGGATTAACTCCTGCCACCAGCGTTCGGGATCCTGCTCGGCCCAGCCTGCTTTCGGAGCCTGAATCGGCATTTCCGTAGCCGGAGAGAATGTGCTGGCCACGCAGCGACCTGTTTCAATTTCTACCAGTGCTGCTTTCACTGATGATGAACCCACATCATAGCCGAGTAGGTATGCCATAAACGTTATGCTTGTGTGCGTGAGGGAAAGAAAAACCACAACAATAGCATGAGTAAACCAAAAATCAGATAGGCGAGTCCGCCATAAACATTGATTTCTCGCCCTGAGGCCGTAGGCACAAGGGCATATAACACGAGCAAAAGTCCAACCAGACTGAAGAACGCACCTATGATAAACCGCAGATCAAGTATGTTTTTCATTTGTTTGATATTTTGCGGATTACATAAAAATCAGATTCAACAACAATACCAGTACCAGCACCAGTAAGGCCAGCATAGCCGGTTTCTGATACCACGCCAGGTGACCGGTATCGGGCTTCGGGGTCAGGCTATAGACCAGTCCCACCAATTGCTGCTCAGGATGTGGCCGGGTAAACAAACTGATGAAAGACGTAAGCAGGAAGCACGAAGTGAAAGCCACGATGGCAATCACGAAATTTTGTCCCATGGTGGAATGAAACGTATGCAGGTTCGCGCCGAGCCAGGCCCCCTTCCCTTCGGCCAACGTGAGGCCATGCGTGCATGCAGCCGCCACTGTACCACCAATCAGCCCCCAGAAAGCCCCGTGACCCGTAGTACGTTTCCAGAACATGCCCAGGAAAAAAGTAGCAAACAGCGGAGCATTTACAAAGCCAAAAACCAGCTGAAGGAAGTCCATGATGTTATTGAAACTCCGGGCCAGATAAGCCGTGGCAATTGAAGCCACAATGCCAAACACCGTGGCTATGCGACCTATACGAAGGTAATGGCTGTCGGGCTTGTTGCGCTGAATATACGATTGATAAATATCGTACGTCCATACCGTATTAAATGCCGTTACATTGCCCGCCATACCGCTCATAAATGAAGCGAAAAGCGCTGTGAGACCAACACCCAGAATACCACTGGGATAATCGTGTGCCAGCAAGGAAGGTAAAGCCATATCATAGTCGAGTGTCACGCCATCGGGTTTGTAAGGCAGGCGATAGTCCGACCCGGGCGTATGCATCAATGCCATAGCGATAAGCCCCGGCAAAATCACCACAAAGGGCATAAGCATTTTAGGAAATGCAGCAATCAGTGGCGTTTTTTCGGCCGCCGCCATATTGCGTGCCACCATGGCTCGCTGTACGACCAGAAAATCAGTGCACCAGTAACCAAATGAAAGCACAAAACCCAACCCCAGCGCCAGACTCCACACGTCGACCCCCATCGGGTTATCCTGTGCCGAGCCCATGTATTTCCAGGCATGCACCATAGCATCGGGCAACCGGCTCACCACACCATGCCATCCTCCTGCCTGATGAATCCCAATAATCACCAGCGGTGCAATACCCAGAACAATCAGGAAAAACTGCAATACTTCGTTATACACGGCGCTGGTAAGGCCTCCCAGAAAAGTGTAAATAAGCACGATACCAGCCGACAGATAAATGGAAAGCTCAAAGCTCCATCCCAGGATCACCTCAAATAACTTAGCCAGCGCATACAACGAAATACCCGAAGAAAATATCGTCATCACCGCAAAGGTCACAGCATTGAAGGCACGCGTTTTTTCATCGTATCGTTTTGCTAAATATTCCGGCACCGAACGTGCCTGGCTACCATAATAAAACGGCATCATGAACAATCCTAAAAACAGCATGGCAGGTATGGCTCCCAGCCAGTAAAAATGGCTGGTCATGATGCCGTACTTGGCGCCTGAAGCAGCCATGCCAATGACTTCCTGTGCACCCAAATTAGCTGAAATAAAGGCCAGACTGGCTATCCACAACGGAATGGCACGGCCACTCATCAGAAAATCATTGCTTGACTTCACTTTCCGTCGAATCAAAAAGCCAATGCCAATGACAAAAACAAAATAAAGGGCAATGATGAGGTAGTCAATGAAATGTAACTTCATATCTCATGGATTTCTCGAGGAAAAATATTTAACCCGAATACATAAAACGAGCGAAAAATAACAAGAATGTTTTGTTTTCGATTACATGTTTATGTTTTTTGAAAAGCAAACTCAGGGCTGTCGGATATTTAAAGCAGACACATAATGGCGCCAGGCTTCGAGTACAGCTTTAAAATCTTCAGGTAAAGGGGCTTCAAAAAACATCCGCTGGCCCGTGACTGGATGGGTGAAGCCGAGGGTTTGAGCATGCAGTGCCTGACGCGGCATCAGGGAAAAACAACGTTGCACGAAATCTTTATACTGCTTGTATACCGTTCCTTTTACGATGCGGTTGCCACCGTAAGTTTCGTCATTAAACAGAGGATGGCCAATATGCTGCATGTGCACGCGGATCTGATGGGTGCGCCCCGTTTCCAGCCGACATTCTAGGAGTGTTACATAGTAAAATCGTTCCAGCACACGATAATGCGTAACGGCTTCCTTGCCATATTCTCCATCCGGATAGGCATCCATCAACTGGCGATAGCGTTGGTGCCGTCCGATATGCGCGCGAATGGTGCCACTATCCTGCTGCAGGTCGCCCCATACCAGTGCAAGGTATTTGCGTTCGGTGGTGTGTTCGAAAAATTGCAAGGCAAGATGCTTCAACGCTGTCTCTGATTTGGCCACCACCAGCAGCCCGCTGGTGTTTTTATCGATACGATGCACCAATCCCCATCGAGGTAATGCACCCGTCGAAGTTGAGCCCGCCTGCAGATAATAAGCCAGACCATTGACCAGTGTACCGCTGTAGTTGCCATTGCCGGGATGCACTACCATGCCGGCCGGCTTGTTGATGACCATCACATGTTCATCTTCATAAACAATGGAAAGGGGAACAGGCTCAGGAATGATTTCTTCGGTATCGGGCTGCGGAAACAGCCATACTTCTATCTGATCGCCAGGCTTCACTTTGTAGTTAGCCTTCACTGGCTTATCGTGCAACTTTACCCAGCCCGCTTCTATGGCCTGCTGCACCCGATTACGCGAAACACCGGCAAGCCGATGCGTAAGGTATTTATCAATACGCACAGGCTCCTGCCTTCTGTCAACCGTAATCCACAAGCGTTCCGACTCGTCTTCCTGCATCATGATATCTTCATCCCGCTCTTCAGGCATATGCACAGCTTTTTGTAAAAATAACCATTCCCTCCATCATCCATTCATCCAGTTTCGTGGATGGATTCATCGACAAATTTTCTACTTTCGTTCTTTCTAAAACAAATAAAGCCTGTATGAAACGCTACCTGACTGTAATGTTACTGGCTGCGATGGCCTATTATGATGGCATTAGTAGCCTCGTTGCACAGCCTTTACACCGGGCATGGTCGCCCAACAGCCTGGTGTGGGATCGCGATGAAGATCATCCCCTGCCCGATATTGAAAGCTTTGCACAGGTGCAATGGGAAAAAACAGGTCATCGCTTTACCCAGCTGCTCAACGATGAAAACGGCTTACAACGCATCCTTGAATTCGATCCATCCGACGACTTTGCACAGCAGTTACTGGTCACTTCTCAGCAGCTTATTCCAGCCGGCTCTTCTACACCGATACATATTGAATCGTACACCTATTATCCGGAACATCATGTGTTATTGATATTCACCAATTCCAGGCGCGTGTGGCGTGCCCATACCCGTGGCGATTTCTGGATTTATAACTTAGCGCAACACAGGCTTTACCAGCTGGGGAAAGGCTTACCAGCCGCTTCTCTGCAATTTGCCAAAATATCGCCCGACGGTAAAATGGCGGCATACGTGAGCCAGCACAACATTTATGTAGAGGAGCTGGCTACCGGCAAACGGAAGCAGCTTACCCGCGACGGCACCGAGAAAATCATTAACGGCACATTCGACTGGGCTTATGAAGAAGAACTGTTCTGTCGTGACGGCTTTCGCTGGAGTCCCGACAGCAAATCTATTGCCTACTGGCAGGTGAATGCCAGCCACGTACGCGATTACCTGATGCTCAACACCACGGATTCCATTTATTCATTCGTGATTCCGGTGCAATATCCCAAGGTGGGCTATAATCCTTCTTCAGCACGTATCGGCGTGGTGAACGTCGCCAGTGGCATCACCACCTGGCTGAAGATACCGGGCGATCCCTATCAACATTATCTCCCACGCATGGAATGGGCCGGCAATTCCGATGAGCTGATGATCCAGCAATTCAACCGCAGGCAGGACAGTTCAGTACTCTATCTGGCCAATATTCGTAACCATACGATAAAGCGTATCTACGCCGAAGGCAATAACACCTGGATCGACCTGAATTATTTCTGGCAATACGATAGGCCGGGGTGGGATTGGATTCATGATTATCATGATTTTCTATGGACAACCGAAAAAGACGGCTGGAAACACGTATATCGCCTGCATCGTGACGGCACCGGCGAAACCCTGCTCACACGCGGCAATTACGATGTGATTGATATCGAAGGGATTGACGAAAAAAACAATTGGCTGTATTTTACAGCTTCCCCGGATAATGCTACCCAGCAATACCTCTACCGGGTAAGACTCGATGGCAGCAGCAGCCAGCCTGAAAAAGTTTCACCCGCACAGCAAACCGGCACCCATCAATACCGCTTTTCTGCCGATGCCCGCTATGCATTGCATATTTTTTCCAACCACAACACCCCACCCGTGGCAGAGATGGTGGAAATGCCCGATGAGCATGTGCTGAAAAGCTTCCCCCAGTATCCACTTTCGGCCGAGCAGGTGAAATTCCTTACCCGTAACCCGCAAACTTTTTTTCAGGTTACCACCGATGATGGCGTAACGATGGATGGCTGGATGATCAGGCCGGCTAACTTCGATTCCACGAAAAAATATCCGGTGCTTTTTTATGTGTACGGCGAGCCAGCCTCCACCACCGTGCGTGATGTGTTTGCACCGAATAGCTGGTATCAACAACTGGCCGATCAGGGATATGTAATCATCTCCGTGGATAATCGGGGAACCCCAGCACCTAAAGGCGCAGCCTGGCGTCATGCCATTTATCGGGGTATCGGCGTGCTCAATATTCACGATCAAGCTATGGCTGCACGTAAAATCATGCAATGGCCATGGGTCGATACCAGTCGTATCGCCGTCTGGGGCTGGAGTGGCGGTGGATCTTCTACTCAAAACCTCATGTTCCAGTTCCCGGACATCTACAAAACAGGCATGGCGGTAGCTGGCATTTCTTACCTGCCCTGTTACGACAATATCTACGAAGAACGTTATATGGGCTTGCTTCCAGACGATAGTGCCTATTACGAAGCCGGCTCATCGATCAATCATGTGGAAGGGTTGCGTGGCAACCTGCTTATTGTCCATGGCAGTGGAGATGATAATGTGCATTACCAGAATCAGGAACGCCTGATTAATGCACTCGTCGCCCACCAAAAACAGTTCTCGATGATGGAATATCCGAATCGTACCCATGGCATCAGTGAAGGCAAAGGCACCACACAACATCTTTACACGCTGCTCACCGACTTTTTAGAAACACATTGTCCGCCCGGGGCTCGATGAATTCAATCGGTAAGCAAACGGTCCAGCGCCTGATGAATCTTGTGGAAAGGAAAGCTCTGGATTTGTTCTTGCATCATGCGCTGGATTTCATCCAGACAAAGATTGCCTATGCTTCCCTCATGGGTATGATGCAATTGCCCGCTGTATTGAAATGTGCCGGCCTCAATTTCTTCAGCTACCTGCCGGTAAGCATCACGGAAAGGTATGCCCTGCAATACCCGACGATTCACTTCTTCCACACTGAATAAATACCGGTACCGGGGATCATCTAAAATATTTTTTCGAACTTCTATATGCGCAAACATCAAATCCAGCATCTGCACGCAATCACGTAATGATTGCAAAGCAGGAAATAAATGTTCTTTGATGAGTTGTACATCGCGATGATAGCCCGAGGGTAAATTGGTGGTCATCAGCGTGATTTCGTAGGGCAGCGCCTGCAGCTGATTGCATCTGGCGCGAACCAATTCAAACACATCCGGATTTTTCTTATGCGGCATGATAGACGATCCGGTTGTAAATGCATCGGGCAGATGAACAAAATTAAAATGCGGATTCATGTACAGGCATACATCCATGGCCAGCCTGCCTAATGTGGATGCAATGCAGGAAAGGGCCTGCGCAACTATCTTTTCGGTTTTACCACGACTCATCTGGGCATAGACCACATTGTAGTGCAGATCATCAAAGCCCAGCAATGCAGTAGTCATCCTTCTATTGAGTGGAAACGAGGAACCATAGCCGGCTGCCGAACCTAAAGGATTTTTGTTCACCACATCAAATGCTGCTCGTAATATCCGCATATCATCTACCAAACTTTCGGCATAGGCGCTAAACCATAAGCCAAACGAAGAGGGCATAGCCAGTTGAAGATGCGTATATCCGGGCATTAAATCATCCCGATGTTGTTCGCTCAGGTCGATGAGTTTCCTGAAAAAAGCATGCAGCTCATGCACGAGCTTTTCGATTTCTGCCCGTAAAAACAATTTTAAATCGACCAGCACCTGATCATTGCGTGAACGGCCACTGTGGATTTTTTTACCCACATCACCCAGCCGTCGGGTAAGCATGAATTCAACCTGCGAATGCACGTCTTCCACTCCTTCGTCGAGCTTGAATCCATTTTGCTCGATATCTGCATACATCCGCCGGAGTTCCTGCCTGAGCATTTGCTCTTCCGATTCAGACAGTAAACCCACAGCAGCCAGCATACGGATGTGTGCCAGCGAACCCAGAATATCGAAGGGGGCAAGCAAAGGATCAAACTGCCTGTCGCTGGCTGTGGTGAAACGTTCTACGGCTTCATCAACGGGAATATGCTTTTGCCAGAGTTTGTTCATCGGAAAACGAAATTACGGCGAGAAACACAAAAGCAGACGATTATTTTCCTGTATCAATAAAAGAGCCGGGATACGAATCCCGGCATCTGTGGTCGGGGAGACTGGATTCGAACCAGCGACCACACGCCCCCCAGACGTGTACTCTAACCGGGCTGAGCTACTCCCCGAACCCGTATCAGGGTTGCAAAGCTAAGCATTAATTTCAAAACTCGACGCAGATAAGCGGATATGTGTATTTTTACAGCCGTTTATCACGATGCTATTCCCATGCGCGTATTGCTCTCACAGGTAAAAATTGTGGATCCCCGCCATCATACGCTTTCCGCTCCTTGCGATATCTTAATCGTAAACGGATATATTGACCGTATTGCTGATCGGATAGACGATGAAACGGCAGAGCGTATTGAATTGCCTCATGCACACGTATCGCCCGGATGGATAGATTTATTTGCCGATTTTGGGGATCCGGGTTTTGAACGAAAGGAAGATGTGCGGAGTGGTTGCGCGGCAGCTGCTGCTGGTGGGTTCACCGAAGTATGCCTGGTACCCAACACCATTCCCGTGATTCAGTCGAAAGCCGAGATAGATTATTTGTTGCATAAATCGCGAGAACTGCCGGTTACGATACGCCCGTTAGGAGCCATCAGCAAAGACTTAGAAGGCAAGGCGCTTGCTGAATTATACGATTTGTACGCTCACGGTGCCGTGGCCTTCAGCGACGGCTGGCAGCCTGTACAATCAGCTGCATTGCTGCTAAAAGCCTTAGAATATGTGCGCGCCTTTGATGGCACCATCATCCAGCTGCCCGATCACCAATCACTCTCCACTCATGGCCTCATGCACGAGGGCATTCATTCGGTACGCCTGGGCATGCCCGGGATCCCGGCCATCAGCGAACTTATTCAAGTGCAAAGGGATATGGAACTGGCCCGCTACGCTGCATCCCGAATCCATTTTACCGGTATATCCACACGCCAGGCCATAGAAGCCATCGCCCGGGCTAAACAGGAAGGCCTCCAGGTAAGCTGCTCCATCACAGCTTATCATCTGGCACTCACCGATGCCTGCCTGGAAGATTATGATACCAACCTGAAAGTGATGCCCCCCCTGCGGTCACAGGAAGATGTGAATGCCCTGAAAGAGGCTGTTGCAGCGGGAATCATCGACGCTTTTGCCACCCACCACCGCCCACAGGATATCGAAAGCAAACAGCTTGAGTTCGAATATGCCGCACCGGGAATGATTGGAATGGAAAGTTTTTTCGGTATCATGAACCGTGAATTAGCTACCATCGACCTACTGGATAAAATCGCCATGTTAACTACCCGACCCAGAAACCTGCTGGGATTGCCGGAAGTGGAAATAGCTGTTGGAAAAGAAGCAAATCTCACTATCTTTGATCCAGACAAAGAATGGACTTTCGAAGAAAAACATATTCGTTCCCGATCACATCAAACACCTTTTATCGGTCAACGATTAAAGGGTTTCGTTTACGGTATATTTGCTAAGCATCAACTGGTTTTACTTTCTTCCTCACCTGAATAAAATCAATACACTATGGAACAATCACCTCAAACACCTGTAACACAGAAGACACACCTGCAATGGGGCATATTGATCGCTGTGATTATGATGGTACTGTTTGTCATTTACTATGCTTTTGCCATTCCGCAGCAGGGCTTTGCTCGATGGGTACCCACCCTGCTTTTTGTGGTTTTAATTATCATCGCCCAGCAGGCTTATGGCAAGGCAAATGCACATCGCGTAACCTTTGGAGAATTGTTTGCCAATGGATTTAAAACAACGGCTGTAACTACTTCGCTGTATGTGCTGTTTTTAATTTTGTTCCTGATTTTTGTGCCGGGATTCAAGCAACAATCCCTCCAGATGGCTCGTGAAGCCATGGAAAAACGGGGCACCATGACCGAAGAACAAATCAATATGGCTATGAGCTTCACCGAAAAATATTTCTCGGTATTTATGCTCGCCGGAACTATATTTGGAACCCTGATTGCTGGAGCTATCGCTTCGTTGATCGGTGCAGCTTTTGCCCGTAAAGAAGGAAAATCGGCACCGCCTGCAAGTTGACCATACCATGGATATTTCAGTTGTCATTCCTTTGAAAGATGAAGCAGAATCATTGCCCGAACTCTGCGCATGGATTCACCGTGTCATGGAGGCAAACGGATGGACTTATGAAATGATCCTCATTGACGACGGCTCAACGGACAATTCCTGGCAGGTGATACAGCAGCTTTCCATGCAATATTCCACCCTGAAAGGCATTCGTTTTCAACGCAATTACGGGAAATCGGCCGCCCTGAACGAAGGTTTCCGCCATGCTTGTGGAGAGGTGGTGATAACCATGGATGCCGATTTACAGGACAGCCCGGATGAAATTCCCGCGCTCTATCAGATGATCACCACACAGGGATATGATCTGGTGAGTGGATGGAAAAAAAAACGCCACGATAACCTGCTTACCAAAAATATCCCTTCTCGATTTTTTAACTGGGTTACCCGACGCATATCGCATATTCCGCTGCATGATTTTAACTGCGGATTGAAGGCTTATCGTAAAAAGGTAGTGAAAAGCATTGAAGTGTATGGCGAGATGCATCGCTATATCCCTGTCATCGCCAAATGGGCTGGATTCACCCGTATCGGCGAGAAAGTGGTAGAACATCGTCCCAGAAAATACGGTCGTTCTAAATTTGGCTGGGAGCGCTTCATCAACGGATTTCTGGACTTGCTTTCCATTGTTTTCGTTGGACGTTTCGGTAAACGCCCCATGCATTTCTTCGGCACCATGGGCACCATCGCATTCATTTTTGGATTTGCGATTGCGGTATATTTAACCATCGCTAAATTCATCTTTTTTCAGTATCGCATGACGGAACGGCCCATTTTTTATCTGGCTCTGCTGGCCATGATCATCGGATCACAACTCTTTCTGGCCGGCTTCTTAGGCGAGTTAATCACACGTAATGCACCAGAGCGGAATCAATACCTCATCGAAGAAAAATTACGTCTTGAATAAATATATCACCGGTATGGTCGCATGATGTAAAGGATTGTTGAATAATAAATCAAACTATTCCCATGCGTCTTTTTCGTTTATCCTATATCCGTTTGTTGTTTTTGTTGATGATAGGGCTATGGATATGTAATAGCGGAAATGCTCATCCAGCAACGCTTTCACGAGATTCCCTCATTGATGTATTGCATTACCAATTCTGGATATCGCTAAAGGATTCTTCTGCTGAGATACAAGCAGAGGCTCGTATTCGTTTTATCGTGCGCAAGCCTATACAATCTTGTTCGCTTGATTTTGATATAGCAAGCACAACTGATGCTACAGGTATGCATGTTGATGAAGTACGCTATCAGCAGGAAACCCTTTCTTATACCACCAGCCCGGCACAAATTGAATTACATTTTCCACGCCTCCTATCCCCGGGAGATACAGCCGAAGTAACGATCCGCTATCATGGTCGTCCGGCAGATGGATTGATTATTGGAAAAAACATGTTTGGCGAACATACATATTTCGGTGACAACTGGCCTGCGCGTGCACACGACTGGCTGCCAGTTCATGATCATCCTTCAGATAAAGCAACAGTTGATTTTTTTGTGGAGGCGCCCTGCAATGATCAGGTAATTGCGAATGGCCGATTGATGGAACGTACAAATTTACGCAACGGATATATGCTTACACACTGGCGGGAATCAGTTCCGATTCCTACAAAAGTAATGGTGATTGGTGTAGCTCCTTTTGCCGTACAATACCTTCAACCGGTAAATGGCGTCCCCATAGAAAGCTGGGTTTATCCTGAAAACAAATCGCAAGGGTTTCTGGATTTCAGCGTCGCGGCGGCTATTGTAAAATATTTTGATTCGTTATTGGGTGCGTTTCCTTATGAAAAACTGGCTAATGTACAATCTACCACGCGCTATGGCGGAATGGAAAATGCAAGTTGTATTTTCTATGATGAACGATTAATTTCCGGCAAGCAGCAAATAACACTTACACTTGCACATGAAATTGGTCATCAGTGGTTCGGGGATTGTGTTACGGAAATCGATTGGCCGCACATCTGGCTCAGTGAAGCCTTTGCCACGTTTATGAGTGAAGCGTTCGCCGAACATGCTTTCGGGAAGGATAGCCTGCTACATATCCTTGCACATGATCGAAAATTAATTCTGCATTATGATTCATTGCACCAAACGCCAGTAATTAACTACCATGCACGAAACCCTGAACAGCTGCTGAATCCCGACAGCTATCAAAAGGGTGCTTACGTGTTGCAAATGCTGAAAAATATGATTGGTGATTCGCTTTTCTGGAAAGGCATGCGTACCTACGTACAGCACTATCGTAACCAAAATGCATCAACGGAAGATTTCATGCATATCATGGAACAGGTATCTCATCGTTCCCTGGAAGTATTTTTCAGACAATGGCTATATCGTGCAGTGAATCCAGTCCTGAGCTGGTACTGGAAATATGATACTATCCAAAAAACACTTATGCTGCACATCACGCAATTGCAACCCGGTGAAGCCTTCGAGCTGCCTGTCGAGATTCAGGCATGGGATCAAAAAGGCGATTCTCATTTATTTTCCATTCACCTTCATCAGAAACAACAAGATTTTACCATGCCCTGTAAATTTCTACCCCGGCGGGTTTCACTCGATCCCATGGGCAAGATACTCATGGAGCAATTTGAACAAACGCCTCCAGATAAACATAAACAATGAACATACAACAGGCATTCAGCTGTTCCAGATTTCCCATGAGGCTTCGGCCTGTAGAATCAGCATTTCATATCCATTTTGAATACGTGCCCCCCGCTGTTGTCCATATTCCAGAAACTTTGTGAGCGGAGGATTGTAAATCAGGTCAAATAAAATATGATCCCGCCCTATTGAAGAATAAGGCAAAGGCGGTGCCTCATCCACATGAGGATACATACCTACAGGCGTGGTGTTGATAATGAGTAAATGCTCAGCAACAATATCTGCACTCAACTCATCATAAGTAAATACCTCTGGTTGGCGATGCCGGCTCACCAGTCGATAAGGGATTTGCAGTTGACGCAGCACATAGGTCACAGCCCGGGAAGCACCGCCTGTTCCCAATACCAGCGCACGTCTGTGTATGGGTTTGAGCAAAGGCAATAGCGAACGTTGAAAACCTATAGCATCAGTATTGTAACCTATCGTTTCACCTTTCGTTACACGAATGCAATTCACCGCACCAATAGCAGCCGCCCGTTCACTCAATCGATTTAAATAAGGAATGATCTTTTCTTTGTAAGGAATCGTCACATTAAATCCTTCCCAATCGTCATATTGCTTCAGCAAATCGGGGAATGCTTCGATGCGGCTTAAAGGGCATTTTACATACAGATAATCATGTTTCCCTTCCTGCTGAAATTTATTGTTGAAATATACCGGCGAGAAAGAATGCTCCAGTGGAAAGCCAATAATGCCAAAACGATGTGCCATGATGCAACAATCAGGATGCAGGATTATTTTTTGGAGGTCGTTTGAATCGAGAACAACCATTCAGATAAAGGTGAAACGTATCACCCCGCAAACCCACACGCATAGCCTCAAGCGGAATGACTTCCGATGGAGCAAGATTACCCAGGTTGGCATTGCAGCCTAACAGCTCAAGAAAATACAGCTGCTGACTTTTTTGTGGTGCTTCCCAGATGATTTTTTCATCGGGAATCTGTGTTAAAATTTCCTGCACGAGTCCCTGACGTACTTCGCCCGAACTTCTGTATAAGCCTACATTTCCCGACTCACGAGCTTCGGCAATGACATAAGATGCACCGGCATTCAATTCGGCCCGCATCAACTCAATCCACTTATACGGTGGAAAAATATTTGTTTCATCCTTCGATCCCACCTCACTTAATACAGTTCCATATTTAGTGAGCTTTTCGATATAACCGCATTTTTCGCTGTGCGGAATGGTAATCGATCCATCTGAAACTTCTATATAATCGATTTCATACTCCTGCAATAGTTGAATATAATCTTCAAACTGGTTACGGATAATAAAAGCTTCAAACAGGGTACCCCCAAAATACACCGGTATGCCGTGTTCTTTGTAAACGGCAATTTTTTCTCTCAGGTTGGGGGTGACGAATGAAGTACCGAATCCCAGTTTTACCAGATCGACATGAGGAGCGGCAACAGAACAAAAATTGCGCGCTTCATATACGCTCATGCCTTTATCCATGACCATGGTTAATCCGTAACTCCGCGGCTTCTGGGTACGTGCCGGAATTTGCGTGAGATTAAAATTCATACATCGTCAGGTTTAAATGCTGTTATCGCAAAGATAGCAAGCTGTTGCAAAAGATTTACCACGAAGGGAATTGTTCAGGCTCCTTTCTTTTTCCGGTAGCGGCTGATGAGGTCATTTACAGCCGGGCGTTGCAGAATGGACGGACACAGGTCGATGAGCTTTTTCACCTGCCTGGGAGCAAGCTGCAGACCGGCTTCCAGCTGAATCAGTGCCTCTTTGTTTTTGCCCATAGCCACGAGTATGGCCGTACGATAATAATGATAAATAGCCTTGGTTCCGGTATGGGGTTCGGCTACATACGATTGACGATAAGCTTCTTCGTATGCACCGGCCAGATAAAGGGCGCGGATGAGGAGCTGCCAGGCCTGCACGCTCGAAGGCCTCAGCTCAGTGGCTTTCATGAAGCAACGAATAGCTTCTTCTTCATTGTGCAGCTGCAACATACACTCCCCTAATGCCTCCCAGCATTTCACTGCATGCGGATTTAAAACAATAGCTACCTGGAGGGCATCTGCTGCATGCATCCAGTTCCGTTCGTACATGTAGGTCAGGCCAATCCGCAACTGCAGTTTTTCATCATGAGGGCTTAACCGATAGGCTTTGCGATAATAATGCCGGGCCTGAGCGTATTTTTTCTGCTTCTCGTAACACAGGCCGATGGCTTCATAAATCACGTCTTCTGGATTCGATACCTGCAACTGTTGCTCCAGTACTTCAATGGCCGCATCGTACCTTCTCAACTTCATATAAGCATCGGCCATATTGCGATAGGCATAATCAAATTTTTCATCTATGGCTAATGCATAAGCATACGCATCAATGGCTTTCTCATACAGCTTCAATCCCTGATAGGCAACGCCTAAATTAAACCAGGCCAGCTCATTGTATGGATTCTCGTCAATGATCCACTGATGTAGTTTGATACTCTCTTCATATCGACCACTGAATTCCGTCCAGAAACAAATTTTATGCAGCGCTTCTTCATGATTGGGATCGAGTTTCAAAATTCTAACCAGGCATTCAAACACTTCATTAAACTGATCCCAATCGTCATACACATCCGCTAATTCCAGTAACAATTCAATTTGCTCCTCACCATCAAAATGTTCAATGCGGCTTTCCAGCATGGCTACAGCCTTGTCATACTCTCCAAGTGCAAGATAGGCTTCCGTCTTCAACAAATATAAATGAAGCTGACTTTGATCGTAAATCTCAGCCTGTTCCAATACCTGCAATGCCTGCCGGTAATGCTTGGTAGCAATAAGTAAATCGGCTTTCTTCAACATCAAGGTTGAAGAATAAGGGAAACGTTCTATGCCTAAATCAGCCGCCTGAATGGCTTGTTTGAGCTGGTCTCGATCATCAAAATAATCAATAATCTGCTCAAAATCTTCTTCATCTAAAAACGCATGCGATTGACCTTTTCTCAATCTTTCAAATTGATGAAGAATTTCTTTTAATTCATCTGATTCTCCAAAAAAATCGTCTTTAGGTGTCATCATCGTTCAGTAAATATATACATCTTCGGCTGAATTGTCAATCCAGCCATCAAAATTTTTTCTTATCCTAAACCATGTTACAGGAAACCGCGAATGAACATTGCAGAACTTCAGCAAAAATGCTGAATATGCATGCTGTACAAAAACTGGCGTGGTAGATACAATCATGTATTTCACCGCAAAGATAAGCAGAAATCCATTTCTCTGCAATGCATCCATAGCGTTTTAACAAGAGTATATAAAAAACTGATTTCGATAAACCTTTATATTTGTTTTTTATTCCATTCAAACTATGATCGCATCATCTGAATTAATCTTAAATGATCGAGGAGCGGTATATCATCTGGACCTTCGGCCTGAAGAGATTGCCCATACCATCATCACGGTAGGCGATCCCGGACGTGTGCCTGTAGTCTCCCGGCATTTTGACCGGATCGAGTTTCAGCGCAGCCACCGCGAATTTGTGACACACACGGGCACCATTGGAAACAAGCGCTTGACCGTGATTTCATCGGGCATCGGTACGGATAATATTGACATTGTGCTGACCGAACTGGATGCGCTGGTAAATCTTGATCTGGAGAAAAGAATAGAAAAACCCGTGCATACCACACTTCAGCTTTTCAGGCTGGGTACCTGTGGCGGATTACAGGCCGATATTCCTACCGACGCGCTGGTGATTTCCACACACGGACTGGGGCTCGACAACCTGATGCATTATTATGCCTGCTCATTTTCTGATGCTGAACAGGAACTCACCCGGGCGTTTATAGCTCATGTGGGCTGGGAACACGGGCCCATAAAACCTTATCTGATAGCCGCCGACACCCAACTGTTGAGAAGCTTTACGTCAACGCCTCATGCGTTGTCGCCTTACCAGGGCATTACTGCAAGTTGTCCTGGATTCTATGGTCCACAGGGCAGACAGGTGAGGGCAACGCTGGCCTATCCCCAGCTGGTTGATCAACTCACAAGCTTTCGTTTTCAACAACATCGCATCACCAATTTCGAAATGGAAACCTCGGCGCTGTATGGACTGGGGCGCATGTTGGGGCATCAATGCCTGTCGATCAGCACCATTGTGGCCAATCGTGCATCGAGAAGCTTCAGCCGCAACACCCAACAAGCCATCGAACAAATGATTACCCGATTCCTGGATTGCTGGCTTGGCTTACAGCCGTAATCATTGGTCGGCAGATATCCTTGGGGTTTTACCATCCATGAAAAGCAAGCTAAATTTGTATGTTATGCAATTGCCATTCTGGAAATACGAAGGTGCAGGCAACGACTTTATTCTCATAGACAATCGTCGGGGTGAAATTCAACTTCAAACTGAACAGATCCGATGGCTGTGCGACCGGCATTTTGGGATAGGAGCCGATGGTTTCATCTCGCTGCTTACAGCTGAAGGTTATGATTTTGCCATGCAATATTTCAACGCTGATGGCCGGGAAGGCACCATGTGCGGCAATGGCGGCCGCTGCCTGGTCGATTTTGCAGCCCGCCTTTCTTTATGGCAAGAGCGTTGCAATTTTCTCGCCATCGATGGTCCTCATCAGGCATATCGTATGGACAACGGATGGATTGCATTGCATATGAAAGACGTAAATCATATCGAACGTACATACGACACAGCCATCCTGAACACCGGCTCACCTCATCTGGTAAAATACGCCGATCATCTCGACCAAATCGACGTAAAGGCCGAGGGGCGTAAGATTCGCTACAGTGAAAGATTTGCACAGGAAGGGATCAATGTAAACTTCATCGAATACGGCCAGGATGCCCTGCTGATCCGGACTTACGAACGAGGCGTGGAAGATGAAACCCTGGCCTGCGGTACCGGCATCACGGCAGCGGCCCTGCTGGCCGCCGGTCACGAAGCCCGTACTTATCGCATTCCTGTACAGGCTCGTGGCGGTAGGCTGGAAGTGCGTTTTAAAAAAATTGACGATCAACATTTTACAGATATCTGGCTCTGTGGCCCTGCAAATCCCGTATTTACAGGCACGATTGACCTGTCTTCAACGGCATTTCAAGAATTTCTGCAAACCATTGAATCCTGATAGCCATGAGCTTTCTAAATGTGCGAATCTACGGTGTGCTGGTGAATGCGCAACAACAGGTACTGGTGAGTGATGAGTTCATCCGCGGCCGGTATTTCACGAAATTTCCGGGCGGCGGACTGGAGTTTGGAGAAGGTACGCTCGACTGCCTCCGACGCGAATGGCAGGAAGAACTGCAACAGGAAATTGAAATCGTAAAACATCTCTATACCACCGATTTTTTTCAGATATCCGCATTCGACAATCATTCGCAAATTCTTTCGATTTACTACGTGGTAAAAGAAAAATCGCCATTCATAGCCCGAACCATCGAAAAACCTTTCGATTTCCCCATCCCCGAGGGCGCCGATGATGTAACAGCTCCTCGCTGGATTCCCTGGAATGCATTTTCAGAGGATAGCGTAAGCCTGCCCATTGATAAGGTGGTCGCCAGAAAAATAAAACGGAAGGGAATTGCATGGCTGTATGAGTCTGACGATTAAGGTATATCTCATCCGGAATGGGGTTTATGCTCAAGCATGGATAAAACCAACCAGGATGTGTCTTCCAAATGCCCTCAGGGATAATAAGCGATCGCTTCCATTGCGCTGAATAAACTTTTGCCCCTCTACATACTCGGGTTCATCAACCAGCCAGTAGCTATGGATGCAGCGATAGCCTATTTTTGCCGAAAACAAACGGATGGAACAACTATCACAATCCTTTGCAGAAGGCGCATTGTTGCTTGTGGATAAGCCTCTGGGGTGGACCTCTTTTGATGTGGTGAATAAATTAAAAAAACTCACCCGCACCAAAGTAGGCCATAGCGGCACACTTGATCCACTGGCGACCGGCTTGTTGATATGTTGTACCGGAAAGAAAACACGTGAACTTGCCCGCCTGCAGGGCCTTACCAAGGTATATGCGGCCGTTTTCCGTCTGGGTGCTACTTCTCCAAGCGATGATCTGGAAACCGAGCCTGTGCAACAACGCCCGTACGAATTTATTCACGAAGCACTTTTGCAGGAAACGGCAAAACAATTTTTAGGCATGCAGCAGCAGATTCCTCCGAAATTTGCAGCCATAAAGAAACACGGCGTTCCGCTTTATCGCCATGCCCGTCGGGGTGTGGAGGTGGATGTAGAACCCCGTACCATTCAAATCCTGCGTTTTGAAATTGTATCCGTTCACCTGCCCTTTGTGCATGTAGAGGTAACCTGCAGCAGTGGTACTTACATTCGTGCACTGGCACGTGATTTTGGAAAAAAGTTAGGTTGTGGAGCTTATCTATTCGCGCTGCGCAGGCTCGCCATCGGTCCATACCGGGTAGAACAGTCACGCACCATCTTCGAATGGGAAAACTACATTCGACAGGCCTTGCATCAATTACCCGATGCTTCTTCTTGAAACAACTGCTGAAAACGCTGATATTGATGCGGTGAAAAAAGCACGAAATACACTTCTTCAATCCTGTCGTGCGCCCGCAACCATGCTTTTACGGTCCGGATGGCAACTCTGCTGGCTTCATCAAATGGATAACCATAAGCCCCGGTGCTGATGGCTGGGAAGGCAATCTGCCGCAGTCCATGATCCGCCGCCAGCTGCAAGCTGTTCTGATAACATGAGGCCAGCAGTGTTGCTTCACCATGCTTCCCGCCGTGCCAGACCGGCCCCACCGTGTGAATCACGTATCGGGCAGGTAACCGAAATCCGGGTGTAATGCGAGCCTCACCCGTCGGGCATCCGCCAATTTTTTTACAGGCTTCCAGCAGTTCCGGCCCGGCAGCCCGGTGAATAGCTCCATCTACCCCACCCCCGCCCAGCAGGCTGCTATTGGCTGCATTCACGATGGCATCCACCTGCAAACGGGTAATATCACCCTGAACAACATGTATGTTGGCCATAGCTATCGAAAATTTATCCCACTATTTTTGCGCCATGGTCCAGGCCACGCAATACGAACGCTGGATTTGATAATGGATCACAAGTTCCATCTGCATACGCGGGAAATGTGCGACAATTCGCCCTGGCGGCCCTACGCGAAACGGTAACAACCTGATGTCGCGCCGGAAATCAATGCCTCCCAGGCCATACCATTTGTAAACCGATTCCTTCGCCGCCCAGCAAAGCGTAAGCTGCAGCAATCGCCGACGTTCTTCTATCCAGCGCATTTCTTCGTCTGAAAGAAATTTGTGTGCTATTCTTTCAATCACCGGATTTTTATGTTCGATATCCACGCCCACAGGCTGGAGATAGCTAATGATGGCTGCTACATAATCCCTGCTATGGGCAATGGAAAAAAAATAACGCTGGCCCGGCACCACTGGCTTGCGCGAAGGCAAAATGGCAATCTGATCCAGCGGAAACGACGGGCAGAGCCGGGTGAGTAAATAACGACCTGCCACATGTTGAAGACGTTTGTAGGGATGGGTAATATCCCGGCTCAACGAAACGTGTGGTAAAAAAAATTCTTCTTTTTCAGTGATATGCCAGATACCCAGTCGGGTATGCACATCCAGCTGAATGTTTTCAATCAGAGGCATAACTATCATACAATTATAATATTTTTGCGAGACATGCCACTTGCAGGGCAACTTTATTCTAAATGCGTATGATCCTTTCCGACAAACGTATCCTCGAAGAAATTGAAAAAGGCAATATCGTCATCGAACCTTTTAACCGGGAATATCTGGGAAGCAATTCTTATGATGTTCATCTCGGCAAATATTTAGCCGTGTATCGCGACTATGAACTGGATGCACGAAAACATAATCTCATTGAAGAAATCGAAATTCCCGAAAACGGTTATGTATTGAAACCCGGTATTCTGTATCTGGGTGTAACGCAGGAATACACGGAAACACATGCTTTTGTTCCCTTTCTTGAAGGTAAATCATCCACCGGCCGACTGGGCATTCATATTCACGCGACAGCAGGCAAAGGTGATGTGGGATTCTGTAATACATGGACGCTTGAGATTTCGGTTGTTCAGCCCGTTCGGATTTATGCAGGTATGCCCATCGGGCAGCTCATCTATTTTCCGGTCGACGGCGATGTCATCAACACGTACGATCGCAAACCGGATGCAAAATACAACCAACGCTCCTATAAGCCCGTGGAAAGCATGATGTGGAAGAACAAATTTTAAACACGCTCCTTTCTGTTACCCGCTTGCCTTTTATCAGCTTTTCGATTAGTTTTGGAAACATGGGCAAAATCTGGATGAGCTTGTCGATCCTGTTTTGCATCTTCAAGGCTGATGCTCAGCAGGCGGATAGCTTATTTAAACTTTTGCCCGCTGATTTTCAAAATGAAATACAACAGAAATACAGTCAGGCCCGACGTTTCCGTGCGCTGGGCTATTTAGGTATAGGCACCAGTTTATTGGGACCGGCTTTCGTGCAATCCGGAAATTCCAGCGCAGCAGCGCCCACCCTTATTGCAGGTGCCGCGCTCGGCGGTAGTATATGGAGTTTCAACAAGGCTTTCAGGGAACAAATCGAAGCCAACCAGCTGGAATGGCAGGCTAAAATTCGATTCGCACCAACGGATAGCCTGGCTCGTTTGCAGGCTCAGCAAGCCTTTGATTATTTTACGAAAAAGGCCATGACAAGCCAGAGGATTGGCTATGCAAAGTCAGGAATAGCTGCATTGCTCATAGGCGGTGGAGTTTCAGCTCTTTCTCAACATCCCAACCAGCCCGGCGATGTATTGAATATTTCTATCGGCGCGGGGCTTTTACTGCTGGGAGGACTCGCAGGTCTATCGAGCGTTTCCTCCTTTCATCACGCCCGGATGTATCGCGTGGCTGCCGTCAGCATGCTGGAAGCTGCCGGTGCAAGTTCCTTATACACAAGGCCAATGCAGGTACAATGGGCATTTCCACTTCAAAAAAATAAAGGCCATTTACACGAAATGGCCTTTTAAATAAAAGCAGTTTTGAACCGTTCACAAATGTGCCTGGATCTTTTTTTCCAGCACAGACCTGGGCACAGCGCCTATCTGGCGATCGACCACCTTACCGTTTTTGATGAACAGAATAGCAGGGATACTGGTGATATTGTATTCCATCGAAAGCTGGGGATTATGATCTACATTCACTTTTGCTACTTTCACTTTGCCTTCATAATCGCGGGCCAGTTCTTCAATAATTGGGCTGATGGCCCGACAGGGCCCACACCATTCTGCCCAGAAATCAATTACATGCAGCTGATCCGATTGCAGCACTTCTTCTTTAAAATTAGCATCTGTGAGTTCTAAAGCCATAATTCATGTTTTTTTAAGATAGTGCAATTTACGAATTTGTCCCGTACTTAACCGTTGTGAATTGTGACCTGAGCGTCAATTTTTGCCTGTTCAAGGAATTGAATCAATTCATCATTCATCTCAATATGCTGGTTAGCATGCAATTTAACCTTAGCTGTATGCAACTTATCTTCAATTTGAATAAACAACGGAATCTTACCCGGATAACTCTGTACATGACGGTGGAAAAATGCAATCATTTGTTCATTAATCTCGGCTGGTGAAAGGTAAAGTGTTAAACTTTTGGTAAGCTTACGTTTTATTTCTTCCAGCAAACAGATCTGTTGCACAAAAAACTCATAATTTCCATTATAGCGTGTTTTCACTACTCCCTGGATGTACACACAGAGGCCCGGTTCAAGAAAAGCTTTGAATTTCACATAATCATCGCCCAACAATACAATTTCCGTTTTTGCGGAATAATCTTCCAGGACCAGTGAACCAAATTTATTTCCTTTTTTGCTGGTGCGATGAGCTGCTTCAGCAATAAAGCCAGCTATCCTGAAATTGGTTTCCTTGCCATTGCCACCGGGCTGTTCGTTGAGTTGTTGGATAAACTGATTCAATTCTTCTATCGGAGTGATGGGATAATGCGTGAGCTCAAATCGATAATGATCAAGTGGATGACCGGAAATATAAATGCCGATTACCTCTTTTTCCTTTTCCAGTTGTTCGATTAACGACCATGGCTGACAATCGGGCAGTTGAGGTTCGGGCGATTCATCCACAATCTGTTCCCCGAATAAGGAAGCGGATTGTTGAATGGTTGTAGCCTGATGTTGAGATGCATATTTTATGATTTTTTCAAGTCCGGTTGTTTGATCACGGTCTGATTTATAAAAATACTGTGCACGATGCATATCCTGGAAACAATCGAAAGCTCCTGACATAGCCAGGCATTCCAGTGCTTTGCGATTCACATGCCGCGTGCCCACCCGTTTCACCATATCAAATACCGAACGAAAGGCTCCATGCGTCTGTCGTTCCTGCAGAATAGCCTCCACAACAGCCTCGCCCACACCTTTGATGCCAGCCAGTCCAAACCGTATCTCTCCTTTTGCATTCACGGCAAATCCTTTATCAGACTCATTGATATCAGGGCCTAAAACGCGCAAACCCATGCGTTTGCATTCTTCCATGAAGAAGGTAATCTTATCGATACTACTTGCATGATTAAGCACCGAGGCCATATATTCAGCCGGATAGTGGGCTTTCAGGTAAGCGGTTTGAAAAGCGACAAATGCATAACAGGTTGCGTGTGATTTGTTGAAGGCATACGATGCAAACGCTTCCCAATCGCCCCAGATTTTTTCACATATTTTTAAATCATGGCCATTACGTTGACAACCTTCTATAAATTTGGTCTTCATCTTATCGAGCACAGCCTTCTGTTTCTTGCCCATGGCTTTGCGCAACGTATCCGCATCACCCTTGGAGAAACCCGCCAGTTTTTGTGAAAGCAACATCACCTGTTCCTGGTACACGGTAATGCCATAGGTTTCTTTCAGATATTCTTCCATTTCAGGAAGATCATAAGTAACCGGCTCCAGTCCTAACTTGCGTCGAATGAAATCAGGAATATATTCCAGTGGCCCGGGGCGATATAATGCATTCATCGCAATTAAATCATCAAACTTATCAGGCTTCAGTTCACGCAAATATTTTTGCATGCCCGGACTTTCAAACTGAAAAGTGCCATTGGTTTCTCCTTTTTGATAAAGAGCATAAGTTTGCGGATCATCAAGCGGAATGTTATCGATATCAATGTCTTGATGATGATTTTTTTTAATCATCTCAAGAGTTTGTTTGATGATGCTCAGGGTTTTCAAACCCAGAAAATCCATCTTAATGACGCCTGCATTTTCAATTATACTTCCTTCATACTGGGTAATGAGTAAATCCGTTTCTTTTGAAGTACAAACAGGAATCAATTCGGTAAGGTCGGTAGGTGCGATGATAATACCGGCTGCATGGATACCGGTATTGCGTATAGAACCTTCCAGAATTGCAGCTTCTTTAAGTACGGATGCACGCAAATCGTTGCCTGTGGCTATTTCACGCAATTGTTTAACCGCATCAACTTCTTGCGGACGCAATCCTTCTTTTTCAATCAATCCATCGGGGCCTTCGATAGGAGCCTGTAACAGGCGTTTCAGGCTTATGCCCGGTCGCTCGGGTACCATACGCACCAGTGCATTGGCTTCAGGCAAAGGCAGGTCGAGCACACGCGCCACATCTTTGATGCTCATCCGTGCAGCCATGGTGCCGTAAGTTATAATCTGCGCCACTTGATTGCGACCATATTTCTTTACCACATAATCAATCACTTTCTGCCTGCCTTCATCATCAAAATCTGTATCAATGTCGGGCATGCTTTTGCGATCAGGATTCAGAAAACGTTCAAACAGCAAATTGTATTTAATCGGATCAATATTGGTAATGCCAATACAATAGGCTACTACGGAGCCTGCCGCCGATCCACGCCCTGGCCCTACAAATACGCCTAAATCGCGCGCGGCCTTGATAAAATCAGCAACGATCAAAAAATATCCAGCAAAGCCCATCTTTTCGATCGTCTCTAATTCAAAATTAATCCGCTGCTCAATCTCCGGTGTGAGCTGGGTATAACGCTTACGTGCCCCTTCATAGGTAAGATGCCTGAGGTATTGATCCTGTGTGAGAAAGCCCGATGGCAGCGGAAAATGCGGCAATAAAATCTGTCGCTTTAAATCCAGCAACTCCACCTTATCCACAATTTCATTGGTATTGTCTATAGCCTCTGGTACATCGGCAAAAAGCCGATTCATTTCTTCTGTTGTTTTCAAATAAAACTGATCATTGTAAAATGCAAATCGTTTGTTACGCACCACGATGTCATCATCTGCAAATTCTTTAATCGCCGGTGTACTTTTCTTCTCACCTGTATTGATGCAAAGTAAAATGTCGTGTGCGTTGTAATCACTTTGATCCACATAATGAGCGTCGTTGGTGGCAATCGTTTTTACCTGATATTTTTTTGCCCATTTTAATAAGATGGCATTTACCCGATCCTGTTCGGGAATGCCATGCCGTTGCAATTCGATGTAATAATCTGCGCCAAAAATATCCAGCCACCAACGAAATTCCTGTTCGGCTTCCTCTTCACTTTTTTTCAAAATCATGCGAGGCACGGAAGCAGCCAGGCAGCAGGTGGTTGCAATGAGGCCTTCGTGATATTGCTGGATTAATGATTTATCAATGCGCGGATATTTTCCGTATAAACCTTCAATATATCCGAGTGAACACAATTTCACCAGGTTGCGATAGCCCTGCTCATTTTTAGCCAGTAACACCTGATGATAACGTTGATCACGTTCTTCACGCGTAAACTGACGTTTGAAACGATCTTCAACAATATAAAACTCACAACCTACGATGGGCTTTACTTTCAGCCGTCGATCCTGTGGATCATCGGGATGCAACTTATGCTGATAGGCTTCAGCCACAAACTGAAATACGCCAAACATGTTGCCGTGATCGGTGATGGCAAGAGCCGGCATCTGGTCTACAATGGCTTTCTGATATAATTGCGATATGGCTGAAGCACCGTCCAGCAAAGAGTATTGTGTATGTACATGCAAATGCGAAAATCGAGGCATAATTCAAATACTTGACCAGTGTGAAAGAAATTCCAATCCCGTTATACAAAAATCCTACTTCATCGGCAATAATCAAAACGTATCGAGCGATATATAATCGGGATTGAATATCAAAGATTCATAAATCAAGGTTGTTTATATTTGTAGCAGAAAGCACTCCAGGAAGAAAATGAATTGTGCAAATGAGCTATATGTTTTTTTTGTGGCTTCGGTGGCCTGTTGTTTGATAGGCTGCTCTGTTTCACATTCTGTTTCTCATGCTGAAAAACGAAGTTCGACTCAGCAAAGGAGGAGTTCCACAGCTTCTCTGCAATTCATTGATGATATTCACCTGTATCCAGAACAAAGAGGCTCAACGGCTTCATCGGCCAATCATCGAACAGATGATGGTGAAGATCGAACCTATACTTCGCCCTTAACGGCTACGGGGTTACAACAAAAATATGCGCGCTTATTGCAGGTGTCTCCAGCCCTGATTCGCAACCTGGCACTCTATCGATTTATTGATAACTGGCTGGGCACTCCTTACAAATATGGGGGTGATGACGAACAGGGTATCGATTGCTCGGCTTTTGTTCAACGACTTTATGATGAGGTCTATCATATTCGTCTTGATCGTACGGCATTAGGCCTTTATCGGATTATGGACCTCATCCGCAATCAGGCCGACTTACGGGAAGGCGATCTCGTATTTTTTCATACAGGTCGAGGCAAACATATCAATCACGTAGGCGTATATCTGCAAAACCGCTATTTTGTTCAGGCTTCAACAAGCAACGGTGTCATCATCAGCAATCTGGATGAGCCTTACTGGAAGCAGCATTATGCTGCAGGCGGTCGCATTCAGGCAACCGGCACAGAAGATATGGCCGGTAGATGAAAAACTGTTTAATATCTCCTGCCTGAAAGCAGATAACGGATGGCTATCCACAGATGATGAAAAAAGTTTGGTATGGCGCCATAATGCTGCTGAAGTATCCGGTATCGTTCTTTCCAGGCTTTAAGTTGATGCTGCTTGGATATTCCGCCCATACGAAAACAACTGATGACCTGGCCGGTATAACAGATATGCTGGCTTTGTTTCAGGCAGGTAATCATCCAGTCGATATCGGCACAGATACGGTAGCGCGTATCGAACGGAGCAGCTAATGCACGACGTACGATGAAGGCCTGATGGGAAACCACCATGCCGTATTTCAAATCCTTCCAGCTGAGCCTGGCCGGCAATCGATGGGGCGTTACCTCCGACCGTAAGCCCACAGGCCGGCCCAGCGCATCGACAAACATGGCCTCGCCATAATACACATCGGCCTGATCACAGGCAGCAAAAACATGCGCAATGGTATGATCATCATACAAATAATCGCCTGCATTTAAAAACAACACATAATCGCCTGTACACAGCCGCAAACCTTTATTCATGGCATCATACAGTCCATCGTCTTTTTCCGATATCCATCGCGTGATCGAAGCAGCATATTTTTGAATCAAAGACAACGTTTCATCGGTCGATCCTCCATCCACAACGATGTATTCGATATGTGGATAGGTCTGGCGCATGACGCTCTGGATGGTGGACTCGATCTGGCTTCCCGCCTGATAACAGACGGTGATGATGGAAAGCGTGGGTGGTGGGAAGGACGCCATATCTTTTATGCGATGTGTTTATGCCTCAACGGCCATCCGCGGTCGATGCAGATACAGGAGACGAATGAAAATACACCGGCGTAGAAGAGCCGATTTCCTGTAAAAAACGCATCAGGCCGGCCCGCTTGTTTGCCGTTAACGGATAACTGATATGCTTCGTGAAATAAGTGCGTACATCAAACGCCGAAAAATGGTTTTCCTGGATCACCTGCTCAAGATGGGGTTGACGGGTTCCCATGGCGGTGGCTTCATTGAACGCCCGAATAAAATCATCGGGTAAAGGCTTGTTGGCAATCCAGGCGGCAAATACGAAAGGCAAGCCTGCATACTGAATCCAGGCTTCTGCCAGATCATAGATGTAGGCATGGCGGCCACGCATGTCCAGCGCCCGATCGCCAATGACCACGGCGGCGGTATGGCCTTGAATGCGTTGTTCAAAACCCGGATCGGCCGCCAGCAACTGAGGCTGTACTTTCCAGTAACGCTCGAGCAGAAGGCGGGCAAGCCTCACCGAACTGCGACTCTGATAATCCAGATAAAGCTGCTTGACTTCGGTAATCGGCACATCAGAAAAAATACATACCGAGGCCACAGGCCCTTCAGCACCAATACAGGAGTCGGAAATCACATAGGCTTGCGGCAATTCCGGAATAATGGCCACAGGAATCAACCCAACATCCACCTCATCGTGTATGAGCTGCTGCGCAATGCGTGCAGGATAATCTTCCGTGAGCACCATTTGCTTGCGTACCGGATGAAAACGAAATCCATATACCAGTGGACGCGTGTTCAAATAGCTCACCCCGGCCACACGCCATGCAGGGATATCTTCTTCACCTTTACCTGTAAGGGCATTTGATTTATTCATACGCTTACATCTTTTATGCGCTTGCAAATTAAGCCAACTGCGCCTTACCCCAATGGATTGCTTTTAATGCAATTCCGTTTTTGACAGAAAAAACCTGTTCATATCTGGAAATAATTGATGAATCGCATGTAATTTTGGCCGCCATGACTGATATGCTAACTCCCCTTACAGCCATCTCACCTATTGATGGTCGCTATTTCGAAGAGATATCTGTATTAAGTGAATATTTTTCGGAATATGCGTTGATACGCTACCGTGTTCAGGTAGAAGTACTGTATTTTCTGGCCCTGGCCGATGCGGGCATATTCGATCTTCCGGAAACGGCCAGGCCCGCCTTATTGGCTTTATTTGAACAATTTGGTGAAGCCGATGCCCGTGAGGTGAAACACATCGAACAAACCACCCGACATGATGTGAAAGCCGTGGAATATTTCGTTAAACAACGACTCGACGGGCTGGGGCTGTCGGCCTACCGGGAATGGGTACATTTTGCCCTGACTTCGCAGGATATCAACAATACGGCGATTCCGCTGCTCTGGAAAAAAGCTCTCGAAGAGCAATACTGGCCTGCCTGCCAGCAGCTCATCGATGCGCTGGAACGCAAAGCCGGGCTCTGGACCGATATACCTATGCTGGCACGTACACACGGACAGCCTGCATCGCCTACCCGCCTGGGTAAAGAAATTCGGGTCTTCATCGAACGGCTGCGCGGGCAGATGCGTTTACTGCAGGCTATTCCCTTCACGGCCAAATTCGGCGGGGCCACCGGCAACTTCAACGCCCATCATGTAGCTTTCCCCGATATCAACTGGGAAGCCTTTGCCGATCGTTTTGTGGGCGACACCCTGGGGCTGACCCGCATCCGCTATACCACACAAATTGAGCCCTACGACCACCTGGCCGCGCAATGCGACGCCCTGCGCCGCATCAACAACATCCTGATTGATTTTTGTCGCGATATGTGGCTCTACATCGCTTTCGATTATTTCCATCAACAGGTAAACGCCGGCGAAGTGGGCTCTTCGGCTATGCCGCATAAGGTGAATCCCATCGACTTCGAAAACGCCGAAGGCAACCTCGGCTGGGCCAACGCCGGCTGGGATCATCTGGCCAACAAACTGCCCATCTCCCGGCTGCAACGCGACCTGACCGACTCCACCGTACTGCGCAACTTAGGCGTACCCTTCGCACACACCCTGCTGGCTTTTTCTTCGATACAAAAAGGATGGGCCCGCCTGCAATTGCACACAGAAAAAATTCAGGATGACCTCCAGCAGAACTGGGTAGTGGTGGCCGAAGCCATCCAGACGCTGCTGCGCAAAGCAGGCTATCCGGAACCCTATGAACAGCTCAAAGCGCTGACACGCGGACAGAAACTCGATCAACAGGCCATCCATCAATTCATTGACCAGCTGCAAATTCCAGCCTCATTAAAACAACAGATGAAACAAATCACGCCCTGGAATTATACCGGTATCGTGCAATAATCCCTCAATGCAAGGCATCGGGAATATGATACACCTGTGCATGATGCCGGGCATCGAAGACAATGGCAATCACATCAAAACGTATTTCTCCACTAAACGGATGAGCTTCCAGATAATGTTCGGCGGCCTGTAATAAGTCTTCCTCTTTCTTCCTACCTATAGCCATTTCCGGCCATCCACCCGCATAGCCGCTGCGGGTCTTCACTTCTACAAATACCAGTAACTGGCCTTTTCGAGCAATGATATCGATTTCCCGATGCGCATCACGCCAGTTGGTGGTTACAATATCGAAACCCCGCTCCTGTAAATAACGGCAGGCGATGACTTCACCCTGATGACCGAGCTGTAGATGTTTGGCCAACTGCTGTGAATTAATGCATATCTACACGCATTTCTAAGATATATTTATTTTTGAAACCCTACACTTCCCGGCCATGACAAAAAAAATGTTTTTCCTCGAAGGCCGCATCCAGCATTATGATTGGGGTGGCTATCTTTTTATTCCTCAGCTGCTGCGGATTGAAAACCCGCAACACAAACCTTACGCCGAATACTGGCTGGGTGCTCATCCGGCAGCACCAGCGGAAATCATCGATCCACCCCAAAGCTATCCGTTAAATGAATATATCCATCAATATCCCATCGAAACACTGGGTGAGAGAGTATGGCATACATTCGGAACATTGCCTTATTTATTCAAGGTGCTGGATGTCCGTCACATGCTCTCGATACAGGTCCATCCTTCGCGCGAAGGAGCCATAGCCGGATATGAGCGTGAAGAAAAAGCGGGCATTCCACTTCATGCTCCTCATCGCAACTATAAAGACCGCAACCATAAGCCCGAGCTCATGGTGGCGCTGAGCGATTTCTGGCTTCTGCATGGATTTCGACCCGAGGCCGATTTACTGGATACCCTATCGCGTATTCCCGGATTTCAACCTCTGGTTCGGCGGTTTCATCAGGGCGGATATCGAGGGCTGTATGAAGAAGTGATGCAGATGGATGCTGCTGATGCCGATAGGTTGCTGTGGCCGATTGTGAAGGA
>ERZ795042.476-NODE-476-length-32612-cov-3721.632061_pt1 | contig 32612 bp, 25 predicted proteins | sample MGYA00375126_ERZ795042 | MGnify/ENA primary metagenome ERZ795042 (study PRJEB30171, sample SAMN05518105) | compost metagenome | isolation source: Feedstock adapted compost from Newby Island compost facility, Milpitas, CA | place: USA:Newby Island compost...
GCTTTGAAGGATGTAGACGAAGAAGGGCATGCGGACCAGACGGGACTCGAACCCGCGACCTCCGCCGTGACAGGGCGGCATTCTAACCAGCTGAACTACTGGTCCGGATTTTCAGTTTAAAATCAAGAACTTCTGCTACATAGCGCCTCCCGAAAACTGTCAAGCCATTTATTATGAAAACACAGCGCTTGCTTGCGGCGAGCAAAATTAGGTAGTTTTATGAAAAATAGCGAACAACCTTACAAAAAATATTTTGGCTGTATCTTTACAGCGTTTAAGCCATTCCCATCATGCAATTTTTAGATTTTGAACAACCTGTAGCTGAATTATACGAGCAGCTGGAAAAAGTGAAGCAGGCAGGGGAAAAAAGTAAAGTCGACGTATCGGCTACGGTGAAAGAAATTGAAGAAAAAATCCGGCAGAAACGGCTGGAGATCGCTCAACAACTGACCAGCTGGCAGCGTGTACAGCTGAGCCGCCATCCCAACAGGCCCTATACCCTGTCTTACATTGAAAAGATGTGCAGGCACTTCATTGAATTGCATGGCGATCGAAAGGTGAAAGACGACAAGGCTATGGTAGGCGGTTTGGGCGACATTGCCAATCGGACCATCATGTTCATCGGCCATCAGAAAGGAATCAATACCCGGATGCGTCAGCTGCGTAATTTTGGCATGGCTAACCCTGAAGGTTATCGGAAAGCGCTGCGTTTGATGAAGCTGGCAGAGAAATTTAACAAACCCATCGTAACCCTGATTGATACGCCGGGTGCTTTTCCAGGACTGGAGGCCGAAGAGCGCGGACAGGCCGAAGCTATTGCCCGCAATCTTTATGAAATGGTATTACTGAAGGTACCCGTTGTGTGCATAGTCATCGGCGAAGGCGCTTCGGGCGGTGCGCTGGGTATTGGTGTAGGCGACCGGGTGTATATGCTGGAAAACACCTGGTATAGCGTCATTTCACCGGAATCCTGTTCGTCCATTTTATGGCGAAGCTGGGATTATAAAGAGCAAGCGGCCGAGGAATTGAAGCTTACAGCTGCTCACATGAAATCGTTTCAACTGATCGACGATATCATTCCCGAACCCCTTGGAGGCGCTCATGTCAATCCTGATGAAATGGCTGAGACCCTTAAGGGTTGGATTCTAAGGGCTATTGAAGAATTGGAACAGTTTTCACCGGAAGAACGCATCCAGCAACGGATCCAGAAATTTTCCCGGATGGGGGTGTTCAAAGAATTATAGTACAGAACCCCGGCTCATTATGGGTATTTTTAAAACATGGCATCATGAGTGATATTCAGGAAATGCTCCGTGGAACAGGAGTAGCTATCGTAACACCGTTCAATGCCCGGCTGGAAGTAGATTATCCTGCGCTGGAGCGCATCATTGAACACGTGATCCAGGGCGGTGTCAATTACATTGTCAGTCTGGGTACTACGGGCGAAACGCCCACACTTTCCGCCGATGAGAAGACGCGCATCATCCTGTTTACCTTCGAAAAGGTAGCCGGGCGGGTACCTGTGGTCGTCGGGCTTGGCGATTATCACACGACCGACGTAGTCAGGCGATTAAAAACCTGTCCGCTCGACCAGGCCATAGCCGTGCTCAGTGTTTCTCCGTATTACAATAAACCTTCTCAGGAAGGGCTTTACCAGCATTATCGGGCGATTGCCGAAGCCTCTCCCAAGCCGGTAATCATTTACAACGTACCCGGTCGCACCGGTAGAAATGTAAATGTCCAGACGATTTTGCGCCTGGCCGAGTTAGATAATATCGTCGGTGTAAAAGAAGCTTCAGGCGATCTTCAGCAGTGTATGGAATTAGCCAGGCATAAGCCCTATGGGTTTGTATTGCTTTCCGGCGATGATGCGTTAGCGCTTGCACAGATTGCATGCGGATTTGAAGGCGTTATTTCCGTAGCCGCAAATTGTTTTCCCCGTGAAATGAGTGAACTGATTCGATTTGCACGCGCAGAACGTTTTTCTGAAGCCCGTCAGCTGCATTATCGCCTCTGGGATGCATTTCAAATGATGTTCGCCGAAAACAATCCTGCTGGCATTAAGGCTTTTCTGGCCGAAGCCGGTCTTTGCGAAAACATCTTACGCCTACCGCTGGTACCCGTTTCGGCTTCTTTACATCAACAGATTCGCGATTATATGCGTGCTTTCCAGGGTGTGCCGATAAAATAAGTAGCTCCCTGCAGCGCCAGGTAGGTCTCCGGAAAAATGCTCCTGCATTCGGTTTCAAAATCATCCAGCCGTTCATATCGGGAGGAAAAATGTCCGATTAGCAACCTGCCTTTATCCTGAAGTGCTTTTCTGGCAAGGGTTGCAGCCTGCAAGGTGGTGGAATGAAATCGCTCAATAGCCCGGTGTAAATCATGCTGCAGATAAGTAGTTTCATGATATATTACGTCACAACCGGCAATGTAGGGAATTAGTCCTTCATCATACAGGGTGTCAGCACAATAGGCATATTTCCTGGGGCGTGGTGGGGGTAAGGTAAGCGAGTCATTGGGAATGACTTTACCGGAGGGCGATACATAATCTTCGCCTTGTTGCAGGTTTTTATAAAAGCTGAGCGGCACGCCCGCTTCACGGGCTTTTTCAGCAATTACCTTACGGTGGCGTGGTTTTTCTTCAAATAGAAAACCAAAGCATAAGATGCGATGTCGGGTAGGGAAACAGCTGACGCGCAGATGAGGGAAATCGGCAATCAGCTGGAATGCGGGTGCCTGCAGGGGGTGAAAATGAAGGGGAAAATGCAGGGTAGTAGCCGCACACTCCAGTTGGCGCCAGATGATGGATGCTAATTCGGCCGGGGCATACAGGTGCAGGGGTTCTGTGCGTTGCAACAGATTGAAGCTGTTGATAAGTCCGATGAGCCCGAAATAATGATCGCCGTGCAGGTGACTGATGAAAATGTGGTGGATTTTGTTTCTTCTGATTTTGTATTTCGCCAGTTGCATCTGTGTACCTTCGCCGCAATCGATCAGGAAAAGCTCTTCTTCATACGTCACGACCTGCGCGGTAGGGAAACGCTCATGCGAAGGGATGGCCGAATTATTACCCAGGATCGTAACCGCAAAACGCATACGCTCATGACAATTTCTCAGGTTCGTCGTGCTGTCCGGTTTCTGAAGATTGCTGCAGAAACCTTTCCATTTCCTCCAGACTGATGAGGTCAATGGCTTCACTCAGGGTGGGAACCAGGTTCCAGTGCTGATTTCTGTTTTTCAGGGTTTTTGAAAGCGGTGAACGACCATATACAATGCAGCAGGAATATCCATTTGCATAGCACGATTCATAGATAATTTCCAGGATGGAAAGGCTATCTTCGTCGATTTGTTTTACCTCACTCAGATCCCAGATCAGGTTACCCTCCAGCAGGCCGTCAGCATTTTGTAATGCATTTGTAATGTCGGCTGTCAAATTAGCATCAAACCGATCTTTTTCCACGCGTATTGTCCGATATTTTTCCCTGGTATCGATTTTGAACATGTAGCGTAAATTTTTGTTAAAGATAGGATGATTCTGCATTTGAGCGAAATGCTCGAGGCATCATGAATTCAAAATTATTTACTAATATTGTATTGGTCAGACATTCGGCAAACAAGTTCAAATTTCATATACAATGGATCAAAACTTTTCACCACAGGTAAAAGAAATCATATCCTTCAGCAGGGAAGAGGCTTTGAGGTTGGGGAATGATTTTATTGGCACCGAGCATCTGTTACTAGGCCTCATCAGGGAGGGGGAGAGCACGGCTATCCAGATCCTGAAGTCGATGAATGTGAATATTGAAGAATTGAAACGTGAGGTAGAGGCCGCAGTACGAGATAAAACGGGTAAGCATATTGCCAACATCAACAGTCTTCCTTTAACCAAACAGGCTGAAAAAGTTATCCGGGTCACGGTGCTGGAAGCCAAATCGATGAAAAGCCCCACTGTAGAGACGGAGCATTTGATGCTTTCCATTTTAAAAAACAAGGAAAACATCTGCACGCAACTGTTGAAGCAATATGATGTGGATTACGAAAGCTTCAAAAGCGAATTAGGATACGTGAAATCCTCTGATCCCAAGGCAGAATTTTCCGATGAAACAGGCGAAGAAGAATTTGATGAAGAACGGAAAAGCAGTTATAGCTCCCGTACCACCCGTCAGACCAGCACCAAATCCAAAACGCCTGTTCTGGACAATTTTGGTCGGGATATCACGCGTCTGGCCGAAATGGGGCAACTCGATCCGATCGTGGGTCGGGAAAAGGAAATCGAGCGGGTATCGCAAATCCTTTCCCGTCGCAAGAAGAACAATCCCATTTTGATTGGTGAGCCGGGCGTTGGAAAAACTGCCATCGTGGAGGGTTTAGCCTTGCGTATCGTACAGCGTAAGGTGTCGCGGGTACTCTTTGATAAGCGTGTGGTAAGTCTCGATCTGGCTGCGCTTGTGGCCGGAACCAAATACCGGGGTCAATTCGAAGAACGGATGAAAGCCATCATGAATGAACTGGAAAAGAACCGCGACGTGATTTTGTTTATCGATGAGATTCACACCATCATCGGTGCTGGTGGAGCTTCAGGATCACTCGATGCATCCAATATTTTTAAACCCGCGCTCGCCAGAGGTGAATTGCAATGCATCGGTGCTTCCACACTTGATGAATATCGCATGTACATCGAAAAAGACGGGGCACTCGATCGTCGTTTCCAGAAAGTGATGATCGATCCACCCACCCCGGAAGAAACGATTCAGATTCTGATGAACATCAAATCGCGTTATGAAGAATTTCACAACGTGGACTATTCTGAAGAGGCCATCAAGGCTTGTGTCAGGCTCAGCGATCGCTATGTAACCGATCGTTTCCTTCCCGACAAGGCCATTGATGTGATGGATGAAGTGGGTGCACGGGTGCATTTGAAAAACATCAATGTGCCGCAGCATATTTTAGACTTAGAAAAGAAAATTGAAGAAATCAAGCAGGAAAAAAATCGGGTGGTGAAAAGCCAGCGTTTTGAAGAGGCTGCAGCCCTTCGGGATACCGAAAAGAAGCTAGGCGAAGAACTGGAAAGGGCTAAAGCCGAATGGGAAGAAGAAATCAAACATCGGCGTTATCCCATCACGGAAGAAGATGTAGCAGAGGTGGTGAGCATGATGACGGGTATTCCGGTTAAACGTATGGTACAGGCCGAATCGGAAAAGCTATTGCATATGGCCGACGACCTTCGCAAGGCTGTAGTAGGTCAGGATGAGGCCATCATGAAGGTTACCAAGGCCATTCAGCGTAACAGGGTGGGATTAAAGGATCCCCGTAAACCCATTGGCTCCTTCATCTTCCTCGGGCCCACGGGAGTGGGTAAAACCGAATTGGCCAAAGCCCTTGCCCGGTATTTGTTCGATTCAGAAGATGCGCTCATCCGCATCGACATGAGCGAATACATGGAAAAATTCTCTGTAAGCCGCCTCATTGGTGCGCCTCCCGGCTATGTTGGGTACGAAGAAGGCGGCCAGCTCACCGAGAAAGTGCGTCGCAAGCCTTATTCTGTGGTTTTGCTGGATGAAATCGAAAAAGCGCATCCCGATATCTACAATATTCTGCTCCAGGTACTGGATGATGGTCATCTGACGGATGGATTGGGGAGGAAGGTCGATTTCAAGAATACATTGATCATCATGACATCCAATATCGGTGTACGCCAGCTGAAAGACTTCGGGGCAGGTGTGGGATTTGTTACCGCTGCAAGGTCGAATGAAGAAGAAAATACCCGTGCCGTTATTGAAAAAGCCTTGAAACGCACCTTCTCACCCGAGTTTCTCAACCGCATCGATGATGTGGTTATCTTTAACCCGCTCAGCAAAGAGCATATCTTCGCCATCATCGATATTATCATGAAAGATGTGCACAAACGGCTCGAAGGTATGGGCGTAAAGCTCGAGCTCACACAGGCTGCCAAGGAATTCCTGGCTGATAAGGGCTATGATACGCAGTTTGGTGCACGTCCGCTGCATCGAGCCATTCAGAAGTACCTCGAGGATCCGCTGGCCGAGGAAATCTTAATGTTGAAGGTCAAGCAGGGAGATGTGCTCATCGCCGATTTTGATGAAAAATCGCAGGCATTGAAATTCCAGCTGAAATCACCCGAGCCTGAAGTGAGCAGCGCTTCTTCCACAGCCACAGAGAAGAAAAGCTGAATCCTTCAGTAGCAAGGAGCACATATCGATAAAGGGATAGCCATGGCTATCCCTTTTTTCATGAATTTGTAAAAAGAATATTAGCTTTGCCATAGATGCGCCCCATGATTATTGCTATTGATGGTTATTCATCGTGTGGAAAAAGTACACTCGCCAGGCAGCTTGCATCAGCGCTTCAATATCGGTATATTGACAGTGGGGCGATGTACAGAGCTATTACTTATGAATTACTTCGTCGCAAGGTTGATCTCAATGACTTACCAGCCATCCGGGAGGTATTGAAGGATATTCATCTGGATTTTCAATATGATCGGGCTGCACAACGTTCTTTGCTACTGCTCAACGGCCAGCATGTAGAACAAGCGATTCGCGGCTGGGAAGTATCAGAAGCTGTTAGTCAGGTAGCCGCCATTCCGGAAGTTCGGGAATTTGCTGTAGCCGAACAGCGCAGGATGGGTCAACACAGAGGCATCGTGATGGACGGTAGAGACATTGGTACGGTGGTTTTTCCGGATGCTGAAGTGAAGATTTTCATGACGGCTGATCTCCATACACGCGCCATCAGACGATGGAAAGAGCTTCGTGAGCAACATCCGGACATCAGTCTCGAGGAAGTGGAAAAAAACCTCCAGGAGCGCGATTTAATGGATACCCAGAGAGCGATAAGTCCTTTAAGAAAAGCTGCAGATGCATTTGTAATTGATAATTCTCATCTGAACGAAGCCCAGCAATTACAAATCGCGCTTGACTATGTGAAAAAAGTCCAGGAACACCTTCCTATCGGAAAAACTATTATTCCTTAAACCTTTTTGATAACATCATTCAATATTTTATCAAAACGAGGCTGATGCTTCATCCTATATTTGCCTTTGCCTCCAGTGTATGCCTGTTGCTTACTGGTTTGCTGTTTCCGATAAACCTGGCCGGCGCAAGCGGGATAGTGGATACGTCTACCAGCATTCGACTTCAACTCGATACGGCATCTTCCATCCATGATGATACGGCGCAGATCAGCTATTTACTGAATGCAGGTTATGCTTATCGAAAGGGACCACACATACATGAACCGGAAAATCCTTTTTTGGTTCGTGCATTGAAGTTAGCGGAAAAAACAGGCGATTCACTTCAGCTGGCAAAGGTATACAATGCACTTGCCGTGGATCAACGCAATGCAGCTCGCTATCTTGTGGCCGTAAATTATGGTAAACAGGCACTCGACCTTGCTGCAGCAAAAAAGGATACTGTTTTACTTTGTTCCATTTACAACAACATAGGAGTCGCTTATCGAAGACTGGATGAAAATCAACAAGCATTTGAATACCATATGCAGGCACTTCGCCTGGCAGAGGCCTGTCATAACTGGCGGAATCAGGCCGTTGCTATCAACAGCATAGGAAATATCTATCTGTCGTTGAAGCAATATGATAAGGCAATCGCTTCATTTCAGCAATCACTCGAGATTGAAGAATCGCATGATAACGACCTTGGCCTGGCCATTAATTATGCAAATATTGGATTGGCAATGGAAGGCAAAAACCAATATGATCGCGCTGTAGATTATTTTCTCAGGTCGCTTCATTACAATCAACTCATTAACAGCGTACAGGGTAAACTAATTTCATACAATAATCTTGGACGGGCTTATCGTGCGTTAGGTCAATATACGTTATCACTGGGTTATTTCATGAAAGCACTTCAGTTGAGTGGACAGATTGGTGATGTGATTGATGTTTCCGATAGCCACATCAGTATAGGATATACCTATTTGTTACAAAAAAAATATGCAGAGGCTTATCATCATATTTCTGAAGGATTAAATATTGCTCGTTCTATCCAGTCGAAATCCCTGATAATGCAGGCCTATCAGGCATTGCAGGATTATTATGCGCGATTAGGCGATTTTAAGCAATCCATGGAAATGCTGCAAAATGCACTGAATTATAAGGATAGTATGCTCAACGAAAAGCTCAATAACAGAATGGCAGAACTGGATATTTTGTATCAACTGGATAGAAAAAATGCAGCCATTCAGTTGCTGCAAAAAGAAGCCTATCTTAAAGAGCTGGAATCGAACCGCAATATGCTTATTGCATTGTTTCTACTTGGTTTTATAGTAGTGATAATCGTGGGCGGCTATTTTGTCATCAGGCATCGTGAATTAAAGATGCATCAGAAAGCCCTTCAGCTTGAACTTCAGTCGTTACGTTCACGGATGAACCCGCATTTTATTTTCAATAGTTTGAACTCCATTCATAAATATATCTGGACCAATCAACCCGAGGAAGCATCTGATTATTTAACCAAATTTGCCAGATTGATTCGCATGATTCTGGAAAATAGCGAACGAGATTTCATTCCCCTGTCGAAAGAAATTGAGTTTTTATCTATTTATGTTGAACTGGAAAATCTGAGATGCAACCATGGCTTTGCATTTATTCTTCAGGTTGATGAGTGTATGGATACAGACGATATCATGATTGCACCGCTGATGATTCAACCTTTTGTAGAAAATGCCATCTGGCATGGTCTTGCACCACGAAAAAAAGGAGGTATTTTGAAAATATCCATGAAATTGCATGCACAACAAAAATTGCAGGTAGAGATTGAAGATAATGGTATCGGTCGTCAGAAAGCCGAGGCCATTAAGATGCACAAACACCCACAACATTTATCCATGGGTTTGCGGTTGACGGAAGAAAGATTAAAATTATTGCAAAGCTCCTTATCTTTTGATTTACAACAAATTCAAATCATAGACCTGGTAGATGATAATCAACAATCATGCGGGACAAAAGTAATCCTGGAATTGCCTGTTGAATTTGCTTATTCATAGATATATGCAAATGGATAAAATCAAAACGCTAATTGTTGACGATGAGCAGGACTGCATTGATACGCTAAAAACGATGTTACAGCTGCATGTGCCTGAGGTGGAAGTAGTGGCCGAGTGCAGAAGTGTGGAGCAGGCTGTGGAAGCTATTCAACAACATCGTCCACAATTAGTGATGTTAGATATTGAGATGCCGCACATGAACGGATTCAGCCTGTTTCAGTTTTTTCAACATCCGCATTTTGAAGTCATATTCGTTACCGCCTATGAGAATTATGCGTTGAAAGCTATTAAGTTTAATGCGCTGGATTATATTTTAAAACCTTATGCTGCAGCTGAACTGAAATCGGCGGTACAAAAATGTATGCGTAAATATTTGCAGCAAGCTCCTGCTGAGCATCATCTCTCTACCCTGATATATAATCTTCACCAGCATGATCAGGAGCAAAAAATTGCTTTACCTGTTGCACGCGGGTTTCAATTTGTGCAGGTAAAACACATCATCCGTTGCGAAGCGCTGGGCAGTTATACCCGGGTGTATTTCACCCATCAGCCTCATCTGGTGGTTTGTCGCACGTTAAAAGAATTTGAGTTCTTGCTGGAAGATTATCAGTTCTTTCGTGTTCATCAATCACATCTGATTAACTATCATCACGTGCATCAATTTGTCAAAGGCAGTCACCCTTATGTGATTATGGACGACGGCACGGAGATCGAAGTTGCGCGGCGAAGATTGCAGGATTTTCTGCAATTGATTTCGCGCAGTATCCGTTGATAAGGGTAACTCAACCGCTTTTTTATTGCTTTCAACCGTCTGCTAAAATTTGTAAATGGGCATGATATTTCAGGTTATTTTTGAGGAACAAGGTTGACAGTTTTCCCCATTGTTTGTGTTCCCCTTCCCAGAGGCATCCGGTGTAGCAGGCGCTGCACCGGATTTTTTATTCAGCAAGCGATTGATGAAGAAATGTTTCCCAGGCAGTTTCGGGAATGCCGGCAACATGGGCTATTCGATGAATAACGGATTCAACGAGCGCATCCGGGCACGATGCACCACTGGTGAGCATCAGGGTGAAATCCCTGTCTGTAGGAATTACCTGTGTGGAAATGGTTTTCCGTTTTTGATGGATATCCCAGTGATGAATATCGCCATTGTCCTGAATCTCTTCGGGCCCGCAAATGAAATAAGTAGGCAATTTCTCCGCGCAGAGCTCTACTAAATGTGAAGTATTGGAACTATTGTAACCACCTACGACGACTGCAAAATCGGCCTGTTCGTCGAGCATGCGGACGACAGCCGTCTGATTATCGTTCGTAGCATAGCAAAGTGTATCGCGGGTATCTGCAAAATGGCTGTCGATGGTTTCGTCTGTTAGCCCGTAATACGATTTCATCACCTGTTTAAGGTAATCGGCAATGGCCTGGGTTTCGGTGGCCAGCATGGTGGTTTGGTTCACCACGCCAATGCGTTGCAGGTCTTTTTCCGGCTGAAATCCAGGGGAATATTGACCCTGGAATATTTCAAAGAACTCGGCAGCAGGTCGTTCGTGGGTGATGAAACGGGCCAGCTGTTCGGCCTGTTGCATATCTTTGATGATTACGGTAGGTGCGATGGCGGCGCTATGTGAAAAGCTGGCACGGGTTTCTTCATGCTGGGGTTTACCATGAATCACCACAGTGTAGCCTTTCTGACCGATGCTGGAAGCTTTGTTCCATACGCGTTCCACAAATGGACAGGTGGTATTGTAAGCAATGGGCGAGATGCCCAGGCGATGAAGTGCTTCAGCAATTTCGAGGGTGGTACCGAAGGCAGGGATAATCACGATATCATCAGGGCGGAGGGCCGACCAGGGAATCAACTGCCGGCCATGTGTATCCATGATGAAGCGCACACCACGGCGTGCCAGATCGGCATTGACCAGGGGGTTATGAATCATTTCACTCAATAAAAAAATGCGCCTGTCGGGATGGGCTTCAACCGCCCGAAACGAAATCTCAATCGCATTTTCTACGCCGTAACAAAACCCAAAATGCCGCGCCAATAAAACAGTCATCCGCCCGATGGCGAAACGGGTGGGACTGAAATCTTTTTTCATCCGGTCGGCCAGGCGGCGCCGTTGTTTGATCTGACTGATCAACTGGCTTCGATAGGCGGGAGGCACATCAAACTGTTTCATCAACGCGCTTTTTCATCTACAAAATAAAGGACAAATTTTCTGCATTCGAAATTTGCCCTATCTTTGCAATCCGTTTCTGACAAAAAAATTTCACAAAAAGGAGGACTTAAATTTGGCAGACCAAGAATTGCAACCATCCATGTCATCTTCTCAAGAACATCAGGCTCAACAGCATGAACAGGCTGTTCCTGTATCTGCAGCCCAAACAGCAAGCTCCGCACATGATGATTTTGACTGGAGCATCGACAAAAAACATGTTTCTACTTACAGCCCTGAAGAATGGGAGCGGTACGAAAAAACCTATGAAAAGACTTTCCGCAACATCGAGGAAAATGAAATCATCAAGGGTACAGTCGTAGGACTCACCGATTCGGATGCCATCATCCATATTGGATATAAGTCCGATGGACTGGTATCGCTCAATGAATTCCGGGACATGCCCGGGTTGAAAGTGGGTGATGAGGTGGAAGTACTGGTGGTAGAAAAAGAAGATCGCAACGGCCAGCTCGTGCTCAGTCGCAAGCAGGCCCGCCTGCTGAGGGCATGGGAAAAAATTGTGGAAGCCTACAAGACAGGAGAAGTGATTACCGGAACGGTAACCAGCAAAACGAAAGGCGGACTCATCGTGGATATCCACGGCATGGAAACCTTTTTGCCCGGTTCGCAGATCGATGTGAAGCCCATTACGGATTATGATCAGTTTGTGGGTAAAACCATGGAATTTAAGGTGGTGAAAATCAATGAAGCCATCAAAAATGCCGTGGTATCGCACAAAGCATTGATTGAAAGCGATATCGAACAACAGCGCATGGAAATCATTTCCAAGCTGGAAAAAGGGCAGGTGCTGGAGGGCACTATCAAAAATATCACCGACTTTGGCGCATTTATCGACCTGGGCGGTGTGGACGGATTGCTCTACATTACAGATATCAGCTGGGGACGCATCTCACATCCCAGTGAAGTATTAAAACTCGATCAGAAAATAAATGTGGTGGTTCTGGATTTTGACGATGAGAAAAAACGTATCAGCCTGGGTTATAAGCAATTGATGCCCCATCCATGGGATACGCTGCCCGACAATATCAAAGAAGGAGCCCGTGTGAAAGGAAAAGTGGTGAACATAGAAGATTACGGCGCATTTCTTGAAATTCTTCCCGGTGTGGAGGGATTGGTACATGTCTCGGAAGTCAGCTGGGCATCAACGCCGGTAAATGCCAAGGAATTTTTTAAACTGGGCGATGAACATGAGGCCGTTATCGTTACCCTCAACAGGGAAGAACGAAAAATGAGCCTCTCCATCAAGCAGCTTACCCCCGATCCCTGGGAAAATATCGAAGAAAAATACCCTGTAGACAGCCGTCATAAAGGCATTGTCAAAAACCTCACGCCATACGGTGTGTTCGTGGAACTCGAGCCAGGCATTGGTGGCATGATTCATATTTCCGACCTGAGCTGGACCAAACGATATAATCACCCGAGTGAATTCACCAAGCCAGGTGAAGAAATCGAGGTGGTTATCCTCAGCATCGACAAGCAGAATCGTAAGCTTTCTCTCGGACATAAGCAACTCGAAGAAGATCCCTGGAATACCTTCGAAACCATATTCCCGATAGGTTCCATTCATGAAGGTACCGTGGTGAAAAAAGATGAAAAAGGAGCCATCATTCAGCTGCAATATGGTGTGGAAGCTTTTGCACCGGCCCGCCAGCTTAAGACTGAAGATGATCATCCCATTCAGGTGGATGATGTGATTGAAGTGATGATTCAGGAATTTGACCGTTCCGAAAAACGGATCGTGGTTTCGCACACCAGGGTATGGGAACAGCGGAAACATCAAGAGCGAGAAGCTGCGCATAAAGAAAAGAAAGCTGAAGCCGAAAAAACCCGCAAAGCCGTGAAAAACGTGCAATCGAAAATCGAAAAGGCAACACTGGGAGATTTGGGCGTACTCGCTGAAATAAAGGAAAAGATGAAACAGGCGGAAGAGGAAAATAAACAACACAAATCCGAGGAAGGTGATAAATCAACCACCTGAGCACGCCTGAATTTTCATTGTCATACAAGCTTAAACCCCGGATTGACAAACATCCGGGGTTTTTGATTTCGGGCATATCTGTTTTTTCCGTTCAGAAAATCTTTTCTTTGTTTTGATTCCATTTCAGGGTTTATTTTTCAATACGGTATGCGGGACGTATACCTCATAAGCGGGTTAGGAGCGGATGAGCGCATCTTTCAGCGGCTTCAGCTCGAGCGATGCCAGGTGCATGATGTACACTGGATCGAGCCGCTGAAGCGCGAGTCCATGTCGGCCTATGCCAGGCGGTTGAGTGAGCAGATTCTTGCACCGGAGCCCGTGTTGATTGGCATGTCGTTCGGTGGGATGATAGCGGTAGAAATCAGTCAGTTCAGGTCGTTGAAGGGATTAATTCTCGTTTCAAGCGTTCGATATCCGGAAGAGTTACCGCCCTATTTTCAGTTATTACATGTGTTACCTATTCACCGCTGGCTGCCTTATTCATGGTTGCAGGCATTGGGCATCGTTCTGGGAAAATGGCTTTTTGGTCCGGAAACACCATCCACCCATGAGTTACTTAAGCAAATCATCCGCGAAACGGATGAAACATTCTTCCGATGGGCCTGGCAGCAAATCATCAGCTGGCAGAAACCTGCGTTGATTCGTCCCAGCTTACATATTCACGGTAGCCGGGATCGCATGTTGCCCATCTGTTTTGTAAAACATGTCGATCACGTGATTCGCGGAGGTACGCATTTGATGATGCTCGACCGGGCTGATGAGATTAATCCCATCATGCAGGATGCGATAGACCGGTGCTTTACATCCCCATGAACCCGTGCGTTTCACTCATTTTCCGGAAGAAGAATTCTGAAACAATGCCCTCAACTCATCGGCATCTTCAGGTTTCATTTTTCCGCTCAAAATCAAACGGAGTTGGCGCCGCCGCAGAGCCCCTTCATAAAGCTTTTTTTCTTCATCGGTTTCCGGTTGCAAAGGAGGCACAGGCTTAGGTTTTCCGTTGGGGTCAATGGCTACAAAAGTATAGTAAGCTTCGTTTGAACGATATCGAAAATGTTGCAGGGTATCTTCGCTCCACACGGCAATATGCACTTCCATGGAAGTATGAAATGCGCGAGATACTTTGGCCTCGATATGCACAACATTTCCCAGGCGGATGGGGTTTTCGAAAGAAATATTATCCACAGAAGCCGTAACCACGGGGCTACCGCAATGCTTCATAGAAGCCAGAGCGGCTGCGATATCCATCCAGTACATCAATCGGCCACCCATGAGATTGCCAAAAGTGTTGGTGTCGTTAGGCAGGACCAGCTCGGTCATCACTACCAGTGAATCTTTGGGCGTCTTCGGTGAAAATGTGCTTTCCATATCGCTTTTCAATGCAGCGCAAACCTACTGGAAGTTTTCCAGAAATCCACATTCTTTTCAAACGGGTGTAGTTTGATTTGGCAGGGGGAGAAAAAATTGTAATTTTGTCTGACCACGTGGAAAATACCCTCCGTCTGAATTACGATTTTCGAATATTTTCCCTGAGGTCACCTGCATAATGCGAAATCATTCTGCTTATGGCTAAATATATTTTTGTGACTGGGGGCGTTACCTCCTCGCTCGGGAAAGGAATTATTGCGGCTTCGCTTGCCAAATTATTGCAGGCCAGAGGATTGCGGGTAACCATTCAGAAGTTTGATCCCTACATCAATGTAGATCCCGGCACGTTAAATCCGTATGAACATGGTGAATGTTACGTAACAGAAGACGGGGCAGAAACGGATCTTGACCTGGGTCATTATGAGCGTTTTCTGAACCGTCCCACCTCACAGGCCAACAATGTGACTACGGGTCGTATTTATCAGACAGTCATCAACAAAGAGCGGGAGGGCGCTTATCTGGGCAAAACCGTACAGGTAATCCCCCACATAACAGATGAAATCAAGCGCCGGGTATTGCTTCTGGGAAATGAAGGACAATACGATATCGTCATCACGGAAGTGGGTGGTACGGTGGGTGATATTGAATCGCTGCCTTACATCGAAGCCGTTCGTCAGCTGCAATGGGAGCTGGGAAATGAAAATTGCCTGGTTGTACACCTGACCCTGATTCCCTACCTGCGTGCAGCAAAAGAATTAAAAACCAAGCCCACCCAACATTCCGTGCGTATGCTCAGCGAAAACGGTGTGCATCCCGATATCATTGTCTGTCGTACGGAAGAGCCAATGACTTACGATTTAAAGAAAAAAATTGCGCTTTTTTGCAATGTGAATGTGGATGCAGTTATCGAAGCCAATGATGTGCCCACCATTTACGAAGTGCCGCTGGAGATGATGCGCGAAAAATTAGATGTCATCTGCATGCAAAAATTACATATCCCCATTCGTCAGGAGCCGGAATTATCACGCTGGCGTGAGTTTTTAGATAAGCTGAAATATCCCAAATCAAAAGTTACGATAGGATTGGTGGGGAAATATGTGGAATTGCAGGATGCCTATAAGTCGATTCTGGAATCATTTATCCACGCCGGTGCAGTGAACGAATGTAAAGTGGTCGTGCAATATATTCATTCAGAATTTATCACTTCCGAGAATGTGGAAGAGAAATTGGCCGGATTAGATGGAGTGCTGGTAGCACCCGGATTCGGCAACCGCGGAATTGAAGGCAAGATAGCCGCTATCCAGTATGCACGTGAGCATCAAATTCCATTTTTTGGTATTTGCCTGGGTATGCAATGTGCAGTCATCGAATTTGCCAGGCACAGGATGGGCTTGCCGGAAGCCCATTCTACTGAAATGAATCCATCCACCCCCGATCCGGTCATTGATTTAATGGAAGAGCAGAAAAAAATTACGGCTAAAGGAGGCACCATGCGCCTGGGAGCTTATCCCTGCCAGATTAAACCCGGAACGCTTGCTGAAAAAATTTACGGCACGCACTTGATCAGCGAACGACATCGGCACAGGTATGAATTTAATAACCGCTATCTGGAAGCCATGGAAAAAGCAGGCATGATAGCTTCGGGAGTGAATCCGGAAACGGGGCTGGTGGAGATTATTGAATTACCTGATCATCCCTTTTTCTTTGGATGTCAGTATCATCCTGAATTAAAAAGTACAGTTGAAAATCCTCATCCTGCTTTTGTAGCTTTTATTAAAGCGGCCAAAGTATATGCTGAGGGACGAAAAGCAGCTAATCCCCTGCATGCAGAAAGTTCAATTCATGCGGTATAAATCGCCAACGGCGTTTTTCTTACCTTTGCAAGTCAAAAATTTCAGGCCGGATTTGCGTGAGTCATCAATTCCGGGTGTTTCAAGTATATCATGATGGATAGAAATTCAGTCATAGGGTTTATTCTGTTAAGTCTGCTGGTGGTAGGCTATTTATATTACAATCAGCAGGCACAGGAAAAATATTTGCGTTTCAAAGCGCAACAGGATTCGCTGGCTAAGGCTCAGGCCATGCTTGGAGCAGATAGCCTGCAGCGGCCTGTGGACACAGCAAGGATAAATGGTGATAGCCTTAGCGGAGCATTTCCTGTAACTCAATCCCGTGAAGTGGAACGCTTCGATACGATAGATAACGGCGTATTGCAAATTGTTTTCACCAACAAAGGAGGCATTCCTCATGAAGTGATATTGAAAAATTATCAGACATATAGCGGCAAATCCTTGTTGTTGAAAGGTAATCCTTATGATCAATTATCCCTGCTCATTCCGGCTACGCGTGCGCTTCCACTCCATACTGCAGAACTGTATTTTCAACTCGATACCATTCAGCAACTCGCCGATCATTCCTACCGTCTGCAATATCGTTTACCGCTGGGTACATCCCATCAATATCTGGAATATGATTATTTGATTCATCCACATGATTATCGCATCAACTGGCAGATTCAGCTGGTAGGTATGGATCAATTTATTCCTGCAGCCGATCAGCAAATTCAGTTACTCTGGCAAACACAGGCCAATCATCAGGAACGAGATATCACCATCGAACGACGTGATTTACAGCTGTATTTCAAAACATCTTCCGGCGGACATACGGATATCGATTATTTCAGTTTCATCAAAACCCAACAAAAAAGCTTTGATAAACCGTTGCAATGGATAAGTCTCAGAGAAGAATTTTTCAATGTAAGCGTTATCAACACTTCCGGTACATTTACCGGTGGTAGTGTGCAGGCGCAGCTACCAGAAGATGACCCGGAAATAGTGGGGCGAATGCAGGCCCTGCTTGCGCTTCCCTATACGCATCAACCGCAAAATACGTATAACCTGCAGCTGTTGTATGGCCCGAATGATTATGCATTGTTAAAAAGTTATCACATTGGTATCGAGAACATCATTCCATTAGGATATGGTATTTATGCTTTCGTCAAATACATTAATAAATGGGTCATTCTTCCCGTGTTTTTGCTCCTGGGCAAATGGATCGGCAACTGGGGTATTGTGATTGTGTTGCTTACCATCGTCATCCGGCTATTGATCTCGCCACTTACTTATAAAAGTTATCTTTCTCAGGCCAAGATGAAGGTGTTAAAACCTGAGCTGGATGAACTTCGCAAAAAGTATAAAGATGATCAGCAAAAATTTGCCATGGAGCAAATGAAGCTGTTCCGTATGGCAGGCGTAAGTCCATTGGGAGGATGCATACCTGCGCTATTACAGATTCCCATTTTCTTTGCATTATATAGTTTATTCATGTCGGCTATTCAGCTTCGACAGCAACACTTTCTATGGGTGAAGGATTTAAGTACGTATGATTCTATTTTGAATTTACCATTTAAAATTCCATTATATGGCGATCATGTGAGTTTGCTTACCCTGTTAATGACGCTTACCAGCCTGGTGATGGCTTTTTACAATAAAAACAATATGGCGGCTGCAGGCAATACGGGCGGACAGGAAATGGCATTTATGAAATATATGCCCTTTATTCTACCCGTATTCTTCCTGGGTTTTTTCAACAGTCTGGCTGCCGGATTAACGCTTTATTATCTTGTATCAAATATCATTACCATCCTTATTCAGCTGGTTATTCAGCATTATATCATCGACGAAGAAAAAATTCATCGGCAAATTCAGGAAAATAAAAAGAAACCTCTTAAAGCCTCTCGCTGGCAACAACGCTTAGAAGAAATTCAAAAAGCACAGACAGCGGCTCAGCAACGCAATAGAGCAGGTAGATGATGCGGATCGGCTGAACGAACATCGGCGTTTTGAAGAATCCGGGTTTTTCATTACCTTTCCTACAAAAATGCCATTCTCCAGCCTGCTCTATGAAATAAGCGATCGCGTGGCCTACATTACGCTGAACAGGCCTGAAAAACGAAATGCCTTGCATCCAAAGCTGGTTGCAGAAATCAAACAGGCGCTTACGGATGCAGCGCATGATGATGCCGTGAAACTCATTGTATTGAAAGCCAATGGACCTGCATTTAGCGCCGGTGCTGACCTGGAGTATTTGCAGCAGATAAGACATTTTAATTTAGAACAACATATTCAGGATACAAAGGATTTGTGTGGTTTATACGAGCAAATTTATTTTCATAACAAAGTGGTAATTGCCTGGGTGCAGGGGCATGCTATTGCCGGTGGATGCGGACTTGCGGCTGTTTGTGATTTTTGCTATAGTACGTCGGAAGCTAAATTCGGCTTTACGGAAGTAAAAATTGGTTTTATACCGGCAATCGTAAGTGTATTTGTCAGCCGTAAAATCGGAGAAGGAAGAGCTAAAGCATTATTGCTGAGTGGTGAGTTGATATCTGCACAACAAGCCGAGCAGCTGGGGCTGATTGATGAAGTGTTTCCAGCAAATGATTTTATGGAAAAAGTGCAACAAAAATTGCAAAATTTATTGTATGGCGCATCTGCTTTTTCGTTAATGCAAACCAAGAAATTATTGCATCAAGTGCAGGATGTTCCTATCCGGGAAGCTCTGGAACGGGCTGTTATGGCTAATGCCGAAGCCAGAAACCATCCCGACTGCCGCCGGGGTATTGATGCTTTCTTAAACAAGCAACATATTCACTGGTAAATTATGGCCTGATTTTCGTATCATACGAATGATTGTAAAACATAAACATATTGTATGAAAAATCTGCTATTATTATCTGCATTTTTGTTTTTTGAGGTATTCGTTCTGCATGCTTCTGCACAAAAAATATTTACGGATGGTACCATTTATTACTCCATAAAAGTAGATGCGCCGGATAATAATCAACAACTGGCCAGCAGTTTTCAGGGTAGCTCATATACCCTGTATGTGAAAGGCAAATGGAGGCGCATTGATATGGATTTGAAAATGATGAAGCAGCAAATTTATATCAACACGCAGGATAGCACGTATACTTTCTTAATTGAAACCATGGGCAATAAGTATATGATGAAGTTATCCGCTGATCAATTGCGCAAACGACCGAATCCTTACCGCGGTATCACCTTTACGGATGCTTCAGGCAGCAAAGAGATTGCAGGCTACTCCTGTAAACTGGCTATTGCCCATTTACCGGACGGTACCACCTTTCCCGTATATTATACAACGCAACTCTTACCCGAAGGCGATTATTCAGCCGATCAGATGTTTACCGGGTTGAAAGGATTTCCACTGGAATACCAGCTAACCGTGCAAAACCTGAAAATGACCATCACGGCCGAAAAAGTTGATTTAAGCCCGGTTCCAATGAGTACATTCGACATACCCCGATCGGGATATCGTGAAGTAAATCCCGATGAGTTTTTGCATTGATACCGAAAAATTGTTTACTTGTTGCTGAGTTGAGTGCCCGATTTTTCAGCTGTGGGAGCCGGCAAGGACTGGGTAGAAAGCGTGAACTGTTCCGGTACAATGTAAATCACATTACCATGTTGGTAGGTGGTAATGCCACGTAAGAAAACGGTGTTCTTACGCGTGAGGATGGATTCCCAGTAGTTACCTTTAAATTGAAAGGTTTTGAATGAATCATAACGTCCCCAGATCAGCAATGGAGAACGATGCGAAAAGATATTCAACAGGCTATCAACAGGCGGATCCTTCGACACCACGCGGCTTGAAGGCTGGTTGTGGTGGAAGTTTTCACCATGATTTTTGCAGAAAATATGCTGGCTCAGCAACAGTGAACTGATGAGGATGATGCAAATTCCGATGACTGGCCATCTTTTCATGATCGTGGGTTTAACCCTTACGGGTACAAAGGTACAACATTCTTTAACATTTCCTTACAAATTTCATGCAAAACTGATTTTACTGCCAGAATGAACTGTTCCGATTGTACTTGTTCAACTGCAAGTGGTCCAGATTTCGGCCAGGTGGATCAGGGTTTCCACGGATTTTTGCATATCCTGAATGCTAATCCATTCTTTTTTTGAATGAAAGGCATGCTGGCCGGTGAACAGATTGGGACATGGCAGGCCCATGTATGAAAGACGGGCTCCATCGGTTCCTCCTCTGATGGCATGATGTATGGGTTGCAGGCCGGCACGGCGAATGGCTTTTTCCGCATATTGCACGACCTCTGGATGCTGATCCAGCACATATTTCATGTTCCGATATTGTTCCTGGCACCGCCACTCGTATCCTGCACCTGGATATTGTTGCACCTGCTGTCTGACAAGCTGCTCTAACTGTTGTTCATATGCTTTCAGGCCATTTTCCTCAAAATGTCGGATCAGGAATTGGATGCTGGCCGATTCCACCTGTGCCTCCATGTGCAGGGGATGGATGAAGCCCTGTTTCCCGGAGGTGGTTTCCGGTGCATGTTGGCCGGGCAGGTTTTGGATGATAGCGGCAGCAACCTTAATGGCATTAACCATTTTACCCAGGGCATATCCCGTATGGGCTGAAATCCCGTGAATGCGTACCTGCACGCTGTCCGCACAGAAGTTTTCATCTTCCAGGTGGCCGACCGACTCCCCATCGAGTGTATAGGCCACATCGGCACGTAATTTTTGCAGATTCACATGATCCACACCCCGACCGATTTCTTCATCTACGGTAAAAAGAATGCGAATCTCGCCATGGGGTTGCTCGGGATGCGAAATCCAGTAATGTAAGGCATCCATGATGATGGCTATGCCCGATTTATCATCAGCACCCAGTAAAGTGGTACCCGAAGCCGTAATAATATCATTTCCTATTTGTTGTTCCAGTTCGGGAAAATCGCTCATCCGGATCACCTGTGTCGGATCATCCGGTAAAACCAGATCTTGCCCCCGATAGTTACGATGCACGATGGGCTTTACTCCGGCTCCGCTGCAATCGGGCGAAGTATCCATGTGCGCACAAAAACAGATTACCGGACAGGCGCGGGGTTGATTGGAAGGTAGGGTGGCATATACATAGCCATATTCGTCTATTTCGGCCTCCAGTCCCATTTCACGCAATTCGGCAACCAGCAATCGACCTAAATCTTTTTGCCCGGGAGTCGATGGTATGGTTGATGAAAAAGGATTTGATTGTGTGTTTATCTGTACGTAACGGAGAAAACGCTCGGCAACCGTGAAGGCATAATTGGAAAAATCAAGGTTGTTCATCGAATAAAGATTTTGAGTTGTGTGTAGAATCAGTTGGATGGGTAGCGTGTTGATGTTCGGGCGTGGGCATCTGTGCACTATCCGTTGGTTTTTTCCCGAAGAAATGATCGTATAAATAATCGAATTGTCGTTTGTATGAAATGCCCATGCCGTATATCGTGCGGTCATTTTCCAGTAATACATTATAGCTGCTTCTGCGAAAGGCGGTAAGTCTGATTCGACCGTCGGGTGTTACGAAATACTCAAACTGAAAATCACCGATGGGGTCAAAATAACTGGTATAGTTATATGGACCGTAGCTGCGGCCCCAGTCCCACTGAGGTCCTATTTCCACCCGGATGCGGTTGTTGAGGAATGATTTGGTAATGCCCACGGAAAGGGCATTGCGTTGCAGGGCATCGCCTTCGCTGAGACTTGCGGAATATGGATTATAGTTGAGCTGCACACCGAGGCTTTTATCTTTCAGCACACGATTCAGCAAATTATTCAACTGAGAAGTGCCCTGTGCCGAGAGGATGGCGCCCACGCTGCTAAGGCCTCCCGAGCGAAGCAGATTGGTATTGGAACTGGCTGTGGTATTGGCTTCCGGAAGAAATTGTCCGAAAATGAGCAAGCCCACCACCTGGTTGAGCAGCTGATTGGGATCCTGGGTGATTTGTTTCAACCTGGTGATGGCATAGCTGCCGCCTACTTCTTCATCAGGTAGTTCGATGCTGAAGTTGATATCGGGTTTGGTGAGTTTACCGCTCAGCTTCAGGTTCACATCCACGCGTTGTGTGCGCATGAGATCGGGGCCATATAATCCAGGGTTGTTGGCGGCTTCAGCTGCCAGCAGATTGTAAAGGCTTGCACCTCCCGGCACATGATATACGGCCGTGAGATTCAGGAAAGCATCGTAAGGACTACCATTCCAGGTAATGGTGCTACCCGGATCAATCTGAAAACGTTTGGGAATCAGCCGCTGGAAGGTGAATGTGTATGTACCTTCTTCAATGGTATAGGTGCCATACATGCTCATGTCACCATTCAATGGAATATTCATGTTCAATGTGCCGTTGCCGGTAGCCGAGATGGCATCGCCCGTATTGGCATCCAGGATTACATCTATCCGGGCATTGGTATTCATCTCGGCCAGCAGATGAATGGTGAGATCCACATCTTTTGGAGCTCGTTTTACCGGATTAATTTCACTGCCATAAGTTTTGAATACAATAAAATCATGTTGACCGATATCTTTGCTATCTGATATCGGTAAATATAAATGCGTACCCGGCATAACTGTGGCGCGGATCAGCATCTGCATATTGTTCAATGGCCCGGTGAAACTAATTGTACCTGCAGCGAAGGCATCGCCGTAATAAGATTGGTTATCGAAATACGTGGTATGCAGGAAATGAAACTGCTGTGTTTGCAACCTTAAATTAAATCGTAAATCGCGGAAATGATTGTGTGCAATTTCCCCACTCAATTGCGCTTCGTTGCCTTTATCGTCAAACAGGCGGGTGGGTGTAAATTGGATGAGCTGGGGCGTGATTTGCACTGTGGTGGGAGCAAATACATAAGAAGTGCCGATATAGTTTACTTTCATACCCAGACTATCAAGACGCAAATTGCTCGTTACATTCAAAGCATGAACTGTTCCGCTCCAGTTGATATTGCCCGATGCAAATCCCTGAACCTGGCTCACATAATCGGTGAGGTAGGGATTCAGCATGCGAAGATTGGCCATCTGTAACGACAGGCTGCCTGTTGTAGGAATATCGGCCTGAGCAAGGTCCAATGTGCCTTTTCCGGAAAATTGTGCAGAAAGCACCTGAAACTGCAGCTGCTGGCTGGCTTGCTCATATTGTGCCTGCAGACGCACATCACCTAAAGGTTGATTGTTCAAACGTGTATCGACATTCTGCAAATCAACCAGCAATTTCATCTGTTGAAAAGGATGAAGTATGGTGATATCTCCTGTGGCAATACCTTCCAGCCGGGTTTGTTGAAGAAACAGGTTCGAAAAATCACTCACAATCAAGTCTTGCAGATGAATATGATATGCTTCACCTGTGCTATCAGACTGGATATGAATTTGCTGGTTATTTTGAAAAAAGCTGAGGTTATGGATACGTAATTTTTGATTTTGCAGATAAATTTCATTTTCTGCGTTTACATTCCATTCCTTATCACTCAGCAGAATTGCTGCATTCAGCAATTGTATTTTCATATCGGTAGGGCGTGCAACCACACGGCCATATAATTCCGTGTGGATTTGATAGCGAGGCAAACTGGTTTGCAGGGAAACAAATGAAGTATCATGAGCTGCTTGTGCTACTATACTGGTTTGCGGTGCAAGAAGACTATCTCCAAGCCTGATTTCCTGTATATCGGTTTGCATCGAAAGCTGGCGCAAATTACCCTGTGCATGCAAATGAAGATTGTGCCACTGGAAGGATTGATAGGCAACATAAGGCACATCAACCTGTAATTGTAATGCATTCGTAAGCATGTTAATGGAGCCATTCAAACTCATATTATCCATACCCCGCCATCCATGTGTAAAAGCTTTCAGGTAAGCATCCACATGCTGGGTTTGTAAGGAAAATCGAAAATTCTCATCTGGCAACCATCCGGCAGGTTTCTGGATATAGCTCGGGAAATATTGACTTAAGAACAACTGAAAAGCATCAGGCAAGTGTTGTAAATTAAAATGTCCCTGAATATAACCTTTCATTTCATTGCCCTGAATGGTAAGCAATTTTTCCTGATTACTGTCGATTTTAGACTCAATATGCAGGGAGTCGAAAGCAATGCGTTGATTGTTTTTCAACAAGTTGACATTATACAACCTGATGCTGCCTAAGAAATTATCGATTTTATCCCCCTGCATGTGCAGATCAAGCTGTCCGCTGAAGGCGATAGAATCGCCTGTCAGCTGCAGGTTTCTCAGGTCAGCATGGTAAACGGTCGATTGAAAGTTGAAATGGGGCAGCGCATCGTTCAGGTCGATATTGCCTGTAAAATCCAGATTGGCATTGGTATCACGGACGGATAGCTGTCCATCGAATAATTTTTTTTGAAAGATGCCCTGAATATGCATGTGCTGATAGGGATATTGAAGAATGGTGAGTTTGGTGAAATCACCGGTTAATCGGGCATTCAGGGTATTGAGATTTAATCCCTGTCCATTCAGCTGGGTTTGAAAAGTCGTTGGGCCTAAAGCCGTACTGTTCAGAAATTTACCCAGGTCGAATTCCCGGGCCGAGAGTTTTCCAGAATAAACCGGGATGCGATGACGCCCTACTTTCATATTCAGGTCGGAATGCACAAAACCTATGGCTGTGGAGAAATTCCCATAGGCAACAAAATCGTGCAAAAATCCGGTAAAGCTTCCATTGAAGTTGATGGTGCCGAGTGCTGATAGATTCACAGGCATGCTGTTGCCCAGAATCGGGAACCAGCGTTGGAGATCTGTACTGTTTGTCGTCAAGCGCGTAACTTGCGCGTCCAGAAAAGTTTCCTGAATATCGGGCAGGCCGTTGATTTGCAGGCTGGCTTGCAGCATACTACGGTTACCCGCCTGCAATTGCAACTGCCGGATGCGCAAATCGTTTACGGTTCCTCTGGCATCACCGCTGATCATCATGCGTGTATGCCATTGCTGCGGAGCGGGAGCAAAATAAGCTATATCGTCGGTGTGCACTAAGGCCCGCTGGAAATGCGCCACCATGGTCACCCGCTGGATATAATCGTTCATATCAGAGAGGTGTCTGAAATGCATCGCGTAGTAATTGCCCAGATGGCTGTGCGGCGTGCGTAAATCCAGCTGGCTGAATTCCATGATTACCGGTGAAAACTTAAATCTGCAGGTGAGGGATTGAATCTGAAATCCACTGCGCTCGACGGCCGAAAGCCGCAGGTATGTAGTGAAAGTGTCCTGTTGCAACTGAAGGCTGTCCATTTGCAACATGATGTGATGAATATGTACATGTCCGGGATCAAAATAGGGTACATTCACAAGTCGGCTGGTGTCATCCATTGCAAATGAACCATTCTGCACGCGTAACGTTCGAATCAACAGCTGCCAGTGATCAGGATTCCAGTGATCGGATGCGGTGGATAGCGGTGCTTGTCCGGAAGTATCTGCCGGCGCAGTGCCGGGATACTGGTATAAACGAAACGAAGGGTTGGTGAGCGTTAATTTCTGGATGATGAGCCTGTGTCTTCGGAAATCAGTTCGTTGTGCCTGCATATCCAGGGATGCAATCCCGAAATGCATATCCTGCCCGGTCCATCCGTCAATCTGATCGATTTGAACGTTTGTCCATGCCACGCGGCGTATGTCGGGAAGCGAGGGCTGTTGATTTTTTCCGGATTGCGCATTTCCTGATGAGAATGCATCCAATAAAAACTGGTAATTCCACACGCTGTCGCCGGGCTGGCGGATCAAATGTAGCTTCACATCTTTCAACCCCAGAAAATGTATCACCGGATGCTTGCTTAGGAAAAAGAAATCGGTAATGTGCAGTTGAAGGCTACCTGCATATAGCAATGTATCGTGCCGATGATCTTCTATATAGGCTTGATGAATCTGCAGACGATTGAAGAGTTGAAGCTCCACACGAGAAATGCTTACACGCGTGCGAAGCTGGGCCGATAATCGTTCGGTGACTTGCTGCACAAGAAAATTTTGTACGGCGGGGATGTTCACAACGATATTCAGCACCAGAGCCAGCGCCACCAGTGTCAGTACCACCCATGTTGCAACTTTCAGTAATTTTTTTAATCCCCGCATGATAAAGACTATCCCGATATTTCCTTCAACAAAAATACCACATTCAAAACTAAGACCGGGGCAGGGCTTGATCGCTCAATGGACATTCAGTTGCTGAACAGGGGTGGATGATGTTGATACCATCCGCTTCTCAATTGATATTGTTGGGCTAATTCCAGAATAGCCGCTTCCCCGAAGAGTTTGCCGATGAGGGTAAAACTGGTAGGCGTACCATTTGATCGGAAGCCATCGGGCACCGAGACTACAGGGTGACCGGTAAGGTTGGTCAATGCCAGTTGTTGACCGGCAAATGTGGGCACAAGAATCGCATCATATTGATTGAGCAACGGATCCACTTCCTGCATGAGCTGGTAGCGAAGCCGTTGCGCTGTCAGGTATTCCACTGCCGGGATGAAACGGGATGTGCGAAATTGATTGGGCCAGGAATATTTGCGTTGTTGCACCATGAGGCTATCACGATGACTGCGTGTGAGCGGGTCAAAAGCCGTTGCCGACTCGGCCCCGACAATTACGCCCAGTATGGCATTGGACGGGAATGAATCCGGAAAAACAATCGGTATAAGTTTTACGCCCATGCTTTGCAGCACCTGCATGGCTTTTTTAATATGATGATTTTCAGGAAGCGTATCAATCCAGTTGCTGGCATAAGCCACTTTCAGGTTGCGGATATCAGCATCTGGGTTATAATTAAAAGCAGCGAAACGGGCTGCTGCGTCTATGCCATCGGTGCCGTGTATGGCGGCAAACACAATAGCGGCATCTTCCGCGGTTCGGCAAAGCGGGCCAATTTTATCGGAACTCCAGGCCAGCGTCATCGCGCCGGTACGGCTGATACTGCCAAATGTGGGACGCAGACCAAGCGCCCCGCAAACCGTGCTGGGCGACACAATAGAGCCCCAGGTCTCCGTTCCTAACGCAAAGGGTACCAATCCAGCCACGGTTGCAGCTGCGGATCCTGCAGAAGAACCACTGGAGCCATGGGCGGTATCCCAGGGATTACGCGTGAGTCCACCAAACCATACATCATCCATGGCCAGCTCTCCCAGCGAAAGCTTCGCCACCAGTACGGCACCAGCAGCCTGTAATCGTTTTACTACATAAGCCGTCTCATCAATCTGCTGATTACGATAAGGGGGCGTACCCCAGGTGGTATAAGTACCTTTCACCGCAAATAAATCTTTTACACCATAAGGAATGCCCTGTAAAGGACCCCGATCGATACCTTTTGCAAAATCTTCATCGGCTTTGCGTGCTTCCTGTATGGCGATATCTTCTGGAATCGAAACCACACAATGCAATACAGGACCATATTTTTTTAGCCGATCCATGAAAAAACGCGCCAATTCCACCGCAGTTATTTTCTTTTCGCGCAACAGGGCCGCCAGTTGCAGAATGGAATAATACGCCAGTTCTTCCCGACGGGCTGGAAGCGGTACATCAGCAGGAATATGCCATTGGATGGGATGTTGCACAGTATCTATCTGCATGCCTGGAAGTAAGGGGTCAAACCAGAGTGGCAATGGTGCAGCGTTATCCAGCATGTACTGATGAAACCGATGATAATCGTTGCGATAGTCGCGTAGTCCATCCAGCATGGAATCGATTTCTGCAGCAGAAAATTGCATATCTATCAGCTGGGAGGCCGATTGCACCATTTGTGGACTGATTGTATCCGGGTGCTGTGCGTGGGCGGTGGTGAATTGCAGACAGAAGCACGACAAGACGACGAAGGCATAAGCAGGTCGAGGCATACGATTTTGTGCGTTTAATCCGTAAATTTAAACATCCATTACAAATAAATCTATTACCCATGCGATATCTGTTCTTATGCTGGATAGGCTGTTGCTGGGCATACATGGGTTCGGCGCAGTCACAACTTGTCGATCCGGTTGTCCTGGTCATTCATGGAGGTGCCGGCACCATCAAGCCCGATCAGCTCTCTCCTGTCATGCGCGATAGTTTGCGAGCAGCGCTCACGCACGCCCTACAGGCCGGATATGCGCAGTTGCAAGCCCATCATACGGCTATCGATGCCGTGCAGGCGGCCATTCATGTGATGGAAAATTCACCATTATTCAATGCCGGGAAGGGTGCGGTCTATACCAGTGCAGGCACACACGAAATGGATGCAGCCATTATGGATGGAGCCACGCTGAAAGCCGGTGCGGTAGCTGCGGTGAGCCATATCAAAAATCCGATTGATGCTGCCATAGCCGTCATGCGTCAATCCCCGCATGTATTGCTGGTGGGCAAGGGTGCGGAAGATTTTGCGATAGCCCATGGTGTGCAATGGGCCCCTGCCGATTATTTTGACACACCCCAGCGAAAGCGCCAATGGGAAAACTATAAGCAACGCAGTGCAGGGCAGGCATTTGTACCAGCTACCTCACAACAGGCATACTATGATTTACACGAATGGGGAACGGTGGGTGCAGTGGCGCTGGACGAGAGCGGACATCTGGCTGCCGGTACTTCCACGGGAGGAATCATGGGTAAATTGCCCGGTCGTGTTGGTGATTCACCGATCATCGGTGCAGGCACCTACGCTAACGATACCACCTGTGCGGTATCGTGTACCGGCACGGGTGAATATTTTATGCGATCGCTGGCGGCTAAGACCCTGAGCGATTTGATTGCTTATCAGCATATGTCCATTCAGCAAGCCGCACAAACGGTGATATTCCAGATCATCCAATCGATGGGTGGCGATGGCGGACTGATTGCACTCAATGCAAAAGGTGAGTTTGCCATGCCCTTCAATACCTCAGGCATGTATCGCGGTTATATTACACGGTCTGGAAAAATTTTCATTGCATTTTTTCAGGATGAGAAAGAATAACTGATATGCAAAAAGCTTTGTTTTACATCAAAACCTTTCCTCGATACAATTGTAACAGCTGGATATTTACCGGCATCATCTAACTTGAAAAAAGCGCGATGCGGCCTCGAGTCTGTTGACTACCTTCATGTTTTCAGTGTTGCAGGCGCTCTTTTATCCAGCTGTATAATTGTGCATGAGAGAGCCCTGTATAATCGTGGATAATCTGATGGGCATGGGGAAAGGCTTCCGCTGTATGCGATGTAGTAATTGCCACAACATACATACCTGCGGATAACGCACCCTGTACACCATTCAGCGAATCTTCGAACACCATGCATGTTTCGGGCGATACATGGATTTTTTGTGCTGCAAGCCAGTACAGATCGGGCGCAGGTTTGCCATGTTTAACCTGGGCGCTGTCCACGATAACATCAATGAATGGCGTAAGGGGAAGATGTGCCAATGCAAATTGAATATTTTCTGGCATGGCAGAAGTGGCCACGGCAATAGGTATCTGATGCAGCTTCAAATCGCGCATCAATGCTTCCAGTCCAGCAATAGGACGGATATGTGGAGCATAGAGTGTGCGATACAGGCTCTCTTTTTCAGCCTTTGCGGCGGCGAGTTTTTCTTTATCCCAGGATTCATGTGGAAAGAGATAATGCAGGGTGGCTTCATTATTTTTTCCGCTCACCTGTTGCAGGTATTCTTCTTCCGTAAGCCGCCGGCCTCGTTTTTCACAGAAAGCCTGCCATGCCTTCAGGTGAAAAGGATTATTATCCATCATTGTTCCGTCCATATCAAAGATTACACCCCATTCAGGCATGCGGATATGTGGTTTAATAAGCTTTTAAATGTAATACCATGTAAAAGTTGGCCATTACCGTGGTAAAACTCAACGTAGAATCATGCAATTCGCGAATCTGGATTTGTTCATAGATTTTGTTTCCGTGTAAAGGGTAAAGCGAAATGATTTTTCCACCGGGATTAATTTCATACCTACCCGTATCGATTTTTCCATTGAAATTGGTAAAAAATAAACCGTTATCCAAAAATGTGAAACTGGCATTCCGGTAAAAACCATTTTTCATTTCTTCTGCTGCGCGTGATGCCTCAATATCGAAGTTGCCGTTTTCTGGAGGTGTAACATCCACCACATGCCATGTTTTGTGCAGCAGAAGTTTTCGCGTGTGCGTTTTTCCACAGCCCAGCATACACGTGATCAACACAAGTTCGCACAGCAGCACAAGCTGTTTTTGAAGCAGCTTTTTCATGTAGAAGGTGAATTTTTTCGAGGAATGGAAAGTGTTTTCCAGCGATTCTTCTTCAGTACTTTTCCGAGATACACAATTTGTCCGACATGATAAGCATGGTGTGCCAGCTGGCGGTGAAGTGCATCGATGACGGTAAGCGGTTCATCGCGTATGGTGACATGCTTGATTAAATCCTGCTCGCGCAGGTTATCCAGTACATCGAACAGGCAACTCCATCCTTCCTGCCACAGGTGCATCAGCTGGCTTCGGTCCAGGTGTTGATCCTCAAATTCCTGATCGCGGTTTCGCCAGGGCTTTTCTCCATCACTATTCAGAAAATTGGTAAACCGGGATCGAAGATTACCGGCCATGTGCTGGATGAGAATGGCGATATTATTAGAAGCGGGATCGGGTCGATAATAAAAATCATCGTCATCCAGTTGTTCGAATGTTTTCTCAGCTAATTCGCGATACATCTGGAACCTGGCCCTGATGCTGTCCAGAAAAGCATCTCCGATATTCATAGCAAAATGATTTTTATCAGTGATGTACGACGATGCAAGCTAATGAAAATAGATGAAGTGATGATTCAGTTTTTGATTTCCCATACCAGTGCGCTGGCACCAAGAATGGCTGCATCGCTTTCTTTCAATTCAGAGGGCAATACTTTGATTTTGTTTTTATAAATCTGCAGCAGGTTTTCTTCCATAGCATGGATGGTGGGGCGGAAGATAAGGTCGCCGGCACGGGTAAGTCCACCAAACAGGATGATGGCTTCCGGGCTGGAGAAAGCCACGAAATTAGCCAGTTGTTGACCCAGGATTTTACCGGTAAATTCGAATGCTTCGATGGCCAGTGCATCGCCTTTCAGGGCTGCATCGCGAATGGTTTTTGAGGTAATTGCTGTCGGATTCATATCGCGCAACAGGCTGGGTATGTGTCGGCTTTGCAGCAGCTCGTGCATGGTACGTACAATGCCGGTAGCCGAGACGTAAGTTTCCAGGCAGCCCTTTCGTCCGCAACCGCAGCGACGCCCCTCGGGAAATACGATTACATGTCCCAGCTCGCCGGCAAATCCATCGTGCCCGTACACCAGCTGTCCATTCACCACAATACCGCTTCCCAGCCCCGTACCCAGGGTTATCATAATAAAATCTTTCATGCCGCGAGCTGCCCCGTAGGTCATCTCACCAATAGCCGCTGCGTTGGCATCGTTGGTTAATACGGTTGGTAAGGTGAATGCGTCCTGGATAAGGCTGGCCAGCGGCACCACACCTCGCCACGGCAAATTAGGGGCAAATTCAATGGTGCCTTTGAAATAATTCCCGTTCGGCACACCCACACCAATGCCCTTCACCTCGCCTCCCTCCAGCGTAACCTTTTGAATCAGCGGCGCGAGCTGGTCGTACAGCGCCTGGATGAAAAAACTCACTTCCTGATGATCGCGGGTAGAAATATGTCCGTCGTAAAGCAAATTTCCCCGTCGATCCACAATTCCGAATGTGGTATTGGTCCCTCCAATATCAATGCCCACCGCTAATGGCTGCTTCATAATCCAGTCCTTGTGATTGTAAAATGCTTCTGACGCGATATCCAAAGAAAGTGATATAGGCAAAGCATAAAATCGGAATCACGTAGGAATAATGAATACCAATGGCTGGAATATCGGCCAATCCGCCCTGTACAGGAGGAATCAGCGCTCCGCCAAGAATCATCATGATCAGAAATGCCGATCCCTGGCTGGTATATTTGCCCAGTCCAGTAATGGCAAGCGCAAATATGCTGGGCCACATAACCGAACAAAAGAGTCCGCCACTGATAAAGGCAAAAGTTCCCACATAACCATGCGTAACAAGGCCTACCAGCATGGCCAGCATGCCCAGCACGCCGAATATCATGAGTGTTTTTGCCGGTTTTTCCTGACCCCAGAAGAAACCAATAATTTGAATCACTATGCAGGGAATATAAGGCAATAGTTCAACCACATTGTTTTGCTTGATATG
>ERZ795042.482-NODE-482-length-32322-cov-19.280844_pt1 | contig 32322 bp, 27 predicted proteins | sample MGYA00375126_ERZ795042 | MGnify/ENA primary metagenome ERZ795042 (study PRJEB30171, sample SAMN05518105) | compost metagenome | isolation source: Feedstock adapted compost from Newby Island compost facility, Milpitas, CA | place: USA:Newby Island compost facility...
GCCGAAGGAGACGGACTAGCGACCGATGGCGACGGGGACGGAGACGTGGGCTGCCCCACTGTCGGGGTCTGTCCCGCTTGCCCTCCGCACGCACCCAGCAGCAGCGCGAGGATGAGCAACGGTAGCAGATAGGATTTGAGTTTACCTGGACTCGAGTTCATTGCCGAAACCTCCTTGCACCTGAACTGGTGGCGATTAAGATACCACCTCTCCCAGCCGGGTTCAATATCTTCTGGGCACATTATTGCTAAATATGCACAAATGTGCATTTAGGGCGCCTTGCACAGGTTGCTGGGGCGCATTATATTGCACACTTGCTCAACTATATCTATAATTTCCCCATAAGGGTGGAGGTTGGATGTCGCCGAGAACGAGGGAGTCTCTGGAAAACACCTTGATGCTGGCCGAGATCGCCCAGCTGTACTACATGGATGGGCTGACCCAGGACGAGATAGCGCGCCGCGTGGGGCTGTCCAGATCCCACGTGTCCAGGATGCTGAAGAGCGCCAGGGAGTCCGGACTGGTCGAGGTGCGCATCAACCATCCCCTGCAGAGAGATAGTCGCCTGGAGGGCGAGCTGAAGGCGAGGTTCAACCTCAAGGACTGCGTGGTGCTAGCTCGCCAGACCAACAGCATGTTTGGCCTGGATACGGGCAAGAAGGTGGGAGCCCTGGCCGCCAGGTACCTGCAGAAGATCATCCGGCAGGGCAGCACGATCGGCCTGGGCTGGGGCAGCGCCGTCTACGAGACGGTGAGCAGCGGGTACCTCACGCCGAAGAAGGACGTCAAGGTAGCTCAGCTCATGGGCAGCATAGGAGGCGTGACCCCGGACATAGATGGGGCTCAGATAGCCTCACAACTGGGCAACATGCTGGGCGCCACCGTGTACTACCTGCACGCGCCGATGATAGTCACCGACAGCTCAGTTCGGCAGGGGCTGCTGCGCGACCAGCACATCCGCAGGACGCTCGAGGTCGCCCGGCGCTCGGACATCACCCTCGTCTCCGTCGGCCTGGTGAGCCAGAGGTCGGGGCTCTACAGGGCCGGTTACCTCAACGACGCCGACCTAGAGTACATAGCCGGACAGGGAGCGGTAGGAGACATCTGCGGGACCTTCTTCATGCTGGACGGTTCGATAGCGCCCCTCGAGATCCACGACAGGATCCTGGCGGTATCCAGCGACGTGCTGAAGGCCGTGCCCAACAAGGTCGGCGTCAGCTGGGGTGAGCACAAGGCGCTGGCCAACATCGGGGCCGCGAGGGCGGGACTGATCAACATCCTCGTGACGGACGAGGACGCCGCCCTGGCGATGTTGGCCCACAAGGACTGAGGGGAGGGTCACTCCTGCTCCGACGACTCCTCGTGGCCCTCAGGTGGAGGCGTGAGCAGGGCGCGCAGCTGCGCGACCAGATCAGCTTCGGCCACGGCACCCTCCAGGCTGAGCTGGTCGTTGATGATCGTCTTGGGCACGCCGTACACCATGTAGCGCTGGGCCAGGTCCGGGAAGGCCGTGGCGTCCACCACCTCGGCAGTCACCTGTGGGCTCTCGACAGCAAGCTGCCAGGCCAGGCGCGCCATCTGTGGGCAGTACGGGCACGTCGGGGTGCTGAACACTCGGATGTGCAGCGGGGAGCTCAGCTCGCCCAGCCATCGCCTGGTATCCTCATGGATCCCCGTGGACCCGCTGGAGGCGTCCGCGATAGCATCCAACAGGGCGGACAGCTCGTGACCGGCGGGGGCCCCAAGGAACCTCATCCTGCCCTTGTTCCTGCCCTGGATCTCTATCGTGGGGATGCGCTCCACTCCCCGCTCGCGCGCGAGGTCGCCCTCGGAGTAGGCGTCGTGGAACTCGAGCTGCAGCTTGGGGGAGAGACCCACAAGCTCTTCGAGGACCTTCCTGGCGGCGGGGCATTGCGGGCACTCCCTGCCGGGTATATATATAGGTAGCTCCTTCTGGGAGAAGAGCACGAGCTTGACCTCATCCGCCAGCCGGTCCTCCAGCATCTGCCTCATCCTGTCACGCACAACGCTGCTGACCATGACTCACCTCCACAACCGATACCATCAGCTACTATTATAATGACCGACACACCGAGAGGAGCGCGCACGTGGCCAAGGTACTGATCACCACCTCCGGGTCCTTTGGAGACATGAGCCAGCAGCTGGCCGTGGGCTGGGAGCTGGCGCGCAGGGGACACCAGGTAGCCCTGGCGCTGCCGCCGTCGCTGGCTGGCCGGGGTGAGGAAGAAGGCTTCCCCGTCCACGTGCTGCCCGGGGATCCGGCTGCGGAGGCTTCGGCGCTGCGCGGCGCCACCTCCCAGCTGGGCAGGGTCGCCCCCTTCGCGAGCACGCGCAGCGTGGTAGCGGCCGAGTCCCCGTGGCTTGCCGAGCGAGCCAGGAGCCTGGCCCGCCTCTGTCTGGAGTACGATCTGCTGGTGTCCTCGGCAACGCAGCTGGCAGCTTCATCCGCCGCGGAGATGGTGCGGATACCCTGGGCTACCGTGTTCATAGCCCCCGCCATCCTGCCCTCCGAGCTGCCGCCCTACCCCCTGCCGTCGTCCTGTCCCCACCCGCTGCGGCGGGCGCTGGGCGATGCCGGCTGGCAGCTTGGGCGGTGGTGGATGCGCCGGTGCGTGGACCCTCTGGTCAACGAGCACAGGCGGGCGCTGGGGCTGCCGACCGGGTCGAACTGGATGCTGGCCGGCAACCTCTCCCCCGAGCTGGCGATCCTCACCGCGCTGCCCAGCTTCACGCCTGGGTCATCAAGGTGGCCCCCTCAGGTGCGCCAGACCGGCTACTGCCCCTACAGGGGCTATCGAGCTTGGCGCCCGAGCCCCGAGCTCCGGCGGTTCCTGGAGGCCCGTGGAAGGCTGGTCCTGGTGACCGCGGGCTCGATGGCGCACGGGGAGGACGGACACTCCCACCGTCTCTACAGTGCCTGCCTGGGGGCGGTGGAGGCTCTGGGGGCCAGGGCGCTCCTGGTGGGGCCGCGGGAGGGGCGCGTGGGCAAGAGGTCCATGGCGGTGCCCTTCGTGCCCTTCCAAGAGGTGATGCCTCGCTGTGCGGCGGTGATCCACCACGGCGGCGTCGGGACGGTGCAGGAGGCCATGCTCGCGGGCGTCCCGCAGCTGATCCTCCCGTGGGGCGCGGACCACTTCTTCAACGCTGCGCGCGCCCAGGAGGCGGGCGTCGCGGAGGTCCTCCTGCTGCGGCCCTACTCCCAGGCAGCACTCCTGCGCGCCCTGGGCAGGGTCATGGACGGGACCATCGCCAGGCGGGCCAGAGAGGTAGCCGGGCGAGCCAGGACGGAGGTGGGCACGGCCGCCACCGCCGACCTACTGGAGGCCTTCATGAGGTCACAGGGGCGAATGCATCGACAGCGGTAGCAGGAACCTCAGGGTAAGGACCATCCCCGCGAACCCGTTGATCAGGGGGAAATAGGGGTACCAGCGCCCCACGCCGTGGGGTGCGAGGCGCATCTGGGCCAGCATGATGGCGGGGTACGCCAGCAGCACCAGGCCCGAGAACAGGTCGCTCGGCATCACGAGCACGGCCGCCGCCAGGTACATCAGCAGGCAGTACCGGAGCGTGCCCAGCTCTCCCAGCAGGGTGGCGACGGTCCTCACCCCAGCCCGCGTGTCGGGCAGTATGTCCGGGATGGCGGAGTAGGCGTGCATGGCCGCGCACCAGCAGGCGCCCGCCAGGGCCAGGTTCCAGGCGGGGAGTGAGCTGGAGAAGAGGGACCACCCCAGGAACATGGGGGTGACGTACAGCACGTTGCTCAGCGAGTCTATCACGGGCCGGGACTTGAGCCTGATCGGCGGCGCGCTGTAGATCACGGAGAGCACCACGAACAGCAGCCAGGCCAGCAGGGTGTGGCCAGATGCGCCCCACAGCGGCGGTAGAGCCAGCGCGACCGCCACGATCACCGCCACCAGCAGCCTGGGCCGCGCCTGGGGCCGCACGAGCGCCTCCCACTCACCTTTCTTGGGGTTGTGCACGTCGGTATCGTAGTCCGAGAGATCGTTCACGCCGTACAGCAGCAGGTTGGCCGGGAACGTGAACCAGGCGAAGAACCACAGCACCCGCCATCCCAAGAGGTCGCCTGGCACGTCCGCCCCGAGGATGCAGCCCAGGGCGTAGGTCCCCAGCAGGTACAACCAGAACTTGGGGCGAGAGACCTTCAGCAGCCACCTAAGGTCACGCCATGAAGGAAGCATACGCGGCCCTCCACAGCACGGGCGGGTAGTCCCCACGGGCGTTCTTGACCCTGTTGTGCCACACGCTCACCGGGTCCCTGGAGATGCGGTACAGCACGCTCTGGTAGCTGAACGACGCCAGGGCCACGCCGAACCTGCAGGCGGGAGGCACGTATCGAAGGCCCTGATGGGCCTCCATGTACTGGCGCATGTTCCGCCTTATCTGGTGAGCCATGAGCGCCCGGAAGCGCCCCTCTGGTACCCCCGGCCCCCAGGAGCTGGGGTCTATCCCGAACCTGCGCAGATCCTCCAGCGGGATGTATATCCTGCCGCGCGCGTGATCCTCGGCGACGTCCCGCAAGAAGTTGGTGATCTGCATGGCGTGGCCCAGCAGGCGGGCGTGGTCCAGCCCCGCATCGGGAGCCCGCATCACCCTGGCCATCATCAGCCCCACGACCTCGGCGGAGCCGTAGACGTAGCGCTCTAGGTCCGAGTATCTCGGGTAGCAGGAGACCGTGAGGTCCATCTCCATGGAATCCAGGAAAGCCTCCACCCAGGGACGCTCGATGCCGTGCTGTCGGGCCACCCGCACGAAGCATCTCAGGACCGGCTCACGGGAGGTGCCCCGGCTCCAGGCAAAGTCCACATCGTCCCTGAAGGCGCGCAGCTGCTCGGCGGGCTCCAGCACGGGGTTATCCACGTGCTCGTCCGCGAGCCTGAAGAAGGCGTAGAGCACCCACACCCGCTTGCGGACGTCGGGTGGGAGCATCTGGGTGGAGTAGTAGTAGGTCCACGAGTACTTGCGAAATATACGTCGGCATATCTCCAGGTCACTTACCATACACCACACGCCTCCAAGCGAGCTCGGCCGATATCAGGCACATCGGCATACCTATCCCAGGGTTGGTGTTGGCTCCCACGTAGAAGAGCCCCCGCACCTTCCGGCTCCTGTTGCTTGGGCGGAACACCGCCGACTGCGACAGGGTGTGTGCCAGCCCCAGCGCCGACCCGCGATAGCTGTTGTAGCGCTCCTCGAAGTCCCGACGGGAGAAGGTATGCTGCACCACCACCCTCTCCCGCAGGTCCGGGATATCGAGCTTCTCGGACAGCAGGCCGAGCACGCGGGCTGCGTAGCTCCTCCTGATCTCGTCGTTGTCCGGCAGCCCCGGGGCGATGGGGACCAACACGAAGAGGTTCTCGTGGCCGGCCGGGGACACGCTGGGATCGGTCCGGCTCGGGCAGCACACGTACACCGAGGGGTTGCGTGGGTACTCGGGCCTGTCGAATATCTGGGCAAAGTTCGTGCGCCAGTCCTCGCAGAAGTAGAGGTTGTGGTGCAGGAGCTGGGGCAACTCTCCCCTCACGCCGAGGTAGATGATGAAGGCTGAGGGCGCGAGCGTGCGCCGCCTCCAGTACCGCTCGCTGTAGCTCCTGTACCTGGGAGGCAGCAGGCGGGTCTCGGTGTGGTAGACGTCGGCGTTGGAGACCACCACGTCGGCACGGTAGAACCCCCTGGACGTCGACACCCCGCTCACCCTGCCACCCTCCACGACTATGGCCTCGGCCGGGCAGCTTGTGACTATCTCCACTCCAGATTCCCGGGCCAGGCGCTCGAGCACGCGCACGATCTCGTAGATGCCGCCCTCGGGGTACCACACCCCCAGGTTGAAGTCCACATGGCTCATGATGTTGTAGAGCGCAGGGGTGGTGTACGGCGAGCTCCCCAGGAAGACCAGCGTGTACTGGATGATCTGCCTAAGCTTGGGATGGCTGAAGTACCGGGAGACGTAGTCCTCCATCCTCTCGAAGACGTGCAGGCTCGAGCCCTTGAGGAGCAGCATAGGATTGCAGAACTCAAAGATCGAGTCGTAGTTCCGGGGGACGAACTGGCTCATAGCCACCTGGTACTGGTACTCGCTGAGCCTGAGGTACTCCCTCAGCCTGGCACCTGCCCCGGGCTCATAGCGCTCGAAGGTCTCCGCATCCGCCTCGAGATCACCGGTCATGTCCACCACGTCGCCGTCCTCGAAGAATATCCTGTAGCTGGGGGACAACCTCCGCAGCCGGAGGTGGTCTCCGACCTTCTCCCCCAGCAGGTCGAAGAAGGCCTCGAACACATCGGGCATGAGGTACCAGGAAGGTCCCATATCCCATCGGAATCCCGCATCCTCCAGGAGGTTGGCGCGTCCGCCCACCCGCTCGTTCTTCTCCAGCAGGGTCACCTCGTAGCCGCTCCTGCCAAGCAGGCAGGCCGTGCCCAGCCCCCCGATGCCACCTCCTATGACCACCACTCTACCTGCCAAGCCACACCTCCTCAGTAGGTACTCGCTTGCCCCTCCCAGATCACCTCGACCTGCCGCAGGGAGGGCACGTCGGCGGCGCCGGTGCAGAACATGGCCACTCGCAGCTGCTGGACGAGGGCGTCGACGTACTCCATCAGCGCCTCCTCCGAGGCAGCAGCTGCCTTGACGAGCGGCCCCGCGATGCCGGCCATATCGGCGCCCAGGGCGATCGCCTTGGCCACATCCACCCCGTCCCTTAAGCCGCCGCTGGCTATCAGCGGTACCTGCGGCAGCGCCCGCCTGACGCTGATCACTGCCCGAGACGTGGGTATCCCCCAGGTGGCGAAGGCGCGGCCCACCATCCGCCCTCGCGGGGAGGACGCCAACTTGGCCTCTATCTGGCTCCAGGATGTCCCTCCCGCGCCCGCCACGTCTATGCCCCACACGCCGGCATCCACCAGCTGCCTCGCCACCTCGCCGGAGATGCCGTAGCCTATCTCCTTGGCTATGACCGGCACCGGCAGCTGCCTGCACAGCGCCTCTATCTTCCCGAGCAGTCCCGAGAAGTTCGTGTTGCCCCCCTCCTGCAGCGCCTCCTGCAGGGGGTTGAGGTGCAGCACGAGCGCATCGGACTCCGAGAGCTCGACCAGCCTCCGGCAATCGTCCACGGTCACGCCGTAGTTCAGCTGCACGGCGCCCAGGTTCGAGAGGATCGGCACGTCCGGAGCCAGGGCCCTGACCTGGAAGAAGCGCGCGGCCTCCGGGGACTCCAACATGACTCGCTGGGAGCCCAGCCCAAAGGCCAATCGCCTCGCTTGCGCGGCCCTCGCCAGGCGGGCTATGATCTCGTAGGTCCTGGGGGTGCCTCCGGTAGTGCAGGAGATGAGCAAGGGCGCCCCCAGCTCCCTGCCCAGGAACACCGTGCGGGCCGAGACCTCGCTGAGGGAGATCTCGGGGAGAGCCCTGTGGGGCAGCCTCAGGGCGTCGAAGCCCCCCTCCAGCCTCCCATCGTCTCCCGCTGAGTCAAGCACGGCCTGCAGCTGCCTGTCCTTGCGCGCAGCCGTGCTGCCGTCGTCTAACACCTACCGCCTCCAGCTTGATAGACCGCGTTCACTCGATTATCGAATTACTTAGCTTAGTATAACCGCTTGGAGGCTGGCTGCCAAACTGATGCATAGACGGCGAGCATGAGACGCACAAGATGTGAGGGCAGAAGAGAGTCCCATCGCAGGTTAGATCCGGGAGACCTCGGTGGGAACGGGGCGGGAAGCCGGGGATCACACGATCTCCACCGGCACTCCCATCTGCGTTATGCTCCTGATCGCCTCTTCCGGAGCATCGCTGGTGGTGATGACCAGGGATAGGTTGGAGACATGGGCCACCACGCAGAGCGCCTGCGCGCCGAACTTCGAGCCGTCCACGAGCAAGATGGCCTCCCTGGCGTGGGCGATCATCGCGCGCTTGACCTCCGCCTCCAGGGGGTCAGGATCCGTCAGGTGGCCGTCCTGGGTGACCCCTCGCACGCTGAGGAACACCTTGTCCGTGAAGTAGGCGCTGATGGCGCGCGTGGTCTGGGGGCCGACGAAGGACCTGGTGAGCTTGCGCAGGCTGCCCCCCAGCCCGATGAGATCCACCCCCGAGAGGGGCTGGGAGGAGAGCAGGTCCATGATGGGCACGAGGCTGGCGATCACCGTCACCTTCTTGCCGGCATCGAGGATGCTCCTGGCGGCGTAGTAGGAGGTGCTGGAGGCGTCCAGGAACACGCTCTCCCCGGCGGATATCTTGGCCGCGGCCGCCTCGCCGAGACGCTTCTTCTGCTCGACGTTGGTCTCCACCCTCTGCTGGAAGGAGTCCTCGTGGCCCGCAAGCTCGGGCAAGATAGCTCCCCCGTGGGTCCTCCTGGCCTTGCCCTGCTGCTCCAGCACCTCCAGGTCGCGCCTGATGGTCATCGAGGACACGCCCAGCTCCTGCTCCAGAGCCGAGACGCTGACTCCGCCCTCCTTTCTAAGTCGCTCCAGTATCCGCCTGCGCCTCTCCTCGGGTACCAGACTTCTCTCGCCGGATTTGCCGTTCGTAGCCACGCCTCACCACCCCTAACGAAAATTTAGTTCGTTAAATTCTGTGCATTTACATGTTAGATATTGACAGCATAAAACGTTGTTTGTATTATAACGCACATGTACGGAGAGTATCAGAGCTCTCTGGTCCTATGGTAGCACGGCGCAGGAGGAGATTGAAGAGATGAGAGCGGACAAGAGTCAGAGCCCTGACACTGCCATATAGCATCCCTAGGACGACTTTGCAACATCCGATCTCAGGGAGGTGATCGTGTGGCGTAAAACGGTTTTGGGTTTTTCAGGCAAGAGCAATCACTACATCGGCTACATTCATTAACTTATGGAGGCACGTAATGTCCAGATACCCAGATAGATACCCTTACGGCAGGAAGAAGCTCTCTAGAAGGCAGGCGTTGAAAGCGATAGCGTTGGGCGCGGCCGGGGCCACCCTCGCAGCCTGTGGCGTCACCACTGGGTCTCCAGGATCCGCGAACAAGACGCCGGCAACTACCCCGGCGGCAAGCCAAGCTCCGCCCCCGGCTGCAAACGCCACCCCGGCGGTACGCGAGGCTCCCAAGGGACGCAAGATCGTGCTCGAGCTGTACAGCGTGTTCGCCGGCAACGAGCATCAGGGATGGATCAAGCTGGCTGAGCGCTACGAGCAGGTGCAGTCGGACGTAGGTATCAAGATCACCTACTCACCGGGGCACCAGGACAACCCCAAGTTGCTGACGTCGATCGCGGGCGGTGCCGCCCCAGATCTGGCTCACCTGACCCCCTTCAGCACACCCCAGTGGGCTCTGCTGGGCGTGATGACGGACCTCACGGAATACGTCAAGCAGGAGGGATGGACCGAGGACGACTGGTTCCCACCTGCCTGGAACGACATGCAGTGGGAGGGCAAGTTCTACCAGGTGCAGTGGGATGCGGACCCCAACTTCCCGTTCTTCTGGAACCAGAACCTGTTCGAGGAGGTGGGGCTCGATCCCGACAAGGGGCCGCAGACCATCGACGAGGTGGATGAGTACTCCAAGAAGATCAACACCATCCGGAACGGCAAGGTCGTGCGCATAGGGATGATCCCCTGGGACGTGTACGGGCCGGAGAACTCCCTGTTCACCTGGGGATGGGCCTTCGGCGGCGAGTTCTGGGACCCCGACAAACAGGAGGTTACCCCGGACAACGATTATGTGGTCAAGGCCCTGGAGTGGATGGTGAGGTACGCCAAGTCGGTGGGCGGCCCGGACAAGCTGTCCGTGACGCCTCCCAACCTGCAGCTGCATCCCTTCGGGTCGGGCAACATAGGCATGTACCCGCTCGTAGTCCCGAACTACCGAGACATCAGGAACGCCAAGCCCGACATGAAGATCGGTCACGGGCTGCTCCCGTACGAACCCCCTGGGGCCAAGCAACCCGGTGCTGGGGCGTGGTTCGGCGGTTGGGGGCTCTTCATACCCAAGGGTGCCAAGAACCCCGATGCTGCCTGGGAGTTCATCAAGTGGGTCTCCGCGACGCCAGAGGGCACCAAAGCCCAGTGGGAGACGGTGGGATTCCCGCCCGCCTGGAAGAAGGCTCCGGTGCTCGAGGAGATCAAGAACGACCCGATCATGGGCCCCTACTACAACGTGCTGATATCCGCCAAGCACTCGCGCCCGGCCATCCCGGTAGGAGCCTACTACTTCGGGCAGATAGGCGAGCAGGTGGGAGAGGCGATCAACGGCAAGAAGACGCCTCTGGCCGCGATGCGCACCGCCAAGGAAAACACCATGAAAGAGATGCAGCGCTTCATGAAGCAGAACGCGTAATCAAGCCTGGGGAGGGGGTATCCCCCTCCCCACGTCTACAGGAAGGAGTAAGATATGGCCGCTATATCCATGAGAGGCAGACGGGCGAACGCTAGGGCACGCAGGGACTTCCTCTGGGGCTTGTTCTTCACCTCGCCAGCCATAATCGGCCTGCTCTGGTTCACAGCTTACCCGCTGCTGGCGTCCTTTTACTACAGCTTCACTTCGTACTCCCTCTTCGGGGGCGCCAAGTGGATAGGGCTGCAGAACTACAGGGACCTTATGTCGGATGATAACTGGTGGGTCTCGCTGTACAACACGGTGTACATCTTGGTCGGCTCCATACCCCTGGGTATCATCACGGCGCTGGTGCTCGCCCTCCTGCTCAACATGAAGGTCAGGGGGATGGCCATCTACCGCACGCTCTTCTACCTGCCCAGCATAGTGCCGGCGGTGGCCTCCGCGGTGGTATGGGCCTACGTGTTCAACCCGCAGTACGGCATACTGAACAACATACTCAGGATCTTCGGGATCAACGGGCCGGGCTGGCTCGCCAGCCCCACCTGGGCCAAGCCCGCCCTGATCATCATGAGCGTGTGGGGCGCGGGCAACCTGATGATCATCCTGCTGGCAGGGCTCCAGGACGTGCCCCAGGAGATCTACGACGCCGCCAAGGTGGACGGCGCAGGGTGGTGGGCCAGCTTCTGGAACGTCACGCTGCCTTTCCTCAGCCCTCACCTCTTCTACGCGCTGGTCACGGGGTTGATAGCCGGCTTCCAGTACTTCACCCCAGCGTACGTGCTTACCGGGGGCAACGGCGGCCCCGCCAGGTCCACGCTGATCGCGGCCCTGTACCTGTACCAGAACGCCTTCCGCTACTTCAAGATGGGCTACGCCAGCGCCATGGCCTGGATCCTGTTCCTGATCATACTGGTGATAACCCTGCTGACCTTTAGAACCCTCTCCAGGCGCATATACTACGGAGGTGCTTAGCATGACCGTACCCAGCACGAGCAGCGAACAAACCTACATGCAGGAGGTCGGTGCGACCAGGATACCAGCCATCACAAGGCAGAGGAGGCGCAGCACCAGAAGCCTCCTGCAGAGCCTGATCGCCCATATCGTGCTCATATTCCTGAGCGTGGTGTTCTCCATCCCGTTCTTCTGGATGGTCACCGGGTCCTTCAAGACCAACCAGCAGCTCAACGCCTTCCCCCCGGTCTGGATACCCGACCCGATCACCCTGGAGCACTACCTGTACGGGCTCAGGGTCGTGCCGTTCGCCAGGTACATCGTGAACACCCTGATCATCTGCGGCTTCTCGGTCGTTGGCGTGGTCCTGTCCAGCGCCATGGTGGCGTACGGCCTGGCAAGGATAGACTGGCCGCTACGCACGCCGCTGCTGATCATCATCCTGGCAACGACTATGATCCCCTTCTACGTGACCATGATCCCGCTCTTCACCCTGTTCAGGAGCATGGGATGGACCAACACGTTTCTCCCGCTGATCGTGCCCGCGTTCTTCGGGAGCCCATTCTATATCTTCCTGCTCAGGCAGTTCTTCATGACCATACCCAGGGAGCTATCGGAGGCGGCCAAGGTGGATGGCGCCAACGAGCTCCTGATATTCGCGCGCATCATCCTGCCGCTGTCGGTGCCCGCCCTGGCCACCGTGGCCCTCTTCCAGTTCCTGGGCGCTTGGGGCGATTTCCTGGGGCCGTTGATCTACCTGAACGACCCCAACAAGTACACGGTATCCCTGGGGCTGTCGTTCTTCCAGGGCCAGTACACCACCAACTTCGGAGCGCTGATGGCGGCCAGCACGGTCATGCTCCTGCCCGTGGTGGTGCTGTTCTTCTTCACCCAGAAGACGTTCATCCAGGGCATCACGCTTACGGGCATCAAGGGGTAGGGTATGCAGTGGCAAGCTAGCTGGATATGGCTCGAGGGGGAACCCAGCCCTCGCAATGCCTGGGTGTGCTTTCGCAAGAGCTTCGAGCTCGACCGACATGCCTCGCGGCCCAAGGAGGCCAGGCTCTCCATAACCGCGGACTCGAGGTACGTCCTGTACGTCAACGGCCAACTGGTCGGCCGGGGACCGGTGAGGTCCTGGCCTTTCGAGCAGGCCTACGACACCTACGACCTGCGCCACCTGCTGCGCCCCGGCCGCAACTGCCTGGCGGTACTGGTGACGCACTTCGGCGTCTCGACCTTCTCGTACGTCCGGGGCAGAGGGGGGCTGCTGGCGCAGCTCGAGCTCTCCACCGACGACGGTCGCACGACCCTGGGAACGGACGGCTCCTGGAAGGCGCACCGGCACCTGGGGTACAGCCGGCGCACCACGCGCATATCCCCGCAGCAGGGGTTCGTCGAGCAGCTCGACGCCCGTGCCTGGCCCGGCGAGTGGACGGATCCGGCGTACGACGACTCCGGTTGGGAGGACGCCAAGATCGTGGGGCCCGTGGGCACCCCGCCCTGGGAGCGGCTCGTGCCCAGGGATATCCCGTGCCTGACGGAGGAGGTGCTGCACCCCACGAGGGTCGTCTCCCTGCACTCGGTAGTCCCGCCGCAGATAGCCGTGGCCGTGGACATGCGCGCCATCATGATGCCCGATAGCGCCGACCACGCCGAGCAGGTGCAGTACGCGGGCTTCCTGGCCACGATCCTGAGGGCCGATGGCGAGGGCACCGCCAGGCTCCTGCTCTCCAAGCCCTGGGTGGGCGACGGCATCGCCGCCAGCATCAACGGGCAGGTGTACGGGGCGGACCGGATGACGCGCACCCCCACGGGCCGAGAGCTCGAGGTCGAGCTCTCGGCGGGGGACAACCTCCTGCTGGTGTACGTGTGCGGCAGCGACCACGCCGATCCCCTGCGCCTGGCGCTGGACTCCGACCTGGGGCTGGAGCTTGTGCCCCCGCTGGGCGGGGAGTCGCCGTTCGTCGCGATCGGTCCGCTGGGCTCACGGGTGGTGCGCAACTTCGACTTCAGCCGGCCCCTGGAGTACGACGAGGCTGCCGTCCAACGGATAAGCAGCTGCGCCTCGGCGGCAGACCTGCACGCCTGGGCGCACCTCCTGCGTCCCGTGCCACCCGAGCTGGTCAGCCCGGCGGACGTCTTCACGCTGTGCACCTGGCCAAGGCGGAGGGAGAGGCTGAGCACGGGGAAGGACGTGGAGGCCATGGTGGTCCCCAGCCAGGACCCGGGCGTGGCGCCCATCCTGCGGGCGGGGGATACCGAGCTAGTGCTCGACTTCGGGCAGGAGGTATCCGGCTACCTGTTCCTGGACGTGGAGGCCTCGGAGGGCACCGTGATCGACCTCTATGGCTTCGAGTTCATGGAGGACGACTACCGGCAGGACACGGTAGGGCTGGACAACACCCTGCGCTACACCTGCAGGGAGGGCAGGCAGCGCTACGTCTCACCCCAGAGGCGCGGCCTACGCTACCTGATGCTGACCGTCAGGCACGCCAGGGCTCCCCTGCGCGTGCACGGCGTGGGCGTGGTGCAGAGCACCTATCCGGTCTCCCAGGCAGGCACCTTCCGGTGCTCGGACCCGCTGCTGAACGACATCTGGGAGATCAGCAGGCTCACGACCAAGCTGTGCATGGAGGACACGTTCGTGGACTGCCCGGCCTACGAGCAGACCTTCTGGGTAGGCGACAGCCGCAACGAGGCGCTCATAGCCTACTACCTCTTCGGTGCCGAGGAGCTGGTGAGGAGGTGCCTCCGGCTGGTGCCAGGCTCGAGGCGGTACACCCCCCTCTACATGGACCAGGTGCCCAGCGGCTGGGTGAGCGTCATACCCAACTGGACCTTCCTGTGGGTGATGGCCTGCAGGGAGTACTACGAGAGGACGGGCGATCTGGCTTTCGTCCAAGGCATCTGGCCAGATATCCAGTACACCCTAGACCATTACCTGCAGCACCTCAACGGTGACGGGCTGCTGGAGATATCCGCCTGGAACCTGCTGGACTGGGCGCCCATAGACCAGCCCAACAGCGGCGTGGTCACCCACCAGAACTGCTTCCTCGTGCGCGCCCTCATGGACGCCGACGAGCTGGGGCGGAGCGCCGGGGACGAGACCGCGAGGAGGTACGCGGAGAGGGCCCGGGAGCTCGCGGCCGCGATCAACGCCCACCTGTGGTCCCCCCAGCACAGGGCCTACATAGACAGCATCCACGCCGACGGCCGTAGGTCCGACACCCTCAGCATGCAGACGCAGGTGGTGGCGCTGCTGACCGGCGTCGCCGAGGGGGACAGGGCGGAGGTCGTTCGGAGCTACATCGCATCCCCTCCAGCCGGCTGGGTGCAGATAGGCAGCCCGTTCATGTCCTTCTTCCTCTACGAGGCCATGGTGCGTCAAGGGATGTACGCCCAGATGCTCGAGGACATCAGGCACAAGTACGGCATGATGCTGGAGCACGGGGCGACCACGTGCTGGGAGACGTTCCCCGGGGCCCTGGGCGCAAGATACACCCGCAGCCACTGCCATGCGTGGTCCGCGGCTCCGGGCTACTTTCTGGGAGCGTACGTGCTGGGGGTCAGGCCCGGAGGGCCCGGGTGGCGCAGGGTGATCGTGGCCCCGCAGCCGTGCGACCTGGCGTGGGCCCGGGGCAGCGTCCCGCTACCCCGAGGGGACAGGGTGGACGTCTCCTGGAGGAGGGATGGGCAGAAGCTGTTGCTCCGCGTGGAGAGGCCTCGGGAGGTGGAGCTGGAGGTCGTGCCTCCGGAGGGTTACGAGCTGGAGGTCGAAGAACGGGTGAGAGATATAGCACCGAGTAGCTGACAAGGAGGAGATCATGGAGAGACGCGAACCAAGAAGGGCGAAGGTCGGAGTGTTCGGGGTGGGGCTTGCGGCCTACTGGCCGCAGTTCCCCGGGCTCCGCGAGAGGTTGGAGGGCTATCAGCAGCACGTGGAGTCGGAGATCTCCAAGTGGGCGGACGTCGTGTCGGCCGGGCTGGTGGACACGGCCCCGGCGGCTTACGAGGCCGGCAGGCTCTTCTCGCGAGAGATGGTCGACCTGTTAGTGTGCTACACCGCCACCTACGCCACCAGCTCGCAGGTGCTGCCGATCGTGCAGGAGCGGCGCGTGCCGGTGGTGGTGCTCAACCTGCAGCCGACGGCTGCGCTGGACTACGAGCACACCGACACGGGCGAGTGGTTGGCCAACTGCTCCGCCTGCTGCGTGCCCGAGATCTCCTGTGCCTTCGAGCGCTCCGGGATAGACTTCAACGTGGTCTCCGGCATGCTCTTCGAGGACGAGGATGCCTGGCGGGAGATCCAGGAGTGGTGCGAGGCGGCCATGGCCGTGGCCAACCTCCGTGGGGCACGCTTCGGATTCCTGGGGCACACCTACCCCGGCATGTTGGACATGTACTCCGACTTCACGATGATCCACGCCCAGCTGGGAGCGCACGTCGAGGTGCTCGAGATGGACGACCTCAAGGACCGGGTGTTGGACGCCACTCCTGAGGAGGTCCGGCGCAAGATAGAGGAGGCGCGCGAGATCTTCGAGCTCGACAGGAGCGTGACCAGCGAGAACCTGGAATGGGCCGCCAAGGTGGCGGTGGGCCTGGAGAAGCTGGTGGAAGACTTCGACCTGGATGCCCTGGCCTACTACTACAGGGGCACGAGGGGTGACCTCTACGAGAGGATCGGCGCGGGCATGATCCTGGGCAACTCCATCCTCACGGCCAACGGCGTGCCGGCATCCGGAGAGGGGGACCTCAAGAACGCCGTGGCGATGAAGGTGATGGACACCCTCGGCGCCGGGGGCTCCTACACGGAGTTCTACGCCATGGACTTCAAGGAGAACTTCATCCTGATGGGGCACGACGGCCCAGGGCACATCTCCATCAGCGACCGCAAACCCATCCTGAGGGAGCTGCCCCTCTACCATGGGAAGGCGGGCTTCGGGGTGTCGGTGGAGTTCAACGTGCGCACAGGCCCGATAACGATCTTCGGGGTCACCCAGACCCGCCACGGGCGGCTCAAGCTGCTGGCGGCCGAGGGGGAGTCCATCCCGGGCCCCATCCTGCAGATCGGCAACACGAACAGCCGCCTGAGGTTCGGGCTGCCCCCAGCCAAGTTCATGAACGCCTGGTGCGAGCAGGGGCCCACCCACCACTGCGCGCTGGGGGTGGGACACAGGTTGAGCACCCTCAGGAAGGTGGGCAGGCTGCTTGGCCTGGAGTTCGTCTCGATAGGATAGCTACAAGAGGAGAAGAGGATGTCGTTGCTGAGAGAGAGGTTCGAGAGACCGCCGAAAGCCTTCTCGCCGGTCCCCATCTGGTGGTGGAGCGGCGACAGGCTGGAGCGGGAGAGGCTGCGGTGGCAGCTTGAGAGGTTCGCCGAGGGCGGGGTACACAACCTGGTGGTGCTCAACCTGGCGCCCACTAGCCCCATGTACGGCTCGGATGCCGACGACCCGCCCTTCCTCTCGGACGCCTGGTGGGAGATATTCCGCGGCGTCTGCGAGGACGCCAAGGAGCTCGGAATCTACCTCTGGTTCTACGACCAGCTGGGGTTCTCAGGGGCCAACGTCCAGGGGGAGATCGTCAAGGCCAACCCCGGCTACGCGGGGAGATCCCTCGAGAGGCTCCAGGTGGAGGCGGAGGACGAGGCCGAGCTGGTGGTGCCTGGTGGGGGCACGCCGGTCGGGGCCGCAGCCATCCCCATAGACGACAGCGGGCGCCCGGTGGGACCGCCGCAGCCCCTGGAGCTCGAGGGCAGGCGCCTGCGCTGGAGGGGCAACTCCCGCCACAGGGTGATGCTCTTCTACTCCGTGGAGAGGGGCTTCGACTACTTCAACCCCGAGGCCTGCAGCAGGCTGCTGGACACCGTGCACGGCGAGTTCGAGAGGCGGCTCGGCGAGTTCTTCGGCAGCGTCATAGTCGGCTCCTTCCAGGACGAGCTGCCGTCGATGCCCACCTGGTCCGAGGATTTCCCCGGGCTGTTCAGGCAAGCCAGGGGCTACGACCTGGTACCCAGGCTGGCCGCGCTGTGGGAGGACTACGGGGAGGAAGCCAGGAAGGTGCGCCGCGACTACCACCTCACCCGGGCGGAGCTCGCTGAGCAGGCCTTCTTCCGCCCGCTGTTCGAGTGGCACGAGTCGCGCGGGCTCATCTGCGGCTTCGACCAGCAGCACCCCGCCCGGGCGGGATACCCCCTGCAGAGCGTGTCCCTCTACGCGGACTACCAACGCACCCACAGGTGGTACGGAGCTCCGGGGAGCGACCACCACGGCGAGACCAAGATCCACTCCTCCCTGGCGCACCTGTACGGGCGTCCCAGGGTGTGGTTGGAGGCCTTCCACAGCTCCGGCTGGGGCGGCACGCTGGAGGAGACCTTCGACTGGCTCCTGAACTGGCTGCGGGACGGCGCAACCCTCTACGACCCGCACGCGGTGTACTACAGCACGCACGGCGGCTGGTGGGAGTGGGCGCCGCCGGCCACCGACTGGCGCCAGCCCTACTGGCGGCATTACAAGGGCTTCGCGGAAGCGGTGGCCCGCCTGTGCGCGGTGCTCTCGATGGGGGACCACGTCTGCGACGTGGGGTTGCTGTTCCCGGCATCCACCGTGCAGGCCAACCTCGGCCTGGGGGGAGCGCTGGAGGATGGGGAGGTTGCCCACGACCTGTACCTCCAGCTCGTGGGGAAGAAGCACTGGTACAAGATGGCACCCGGGCTGCTGGACAGGATGTGCCTGGACTACGACGTGCTGGACGAGGAATCGGTAGCTAGGGGCGAGGTCCGGGAAGGCAGGCTCCGGATAGGCAACGAGTCCTACTCCAGGCTGGTGCTGCCCAACTGCACGTCCCTGCCCGAGCCCGTGGCCAGGAAGCTGCTGGAGTTCGTCGAGGGTGGCGGGGAGCTCATAGCCCTGGGCAGGCCTCCGTCGCTGGGCGCGGGCATGGAGGACGAAGATGCGGTCGTGCGCCGGCTGGGCGAGGCGTGCGTGCGGGCCAGCGATATAGGGGAGCTCGAGAGGCTGCTGGGCGAGGGCAGGCCGCTGGTGAAGGCCCCCGTGGCCACCCTCGTCCGTCGCTACCAGGACAAGACGGTGGTGTACGTGCCCGCCGCATGGCCAAGGGCCACGAGGATGAGGAGCGAGGAGGACGAAGACGGGTGGTCGTGGCTGCAGGTGGACTACACCTTCGACCCCTCCAGGTACGCCCGCGAGATGGAGGTGTGGGTAAGGGGCGCCTCCGGCCGCGCCCAGGCATGGGACCCGTACTCCGGGGAGCGCAGGGAGGTGGAGACCTGGGAGGCGGACGGAGGGTGCTGGGCGAGGCTACGCTTCGCAGGCAGCCCGGCGCTGCTCCTGGTGTGGGGAGAGGAGGACCCAGCACTCCCCGAGGCAGGAGGCACCGAGGCGGAGCTGCTGGAGCTGGGAGACACCTGGGAAGTGGAGCTGGTGCACACCCTGGACAACCGCTGGGGGGACTTCGACATGCCCCCGGGCAAGGAGGTGCCCCTGCAGAGGTGGAGCCTGCTGCACAGGGCGGAGGCACCGGGCGAGGATGGCCTGGAGCTCGGATGGCAGGCCCGCGAGGTCCCAGCGGATGGTTGGCGGGAGGTCCACGCCAGCTTCGGCCCCCGGGTGCTGTGGACGGGCCCCTCGAACCCGGAAGACCTGCCCTCACCAGGCTCCGGGGGCGATGGGCTTTGGCGGGAGGCCGAGTACTCGCTCTCCAGGGGCATCCACAAGGACCCCGTGCACGTGCCGACGCTCGGGCCCAAGGGGCACGTGCCGGAGGAGTTCCTGGACTTCGGGAGCGTGCGCGCGGGCCAGGCGGTGCAGCTGCGCACCGTCCTCCGAGCCCGGAGCGCCCTGCGCACCTACCTTGCCGTGGGAGCCGCCGCCGCCAAGAGGGCCTGGCTCAACGGCGAGGAGGTGCACATGGAGGACCCAGGCTACCTAGCCTTCGGAGCGGTACACCTCAGGGAGGGGGACAACCTGCTGGAGATAAGGCTCGAGGCCGAGGAGGACGTGTGGCTGCGGGCGCACTTCGCCTGCGTGCGAGACCCACAGCGCTACAGGCGGCCGGAGTGGATGCGCCTGGAAGGGGAAGTGCAGAAGGACTCCCTCATAGTGTTCAGCAAGGCGGTGCACGCCCCCGACCGGATCGAGAGGGCCGTCCTGCAGGTGGCCAGCGTGGACCCATGCAGGGTGCGAGTCAACGGCCACGAGGTGGGCAGGCACGGGGGCTTTGACCCCTACTTCGAGTCCGACAGCGCGCGCATCCGGCCCTACGACCTCCGACGCTGGCTGCGCCCGGGGGAGAACCAGATCGAGATAGAGGTGATCGACCTGCGGTCCCGGGGCGTGCTGCTCGTCGACGGCCTGATAGAGGGCGGAGGAGAGAGGGTGGAGGTGATCTCGGACACATCCTGGCTCGCCACCCGGGATGGGCTGCCCGCGAGGGTGGTCCTGCGGCGCACCCAGTGGGGAGATCCAGGATGGACGCACCTGTGGAGGCGCCCGCACCCGCTGAGGCTCTCCAGCTGGTTGGAGAACGCCCTGCCCGGGGACGAGGTCGAGGATCTGTCCCCCGCGGTCCCGGGGAGCGGGGGTAGGGTGGAGTGGCTGAGGTTCCCGCTGCCGCCGGGCGCCAGGAGCATGCGTCTCAGCCTGCGCGGCGATGCCAGGGTGTTCGTGGACGGCCAGGAGGTCCAGCCAGCCCACCAGGGAGCGGGCGGCAGCACCCTGTTGGAGGTGGAGCTACCCCGGCCCGAGGCGGTGGGGCGATGGTGCGCCGTCAGAGTGGTGACCGAGCAGGGGCACAACGGCGGGGCGATCCTGGACGGCCCCATCACCTTCGTGGAGGGCCCCGGCAGGATGCGGCTGGGCGACTGGGAATCGGAGGGGCTGGTGGGCTGGAGCGGCGGCGTCACCTACAGGCAGACCTTCAGCTACGGCGGCCAGCGGGGGCGCGTGCTGCTGGACCTCGGCCGCGTGAGGGGCACGGCGGAGGTGAAGCTGAACGGGACTGTGATCGGAGCGCGCGTGTGGTCTCCCTACCGGTACGAGCTGGGCGACGCGCTGGTCGAGGGGGACAACACCCTGGAGATCACGGTGTACAACACGCTGGCGCCGTATCTCGATGAGTTCAGCCCCACGCACTACGTCTTCCCCCGACAGCGGGTCTCAGGGCTGTTCGGGCCGGTCAGGTTGTTGAGGGGCTAAAAAGCTTGGGGGCTCGGGGAACTCCCGAGCCCCGAGTGCAGGAGGATGGACCTACTTCTTATCCCTATCCAGGAAGTCGGCCACCTTGTCCTTGACGTCACCCACGGCCTGTTGGATCTTCCCCTCGGCCTGCTCCTTCTCGCCCTCGGCCTGGAGCCTCTCGTTGTCCGTGAGGTCGCCAGCGGCCTCCTTCACCTTGCCGGATAGCTCCTTGCCCTTGCCCTCGAGCCTGTCGTCCATGCTGGATCTCCTTTCTCTACTTTGCATATCTACTTTGATCCCTTTACAAGGACCTCGATAAGTATCGCAACTAGCGTGCCATGGGCGTTGAGCTTCGGTGGCGCTGGTCGGAGCTGAAGCCCCGCCCACGCGCCAGGGTGACCGCCGAGGCTGTCACCCCGATGTGGGAGAAGGCCTGGGGGTAGTTGCCCAGGTGGTGCCCGGTGGAGGGGTCTATCTCCTCGGCGTACAGCCCCAGGGGGCTAGCCCTCCGAAGCATGCGCTCGAACATCTCCCGGGCCTCATCGTGCCGCCCCGCGAGCGCCAGGGCGTTGATCAGCCAGAAGGTGCACAGCACGAAGGCCCCCTCGTTGCCCGACACGCCCTCAGGGGCGTCGAGGTACCTGTAGCAGAGGCCATCCACCACCAGCTGGTCCAGGGTAGCGTCGATCGTGGAGACCATCCTCGGGTCGTCGCCGGCTATGAAGCCCATGCTCGACAGCAGCAGGTTGGAGGCGTCCAGGCGCTCGTCCTCGTAGGACTGCTTGAACGCCCCCAGCCTCTCGCTCCAGCCCCTCTGGAGCACCTGCGACCTGATCGCCTCCCGCTCCCGCCGCCAGCGCTCGAGATCGCCACGCAGGCCCAGCTCCTCGCACAGCTTGATCGCGCGGTCGAGCGCCACCCAGCACATCGCCTTGCTGTACACGAAATGCCTCCTGCCGCCCCGCACCTCCCAGATGCCGTTGCCGGGCTCCGGCCAGTGCTCGGCCACCCAGTCGACTATGGGCACGAAGTGGTCCCACACGCCCCTCGGGTCGTAATCCCCCGCGTGCACCGCGAAGTACAGGGCATCCAACACCTCGCCGTACATGTCCAGCTGCAGCTGGTCGGAGGCGGCGTTGCCCACCCGGACGGGGCGGGAACCACGGTAGCCCCGGAGGTGCTCCAGCACCCGCTCGGTGGTGTCCCCCTCGGGCGTTATGGGGTAAAGCACCCGCATGCCCTCGTGCTCTATCTGGACGGTCCTCGTGATCCAGCCGAAGAAGGCATCGTCCTCATCCTTGTAGCCGGCCATCAGCAGGGCGTACAGCGTGAGGGAGGCGTCCCTGATCCAGGCGAACCTGTAGTCCCAGTTGCGCTCACCCCCTATCTCCTCGGGCAGGGACGTGGTGGGCGCAGCTACGATGGCGCCGGTGGGCTCGTAGATCAGCAGCTTGAGGGCCAGGGCGCTCCTCACCACCTGCTCGCGGTAGGGCCCGTCGTAGGTGCAGGCCCCCGCCCACCGGCGCCAGAACTCCTCCGTGGCGCGCAGCATGGCGCTCGGCTCCGGCAGCCGCAGGTGCTGGGACTCCTCGCCCATGCAGGCCAACACGAAGGCCCGGGACTCGCCCTTGCGCACCCTGCCGCGGCTGCGGAAGATCCCCTCCCCCGCGGACCACTCGAACGGTGAGTCCAAGGAGCACCGATCCCAGGTCAGCCTGCACCCGTCGATGCGTGCCGACACCCCAGCCAGCGCGTAGTTGGGGGTAGGGCGGCACGTGCTCTCCATCTCGGGAGCGCCCTCGATACCCTCCAGCAGGCGCACCATCACCCTGTGGCCGGTCCCGCGCAGCTCCGGGATGACCACCAGGCAGTCCAGCATCCTGACCCGGCCCGCGTCGCAGGTGAACACCGTCTCCAGGATGTTGGTGTCCTCCAGGTACCGGCGCCTGACCCTGTACTTCCCGACCGGCGATACCTGCCAGAATCCCCCCTTCTCCCAGTCCAGAAGGCGGCAGAAGAGGGCAGGGGAGTCAAAGGCAGGCACGCACAGCCAATCTACGGAGCCGCGGCTGCTCACCAGCGCGGCGGTGTGCATGTCGCCGATGATCCCGTAGTCCTCTATCGGAGGGTAGAAGCTGGCGTCGGTCACGAGTCAGGAGGTAGCAGGAAGCGTACCAGCGGAGGATCCCCTCCAGGGGAGGCGCTCGTACTCCTCGCGGATGAGCGCGTACACGTGCGTGTCCCTGAGGTGGCCGTCGCCGTCCCGCATGCTGCGCCTGAGAGTGGCCTCGTGGGTGAACCCGAGCCGCTCGGGCACGCGCCGGCTGCGCTCGTTCCTGGCGTCCATCCGGATCTCCACGCGAGCGGCGTCGAGCAGGTCGAAGGCGGTACGGGTGAGCGCGCGCACCGCGTCGGTCACGTACCCCTTGCCCTGCGCGCTCGATCGCAGCCAGTAGCCTATCTCGAACTTGCGGGTGGTCCAGTCTATGCGGTGGAGCCCGGTGCCGCCCAGCAGGCGCCCGGTGGAGGGGTCGAAGATCCCCATGGTGAGGTCCTCCCGCAGGAGCCACCGGGCCTTATGCCGTATCACGTACTCGAGGGCCACATCCGGGCGATCGTAGCTCCTCACCCAGGGCAGCCAAGGCTCCAGGTCCCGGCGGGACTCCTCTATCGCCTCCCAGAGCGCCGGCGCGTCCTCCTCGCGGTAGGGTCGCAGCAGCACCTTCTCCCCGCGTACCTCCTCGGGCACGGGTATCAGGCACGGCGAGAGCTGTTGGCCAGGCCGCGACAACGCTAGCTCCCCAGCAGCAGAGCGGTGATGTCCTGCGGGGACGCCGTCATCCCGATGTAGAACGGCCCGAACTCGGCGTACCTGGAGCTGGCGGGGTCAAAGCGCATCTCGTACACCAGCTTCTTGAAGTGTATGGGGTGGTCCGCAAAGAGCGTCACACCCCACTCCCAGTCGTCCAGGCCCTGGGAGCCGGTGATGACCTGGGTCACCTGCTCGGAGTACTTGTGCCCCACTCTGCCGTGCCCCTTCATCATCTCGCGCCTCTCGGACGCCGGTAGATCGTACCAATTGTACCGCTCGCCCCGGCGCTTGTTCATGGGGTAGAAGCACATGTAGCGCCTGTCTGGGATGCGCGGGTACAGCCGCCGCTCCATCACCTCCGGACGGGAGGAGGGCCCCCTGTACAGGCTGAGCTCGATGACCGAGAAGTAGGAGTAGGCAGGCAACAGGAAGTCGGCGATGCCGCACCTCCAGAGCCCCGCCTGCAGGTCGAACAGCTGCGCGGGATCCGGCCGAAAGTGAATGACCGCGAGGTCCGCCTTCTGGGTGATCACCCTGTAGGCCCTGCTCGAGCCCCCGCGCTCGACCCCCTCCACCGAGGCGCACTCCCCGAGAAAGCCGAGCAGCTCCTCCAGGAGCCTCGACCTGGCGGCCTCCGGCAGCGAGCGCCAGCGCGGCCAGTCGATCCGGCGGAAGTCGTGGAGCACCCAATAGCCCTCGACGGTCTCGGGAGCCTCCACCTCGGGCGCCGCCATCTGCTGCGTGGTCAGGGTGTTATCCGCCAACGCCCGCCTCCTAGCAGCCGCCGCGCTCGACGACGGTCTCGCAGTGGTTGGCGGCCTTAACTTCCACGCTGCCGGCCTGCTCGAAGGGCTGCATGAACCGCTTGACGGCCTCGGCGTCCTGCGCCTCCACGATCATCACCAGGGTGTGCTGGCCGTCCAGCACGGCCTCGCCCTGGATCTTGACGCCGTGCTGCTCCGCGTTGGCAGGCGAGAGGTGCTGCAGGAGCATGGCGCCCATCCTTGGGTCCCTCGCGGGGCAGGTATCCGGTGAGTGTCTGTGCTCTACAAAGTACAGAGCCATGGGCGTTCTCCTTATTTAAAAATTTGCTCTCCTAACAGTATAAACGACGCACCGCCCGAAGGCTAAGCGGCCGGGCCCGCGCCCGACCCCGGCCGCTTATGTCAAATACAAGTCACGGGCGGGGTTTTTGCCTTGCGGTATTGCAATCCGGGTGCGTTGACCGTATAATATGCCATGACAAATCTCATAGACGCAGAGAGATTTATTAATTAAAGCAATAAAATATAAGGAGGATTCGCGTTCATGATACAAACCTTCAACCTGCGGCTGGTGACCCTCTCCCTCGTGCTGGTGCTGCTCGGCGTGGCCGCTTACGGCTTCGCGGCGGCCAACACCGTGCCCGACTCGGGCGCCGGTGACGGCTCGGGCAACATCACGGGCTACACCGTCAGCAACATCAGCTACACGCTGGACAGCAACGATCCCACCAAGATCAACGCCGTCACGTTCAACCTGAGCGCCGCTCCCAGCGTGCTCAAGCCGAACGTCGTCAAGATCAAGCTCGTAAGCAGCAGCAACACCTGGTACACCTGCACCACGAACTCGACCAACTCACCGTACGCTTACAGCTGCAACACCACCGCCCCACAGGCCACGGTGCAGGCAGCGGATCAGCTCCGGGTCGTGGCCGCTCAGTAGTCCGGAGGCCCGGTTTTGAGGAAGGTCCTGCTCCCCTGGCAGCTTCTGCTGTTGGTGGTTCTCGCTTGGTGGCTGCTCCCGGTGCAGCTGGGGGGCAGGACCGCCTACGTCATCGTCAACGGCAACAGCATGTACCCCACCCTGCACAGGGGGGACCTCGTGCTCGTGCGCCGCGCCGAGAGCTACTCCCCTGGGCAGATCGCCGCCTACCGCTACCCGGACGTCGGCACGGTCATCCATCGCGTGGTCGGCACTGCGGGCGACCGCCTGATATTTAAAGGAGACCACAACTCCTGGACGGACGGCTACAGGCCCACGCCCGCGGAGGTGATCGGCAGTTACTGGCTGAAGATACCCAAGATCGGAGGTCTGATAGGCAACATGCGCTCTCCCCTCGAATTCGCGATCCTGGCCATGGTGATAGGAGCGGTGTCGCTGGGGCCGGCAGCGCTCGGCGCGAGGCGATCCGCCTCCACGGCGACCAGGGCGATGCCCACGGTCGGCAGCGGGCTGCTGGTGGCCGCGGCCCTCTCCCTCCTGCTTGGCGCCCTCGCCTTCACGCGCCCCACGCGCATCGAGGCGGTCCAGGAGGTGCCCTACACCCAGTCCGGCAGGTTCGGGTACACCGCCCGGGCGAACCCCTCGGTGTACGATGGCGGGGTGGTCACCACAGGGCAGCCCGTCTTCCGCAGGCTGGTGGATGCCCTGCAGCTGCGGCTGGCCTACCGCTTCTCCTCCCCTCAGCCCCACGAAGTAGGGGGCAGCTACAAGGTGCTGGCCCAAGTCGGCGACGACAGCGGGTGGAGGAGGAGCATCGAGCTCGTGCCTGCCACCCCCTTCCGAGGAGACGGCTTTGAGAGGAGCTTCCAGCTCGACCTGCGCCGCGTCCAGCAGCTGCTGGCTGAGGCCCAGCGGCTGACCGGGGTGCAGAGGGAGCAGTACACCCTGACGATCCTGGCCCAGATAACCACGGGGGGTACGCTCGACGGGCAACAGTTCAGGGCCCAATTCGCCCCCGCCATGGCTTTCCAGATGGACTCGCTCCGCCTGCAGCTCTTGCAGCCCACGGAGGGCGAGGCCACGGGCAAGTCTGTGCAGGCGATGCTGCGGGTGCCTACCCTGGAGGCCAACTACCTCTCGCTGGGGCCGTTGCGCCTGCCGGTGATCGCCGCCAGGTGGCTGGCGACGCTGCTCCTGCTGGGCTCTATCCTCGGGCTGATCGCCCTCCAGGGCTGGTCGCGCCGGCTGCTGGAGCAGGGGGAGCACGCCGTGATAGCCTCGCGCTGGGGGCACGCGCTGGTGGACGTCCTGGAGCCCCCCAGGGCAGAGGGGATCGTGCCCCTGCGCGACCTGGGCAGCCTGGAGGCGCTGCTGGCTAGCGCCCCGAGCGCCAGGCTCCTCCACGCTCGGCAGGGAGACCACCACTACTACTACGTGATGGCCGACGGCCAGACCTATCTGTACGCCGCGGAGGGGCGATGACGCGCAAGCTGACCGGACGCTTGGCGACGCTGCTCATGCTCCTCGCGGCGCTCTCGATGGCCGCCCTGGCCACGGGCAACAGCGTGCCCCCCAGCGGCCTGAGCACATCCACCTCCTCCATAGGCCCCAACAACCTCAAGCCCTCCCAGTGCGCGTCCCTCAACCTGACCAACCTCCTGATAGTCAATGGCTTTGGCTTCTCGCCCCACGTCCCCACCCTCATCCTGGGGTCCAGCGGCCCGGAATACATCTTCGCCGGCATCGACGACGACTGCATCGTGGCCGGGGCGGGCAACGACTTCATCAGCGGGAGCGATGGGGACGACATCATCCTGGCCGGGAGCGGCGCCGACTACGTAAACGGCGGTCCGGGGTACGATATTTGCTACGGTGTGTTTGACCCGGGGGACACGGCCGTGGGCTGCGAGGTACGGCTGCCCTAGGCCGGGACATTTGACAGCACGAACCAACCTATATAGGATTGCTGTGTGATATCTCTCTCGCAACAGCTGCGCACGAGCTCAGACGTACCTCTGTACAGCATATCCACGGTGTCCGAGCGCACCGGGGTCCCCCAGGGCACGATCCGCTCGTGGGAGCGGAGGTACGGCGTGCCGCGCCCCTACAGGTCGGCGGATGGCAGGCGGCTGTACTCCGAGCGGGACATCCTCTGCATCCTGTGGATGAAGGAGCAGTCGGAGGCCGGCGTGCCCCTGTCCCGCATCACGGAGATCGTCAAGGAGGCCTTGGCCAGCGCCACTGCCCCCATGGCCGAGAGCGAGGGCAGGCTGCAGGACGTGGCCGACGCCCTCTACGACAGCCTGGTGCGCCTCGACACCTGGGAGGCGGACCGGATCATCTCCAGCACCCTGACGATGTTCGGCGTGGAGGCCACCTGCCTCAGGGTGCTCCAGCCCGTGCTGTACAGGATAGGCGAGAGCTGGGAGCACCAGAAGATCAGCGTCTCGGTGGAGCACTTCTGCAGCCAGTTCATCCAGATGAAGCTCATGATGCTGCTGAGCATGTACGCCCTCACGGGCACGCTGGGGCCCGTGATCACGGCCTGCGCACCGGGGGAGCAGCACGAGATCGGCCTCCTGATGCTGGCGATGCTGCTCATGCGCCGCGGCGTGCGCGTCGTGCACCTCGGGGCGGACGTGCCCATCAAGGACCTCGACGACATGATACAGCACACGGGCGCCCGCTTCGTGTGCCTCTCCGCCTCCTCCAACACGCTGGCCCTCAGGCTCATCGAGCAGACGGGGCACCTGCGGAGGCTGCTCGGCCCCAGGCTGCTCTACGGGGGCTACGCCTTCGTCTCCGATTCCTCCCTGGCGGAGCTGGTGCAGCCCTCGAGGATCGTCATGGACGCCGTGCAGGCCGCCGACCTCATCCGCGAGGAGCTCAGCAGGGTCGACGCCTCCGAGAGGCTCAAGGGGGCATAGTCTGCACAACTTGTGCATACCCTTTTCAAAACCTTGGCACACCTCTTGCGAACACAGGGACACTGCGACCAAAGTCGCAGCAAGTTGATCTCACATGGAGGAGCTATCATGAGCAACACCCAGGTAACCGAAGAGTACTTCAGGGTAACCGACCAGGTCCCAGGACAGGTGTGGTACTGGGCAGCACTGGCCTCGATCATAGCCTCGGCCACCCTGCAGCTGACGGGGCGGAAGGATTGGGCGGTGTTCGTCGGCCAGTGGCCACCCACCTTCCTGCTGTTCGGCATCTTCCACAAGCTGCTGGGCGAGCAGCAGAAGCGCGCCTAACCTCCCCTGAGGGAGGGGCTGAGAGCCATTATCCCCGCTCCGCATCACAGCAATCGACATCCATCCCCATGCCTCTCAGCTCCTCCCTCAGCCTCAGCAGCGCCAGGTCCTTCTTCTTGGCCTCCAGCATCACATCGAAGGCCAGCCCCTCGCACTCCCTCAAGAACCCGGCGAACTCCCGCGCGTCTATCCAATCGCCGTGCTGCCAGGGCAACGGATCGCTCTCCCCGCGCCCCGTGCTCCTGGGCTCCGTGCGCGGGCTGCTGAAGTGGACCTTCGGCACCACCCCCTGGGGCCAGGTGGCCAGGCAGGTCGCCACGGCTTCGCGGGTCTGCCAGCCGTCGGGATCGTGCACGCGGTGGTGCAGGTGATCGAACACCACGGGCGCTCCCGTCCTCTCGTGCAGCCACAGCACGTCGCTCACCGAGAAGACCTTCTCGTCGTTCTCCACCACCAGCCGGCGCCTCACCCTGGCCGGCAGCTCCAGGTAGCGCCGCGCAAAGCGCTCCATCGCCGCCTGCTTGTCTCCGTAGGCCCCGCCCCCGTGGATCACCACCACCGCCTCAGGCCCCAGCCCCATGGCGTCCAGGAAGCGCGCGTGGTAGTCCAGGTCCTTCACCGCCGCCTGGTACACCTCCTCCCGCGGCGAGTTGAGCACGATGTACTGCGAGGGGTGCATCGACAGCCGCAGGTTGAGCGCCCGGGCCTTGCGCCCCAGCCTCTCGAGCTCCCCGGCGCACTCCTCTATCTGGCGGTGGAACTGGGGCATATCCGGGTGGGTGATGTAGGGGGCTATGTTGGAGGATATGCGGTACATGCAGATGCGCCGCTCCTGCAGGTAGTCGAATATGGCCTCCAGGTAACCCAGGCTCACCCGCAGGTGGGGGGAGTTCATCCACCTGCGGGAGTCGTCGCTCTTCAGTCCCGGCCTGCCCAGCACCTTGACCGCAAAGCCTAATCGCATGCCCACTCCTCAGCGCACGATCGCGACATCTCAGTATAACCGCCGCAAAAGACTCTTGAAAAACCGCGAGAGTGCATATATTCTATAGCAAACATTTAGTATACGACCCGTCTTTGAAAACTATACGAGATGCAGGAGGAGAACATGCAGCAGATGACGAGGCGGGAGTTCCTCAAGAAGACGGCCGCCGCGGCAGCGGGCACGGCCTTCCTCGGAGGATGCGCCCCGGCCTACAACAGGGGCGCCAAACCCACGCTGAACTTCTGGGCCTTCACCGAGACGCGCATCGCCTGGCAGCGCAAGGCCTGGGAGCTGTACAAGCAAAGGCAGAAGCCGGACTTCGAGCTCAACTTCATAGTCTTCCCCTACAACCAGATGCACGACAAGATCATGATCGTCTCGCAGGCTGGCTCCGGCGGCCCCGACATAGCCGACATCGAGATCAGCCAGTTCTCCCGATACATCAAGGGCGACGTGATCTTCGTCGACATGACCCCCAAGCTCCAGGAGATGGGGGCTCTGGACAAGTTCTACAGGCCCTCGGCCACGGACCCCTGGAGCTGGCAGGGCAAGGTGTACGGCCTGGGCAACGAGCTCAACACCTGCCTGCTGAGCTATCGGTGGGATATCTGGGAGAAGGCGGGCATCAAGACGCCGATCGAGACCTGGGAGGAGTTCGTGGAGATCGGCAAGAAGTTCCACCGCGACACCGGCAAGTACCTCATCGACGTCGAGTTCACGGGCTGGGGCCAGTGGTGGATGCTCACGCTGCAGCAGGGCGGGGGGTTCTTCGGGCCCGACGGGCTGCCCACCCTCAACTCCAAGGAGGGGGTGAAGACCCTCTCGTTCTGGCAGCAGTCCCTCAAGGACGGGTGGACCACCTACAGACCAGCGGGGCCCGCCTACAACACCGCGCTCTTCAACGGCGACATCACCAGCCTGCTGGGGCCCTCCTGGAACTTCAGCGGCTTCATCCAGCAGTCGCTGCCCAACACGAAGGGCAAGTGGCACCTGCAGCCCTTCCCCAGGTGGACCGAGGGTGGATCCCGCACCGCCACCTGGGGCGGCACTGGGGTGTGCGTCTTGCGCACATCACCCTACGTCGAGGAGGCGCTGGACTTCGTCATCTGGGAGCACACCACGACCGAGGCGGTGATGTTCGACTTCGAGGAACGGCAGGTGTGGCCCACCTGGAGGCCGGCCTTCGAGGACCCCAGGCTCACCCAGCCGATAGAGTTCTTCGACAACCAGCGGGTGGGTGAGCTCATAGAGGAGGTCTCCCCGGAGATCAACAAGTGGTACAACTCGCCCTTCTGGCCGGAGACCACCGACGCGTGCGTCCGCAAGGGCATCACGCCCGCCCTCCAGAACCTGAGGATGTCTCCCCAGCAGGCCCTGGACAACGCCCAGAGGGAGGCCCTCGACATCATCGAGTTCGAGACTGCCTAGGCAAGGGAGGTGAAGGCATAATGGCTGCAACGACTTATCACACCAGCTGGTGGCGGCGCAACGAGCGGAAGATAGCGCCCTACCTGTTCATAGCCCCGTTCTGGATCCTGTTCCTGGTGTTCGGGCTGTACCCCATCGTGTACTCGCTGTACCTGAGCTTCTTCAAGGGCTTCGGGTTCGAGGAGAGGAGCTTCTTCGGCCTGGGCAACTACATCCACCTGTTCCAGGACGAGCGGTACATCAAGGCGGTGATCAACACCACCTACTTCGCGGCGGGCAGCGTCTTCATCCTGTCGCCCCTGGCGCTGATCCTGGCGCTCGTGGTGAACTCCCGCCTGGTGCCGGGCCAGCTCAAGAGCTTCTACAAGGCGATGCTGTTCTTCCCGGTGATCACCTCCGCCGTCGTGATCGCGATCATCTTCGCCAGGGTGCTCGACCAGCAGTACGGCCTGCTGAACGCCCTGCTGCGGTGGTTCGGGCTGGGGCCCTACGGCTGGCTGACCGATCCCAAGTTCGTGATGCCCTCGTTCATCATCATGGCGATCTGGACCTACCTCGGGATCAACATGCTCTACTGGATAGCGGGGCTCACGGGCATCAGCCGCGAGCTGTACGAGGCCGCCTACACCGACGGCGCCAACAAGTGGCAGGCGTTCTGGCACATAACCCTGCCGCTGCTCCGGCCGGTGACGCTCTTCGTGGTGATACAGGCGATCGTGGGCTCGTACAACCTGTTCGCGCAGCCGCTGCTGCTCACCAACGGCGGCCCGTCCGATGCGTCCCTCACGATCACGCTGTACCTGTACAACCAGGGCTTCGTCTACTTCAACGTGGGCTATGCCAGCGCGATAGCCTACTCGATGGTGGTCATCCTGCTGATACTCTCCCTCCTGAACATCTACCTGTTCAGGGGCTACTCCACTGAGGCTTAAGGAGGTCAGGACATGGCAACTACTGAGACGACCGCAACCAGGGCAAAGGTCAAGGGAGGCGTCTCGGCCTACAGGCTGAGGTTCTACCTGGGCCTGATCATCACCAACATCGTCATGCTGATGATAGTGGTGCTCACGGCCATTCCCTACATCTACATGGCGTTCAGCGCCTTCAAGCGCAACGACGAGATCTTCGGCACGCCCCTCACGATCTGGCCGCGCGTGTGGGTGTGGGACAACATGCAGCGGCTCCTCTCGGAGTTCCCGTACGGCCGGTGGTACCTCAACACCGCGATCGTCGCGGGCGTGGGCACGGTCCTCTCGGTGCTGCTCGCGTCGCTGGCGGGCTACGCCTTCGCCAAGTACAACTTCCGGGGCCGCAACCTGCTGTTCACGCTGATGCTGCTGACCCTGCTCATACCGTTCCAGGTGCTGCTCGTGCCCCAGTTCCAGATCATACGGGCGCTAGGCTGGTTCAATACCTATCAGGCGCTGATAGTGCCCGGCGCCGTGACCGCCTTCGGCATCTTCCTGATGCGCCAGTACACCATAGGCGTGCCCGACGAGCTGCTGGATGCCGCCCGGATAGACGGCGCCAGCGAGTTCGGCATATGGTGGAGGGTAGTGCTGCCGCTGGTGAGGCCGGGGCTGGCTGTGCTGGCCATATTGTCCTTCACAGGACTGTGGAACGACTTCTTCTGGCCGCTGATCGT